>Ga0209721_1001135_pt1 | contig 20874 bp, 17 predicted proteins | sample TshhotsprinmetaG_FD_184139 | JGI IMG/M metagenome (GOLD analysis project Ga0209721, IMG submission 184139) | Hot spring microbial communities from South Africa to study Microbial Dark Matter (Phase II) - Tshipise hot spring metaG (SPAdes)... | ecosystem: Environmental > Aquatic > Thermal springs...
AATATTATAGTTAGCTATTATAATTAATTTCAATACACGTTTCCCTGCCTGCCTTGATTTAATGTTGATTATCTCCGCCTTAATGAGATATATTTAACGGTATCCAAAAATGGAGGTTCATATGGCAAGGGTATATCTTCTCGCAAATGTAATACCTGGCAAGGAAGTATCTGTAAGAGACTCACTAAGGGGGACAAAAGGTATAGTTCAGGCTGATGTGATAACGGGTCATTATGACATTATTGCCGTAGTAGAAGCAGATGACACTGCTGAGATTTTTGACAAGATTCTGCAAAAAATAAGAAAAATAAGAGGCATTAAACGCACTGAGACCTTTGTGGCAGTTGAATAAAACATGTATAAAACATTAAAGGATGTTCTCGATAAAACAGGCATAAAACAAACCGAGCAACCCGGCAGAGACATAGAAATAGAGATTCCAAAAGATGAAAGCCTCGGTGACCTTTCAACGCCTGTTGCTATGGGACTTGCGAAACAATTAAAAAAATCCCCTAAAAAAATTGCTCAAGAAATCATAAGCAGAATAGAATCTGGCAGTATATTTGAAAAGGTAGAGATTGCAGGACCAGGTTTTATCAATTTTACCTTCACAAAAAGCTTTCTTTGGGAAGAATTGAGAAAACTAATTCTGGAAAACGAGGGATATCTTTATCAGGATATCGGCAAAGGCAAGCGCGTTCAGATAGAATTTGTAAGCGCCAACCCCACAGGCCCTCTTCACCTTGGTCATGGGCGCGGAGCCGCCGTTGGTTCAGCCCTCTCAAATCTCTTAGAGGCTGCTGGCTATAATGTTGAAAAGGAATACTACATTAATGATGCGGGCAGACAGGTTCAATTGCTCGGCCTTTCTGTATGGGCAAAGTATAATCAGATGATAGGCAGAGACTATGCCTATCCTGAACACGGTTACAGGGGTGACTATATCAACACCCTTGCTGAAGAATTTCATCAATCAGGGATGCCAGCCAGCAATATAACAGAATTCTGCAGCAAAAAAATGCTTGACGGGATTAAAAAAGACCTTGAAGATTTCGGTATAACCTTTGACCATTGGCAGAGCGAGAAGGAACTTTTTGAAAACTTTATAGTGCAGGACTCAATTAATGAATTGAGAAAACTGGGCTATGTTTATGATCGCAATGGGGCAGTATGGTTTAAATCTTCCGAACTCGGTGATGACAAAGACCGAGTGATCGTAAAACATGATGGAGAATATACCTATTTCGCATCAGACATAGCATATCACAGAAAAAAGATAGAAAAAGGTTATGATGAAATAATAGATATCTGGGGAGCCGACCATCACGGCTATATACCAAGAGTTCAAGCTGTGATGGAAGCCCTTGGGTATCCTAGAGACAAGCTCAGGATACTTATTGTTCAAATGGTTACGCTTCTTAAGGGCGGTTCGCCCGTCCAGATGTCTAAAAGAACGGGGGAATTCATTACCCTCAGGGAGGTTATGGATGAAATAGGTGTTGATACCACAAAATTTTTATTCCTCACCAGAAGGCACGATAGCCACCTTGAGGTAGATATCGAAACCGCCAAAAAGGAATCCCACGAAAACCCTGTATACTACGTGCAGTATGCCCATGCAAGAATCAACAGCATCTTTGAAAAGTTTAGGGACAATGCTAATCCTGCTGGATTAGCAAACATCTCGGATTTCAACGGCAATCTTTTTAATCAGGACGAAATAAGGCTTATCAAAAAGGTACTAATTTACCCCATGATATTCAGAAATGCCGTGCTTGCCCGTGAGCCCCACCGTATAACATTCTACCTTCAGGAACTGGCAAGTATGTTCCACACATACTATCAGAAATATAGGGTAATATCAGATGATACCGAATTAACCAAGGCAAGACTTGCCCTTTGCGATGCGGTTAGGATAGTCTTGAAACACGGCCTTAAAATTTTATCAGTAAAAGCGCCTGAAAAGATGTAATAATTATTACATTGCCCTGACAATATACCTCTTTGACAAAGAGGGGTTAGGAGAGGTTTTATCAACCTCTTTAATATCTAAAATCCCCCTTCATCCCTCCTTCACAAAGGGGGAAAATATTTTCATTCGCCTTTGTGAGGGGAGATTATTTTAATTCCTTAGAAATTTAAACGGCAATGAAGGCGCATTTCAGATATTCTGTTTCAGGGACGGAGAGTAATATAGGGTGGTCAGCCCCCTGTGAGCGGAATTCAAGCAGCCTTGCAGCCCTGCCAGCGCCTTGCGCAGCCGATTTAATTATATCCAGAAACGTCTGTTTGTCAATATGATAAGAACAGGATGAAGTTATCAGTATCCCATCTTTTTCAAGCAGTTTCATAGCAACAAGGTTTAAATCCCTGTAGCCCCTTATCGCATCCTTAATGTTTGCCTTGCTTTTAGCAAATGCGGGGGGGTCAAGAATAATAAAATCAAATCTTTTGCCTTCCCTAAGCATTTTTTTCAGAAATATAAAGGCGTCTTCTCTCACAAAACCACAATTCTCAATAAGACCATTCAATGCGGCGTTCCTGCGCGCCTGCAAGAGCGCCTTTTCTGACTCGTCAACAAAGACCACCGATGCACCCTTTTGTGCGAGATGCAGCCCCCACGCCCCTGAATAGCAAAAGACATCAAGCCCTTGCCCTCCATTAATATATTTACAGGCGGTGAGCCTGTTTTCCCATTGGTCTAAAAAGAAGCCTGTTTTTTGTCCGGTAAAAAGGTCTATCTCAAAGCTAATCCTGCCTTCTTTTATTATCGGGGGAGAGTATAAATCGCCTTTGATTATATGAGTTTCCAGAGAAAGCCCTTCAAGGATTCTGCTCTGGGAATCGTTTCGCAGGATAATTACTGAAGGCGACAATATCTCATCAAAGGCTTCAATAACGATCCCTTTTAATTTTTCCATTCCGAGCGTAAGAATCTGCAAGACCAGACAGTCTCCGTATTTATCCGCTATAATGCCCGGAAGGAAATCACCTTCGCTGTGGACAAGGCGGAAGGCGTCTCTTTTGGGAATTAAATGCCGTCTATAATGTAGCGCAGCCTCGATTTTCCTTATAAAAAACTCCTTGTTTATCTCCTCCTTCTGTTTCGTAAGAAGCCTTATTGATATTAGGGAATTTGGGTTGAAATATCCTGTGCCAATATAGTTATCTTTGATATCATAGACATCAGTAAGCCCTCCTGGAGAGATATTTCTGAAATCTGTCTTAATCTCATTGGAGAAAACCCAAAGATGTCCTGCATTGAGCCTGCTTGTTCTTTTTAAAATGACCTTGTCATACATGTTCTTTTATCCAAATTCGGCGATATAATTAAAAGCTTTATAAAATCGCCAAGTTAGATGGGAAGGGCTGGCGAAGAATTTTTATACGACCCCTTATAAAAAACTTCATGGAATTTTTATAAAAAATATTGCCTTAATAAGGTTGAAGCAAAAAAACTTGTGGATTATAAAAATTCTAAAACAACCCTTACCATCACATACTTTGGTCTTTTACAAAAATCTTTTCAATTATTTCTATTATATGCATCACTCTGCGCTCTTTAATGCCGCTCTTTAGCTGAATAATGCAGTTGGGGCATGATGTAATTATCACATCAGCGGCTTTGTATGCCTCAAGTCTGCTTTGAAGCATTCCTTCTGAAAGCCCTCCGTAAAACAATCCAAAGGTGCCGCCTGAGCCGCAGCAGCCTGCTCCAGAAGGCTCGAGCAAATTTACTCCAGCGCTCTTAAGGATATTTCTTGGCTCATTGTATAAGTTAAGGCTGTATTTGGAGTGGCAGGGATCATGATACATAGCCTTAAGATTGGATTTCGCTGGAAGTTCTTGGTTAAAGAACTTGCTGTTATTGAAACTGCTTATGGCTAACCTTTTACTGAAAAATTCGGAGATTTCAAGAACATTATCAAGGGCATCGCCAACAAGCCTTTTATAAACATTTCTAATGAAATGTATGCAAGTCGGACAGAGTCCAATTATAGCCTCAACATTCAGGTTTTTAAATGTCTCAATGTTAATCTCCGCCATTCTTGCCGCATTCTCCTCCATCCCTGATTCAAGCATTGGGGCGCCGCAGCACACCTCTGCAGCAGGCAGAATCACATCATACCCAACGGTATTCAATACATTTAAAAGCGACATGCCATAAGATGGAAAGATATAGTTTATGACGCAACCCGTAAATATAGCTATCCTGCCAATGGTGGTCTGTTGAGCCCTGAAGACGGTAATTTCACCCCTAAAAGGTCTAACTGCTTCTTTGATACCGAGTCTCTTAATAGAGCCAAAGGGGGGAAATCTGTGGGCGTAAGGAACATTAGATAATACTCTAAAGACTTTTAGCAGCTTAAAGGAAACCGCAGGATTTCTAATCGCGATGTTTAAAAGATGATTGACTAAAAATCTCTTTTTATCGAAACCTCTGAGAATTTTCCTGCCTTTATATATAGCATCAGCAATATTTATACCCAGAGGACAGGACTTGTTGCACGCCTCGCATAAAAGGCAGCTAAACAGGCTCTCATAGAACCTGTTTGATGCCTTTAACTCACCCCTGCTAAATGCCTGCAGGAGGGCAACCCTGCCTCTTGCACTCATCAACTCCCTTGGCTCCTCAGAGTAGGTAGGACAGGAGGCCTTGCAGCTTCCGCAATGAGAGCAATTGGCGATGTTGTTAAAATTTATATGATTATCCAATTTTATTTTTTACATGCCCGTACAAAATAAATTCTCATATACTTGGCAATCCAAAAGATATGATGCGATTTCTGGCGCCAAAGCCACGAATAACCTCAAGGAGCCTGAAGACGAAACGGGAGCTTCAACTGTCAAGACTTCAAAACTAAGTATGAAGCCTCACAAAGACTTGCACGTGTGAGAAGGTAGTTTTTTGGCAAAGAAATCGTGTCATATCCCTGCTTGTATATTATTTTGGACACCTATATACCTGTAAATATTTTAAATCTCAAATCTCTAAATCTCAAATCTCGACTTCATCCATCATCCACTATCCACTGCATCATTAAGCTTGCCGCTGCGGAAACCCTCCATGTCGAGCGCCACATGTTTAAACCCCAAGGATTTAAAATACTCAACGAGAGATTCCCGAAAGTGCCCTTCAAGCAATCTCGAGAAATCATCCTCCCGCACCTCGATACTCGCCAGTGTGCGGTAGTATCTAACTCTTACCTCAATAAAACCGTAATTTTTTAAAAAAGCCTCTGCCTTATCCACAATACCAAGCGCCTCGCGCGTAATCTCAACTCCATAGGGAAACCTTGAGGAGAGACAAGGTGATGAAGGTTTTGACCATGTCGGAAGCCCAAGCTGACTGGATAAATCCCTTATCTCATTCTTTGTTAATCCGGCTTCCATAAGGGGGCTCCTGACATTATGAAGCTTCGCAGCCTTCATTCCGGGTCTCCAGTCGGAGATATCATCTGCATTGCTGCCATCAATCACATGCTTATATCCTGAGCTCTCGGCGATGTCTCTAAGCCTTCCGTAAAGTTCATCCTTGCAATAGAAGCAACGGTCAACCGTATTGGCGGTGTATAGTGGATTAGCTAATTCATCGGTCTTTATGACAAGGTGAGGGATATTAATATTAACCGCCATCTGAGTTGCGTGCCTTAATTCAGATTCTGGCATGGTTTCAGAAAAGGCTGTAACGAGGAGACATTTTATCCCTGAGTCCTTGATAGCCTTTGCCAATAAAGTGCTATCAACGCCTCCGGAGAATGCAAGCACAACCGATTCGAGTTCTATTATAATTGAACGGAGTTTCTTGTATTTATCCACTTTAAATCTTGAATCTTGAGTGTCTTTCCCCCAACAACTGATACTTGACACACGACACTCGAAAAGGCTTGCCTGAAAAAATCCTATTAGCGTATCGAAATTTTGTAGTTTTCCTGATGGATATTCTGATCTTCCTTTACGATGATGTTTATATTAAAGGCATTCTCTATCTCCTCTACGCCTGCCCTTTCTTCATCTGAGAGGAGTTCCGCTACCGCCGGATTGGCGTTTATAATAACTGTTGCGCCTCTATGGGGGCTTATCTTCTTGAGTTTCCTGAAAATCTCGTAAGTTATCGTCCTGGTGGACTTAATAATCCCCCTACCCTCGCAATAAGGGCAAGGCTCGCAAAGAACCCTCCCCAAACTGTCCCTGACCCTTTTTCTCGTCATCTGCACAATGCCCAGTTCAGAGAGGTTATAAATAGTGCTTTTTGCCCTGTCTTTCTTCATTATATCCGTGAAAGCCTTGAATACCTTTTCCCTGCTTTCTGGTCTTTCCATATCTATAAAATCAATGATAATTATTCCCCCGATGTTCCTCAATCTTATTTGATAGGCGATTTCTTTGACAGCCTCTATATTAGTTTTTAAGATAGTTTCCTCAAGGCTTTCCTTCCCGACGAATTTGCCGGTATTAACATCTATGACTGTCATTGCCTCAGTCTGGTCAATCACAATATATCCGCCGGACTTTAGCCAGACCCTTCTGCCAAGAGCCCTTGATATATCGAGTTCAATCGCAAAGGCATCGAATATCGGCTCTTTGCCTTCGTATAGCTCTATCTTATCGATCAGGCGGGGGAAATAAGTCTTGGCAAACTCCCTGAGCCTCTCATATTCTTCGGGAGAGTCTATTACAAGCCTCTCTACCTCATGGCTCATAAAATCCCTCACGCTCCTGAATACAAGGTCAATATCGCTGTAAAGAAGGGCTGGAGCGGCAAGTTTGTCTTTCTTATGCTGTGTATTTTCCCACATCAAAAGAAGAAACTCGAGGTCGCGTAAAATCTCCTCCTTTGTTGCATCCTCACTCGCGGTCCTCATTATCAAGCCGAAGTTTTTTGGCTTAATCTCAGCTGCAATCGCCTTAAGACGCAGCCTTGCCTCATCATCCTCAATTCTTCTTGATATGCCGATATGTTCCACATTAGGCATAAGCACAAGATATCTGCCGGGGATGGTAATATACGACGTAACCCTTGCACCCTTACTCCCAATCGGGTCTTTAGAAACCTGAACGAGCATATCCTGCCCTTCTTGAATAAGCTCTTCAATAGACATGGATTTAGCCAAAAGATCATTCTTCTTATATATCTCGTTTTCATTGAGTTCATTGCACTCAAAGGTAGAATAATACTCCTCGAGGTCTCTCATAATATCGGCGACATAAAGAAATGCAGCCTTTTCAAGCCCAATGTCTATAAAGGATGACTGCATACCAGGCAATACCTTTAGAACCTTGCCTTTATATATATTCCCCACAAGGCTTGCATCCTTTTTCCTTTCGATATAAAGTTCAACTACCTGACCGCCCTCGAGAAGGGCAACTCTGCTTTCTTCCCTCATTGCATTAATTATAAGCTCGCTTGTCATAATGGCTCCATCCAGTTATTGTTCCAGCCGTATAAATGAGTTCTTGTGATTTCGAGGTCCTTTATGTCTTTATTGAAAACAGCTGATATTATTTCCCCGAGCCTGACCTTGAGGTCGCCTTTGTCAGCAATAATTATCCTGAACTCTCTGTTTCCGTTTTCATCGCCATTCAAAAAAACATCCTCAAGACATACCGATATGTCTATTTCCTTCTCCTGCCTTTTAACTATCAAACCTTCCCTTTTGAGAGACTCAAGCTTCACATCCAGACCAGCTAATTTATACTCATACCTTGATATAAAGCTGTTCAGGGACGGCTCATCTCTAACTATTTCAGCCATTTTGCAAATTTTAATCCCTTCGGGCAGAGTTGAGTTCAATTGCTCAATATAGAATTTTATATCAAATGGGGCGGCTATATCCATATCAAAATATTCCCTTTCTCCAGCAACGCCTACATTAAGAGGGGGACCGAAAGATACGAGTGGAGCAGGATGAAAGCCCTGCGAGAAAAGCATTGGAACCTTAGCCCTTCTCAGTGCCCTGAGAATCGCCCTCATAAGTTCATGATGTGACAGGCAACGAAGTTTTTCCGCCTTGGAATATTGAACACGGATTCTTTTTGTCCCATATTTGCGTGAATCTGTGACAGTAGATGAGCTTTCTGGTTCAGTTGTTTTAATATCGCCATGTGCTTTTAATTCTGTCTTGCCGCACTCCAATCCGCAGAAACTGCAGACCCTGACGCAATCGGGGGTCTTTTCGGTAGAGGTCGCCCTCTCAAGCTCCTTTGACAAAAAGGATTTACTAACGCCTGAATCAATATTATCCCAGGGCAGCACTTCGTCTATGCCAAAATGTCTTTGTGCATAAAAGTTTCCATCTATACCGGTTCTGTCCATAGCCTCCTGCCACTTGTTAAAGTCAAAAACTTCCGTCCATGCATCAAGCTTGCAGCCTAATTGCCAGGCATTATAAACGAGGCTCGATAATTTTTCATCACCTCTGGCAAAAACTGCCTCTAGAAAATTCATTTTCTCATTATGTCCTTTAAATTTAATCTTTTTTCTCAGCATCAAATCTTTAAGATTTAGCAGTTTATTCCGTATATCTTCATGCGACGCCCTTCCTAGCCACTGAAAAGGCGTATGCGGTTTCGGTATAAAAGGAGAGACAGTAGCGCTGATATTTACAAATCTTTTAGTGCTTTTTCTGGCGGTCTTCAGCGCCTTCATCACCATCTGGTGTATAGCCTCGATATCCTCATCTCTTTCTGTGGGAAGTCCTATCATGAAATAAAGCTTTAGATTAAGCCAGCCTTCTGAAAAAATCATATTCAAAGACCTCTCGTAATCATCCTCCGAGAAGTCTTTATTAATAACATTCCTTAATCTTGGCGTGGCAGCCTCTGGGGCAATGGTAAATCCTGTTTTTTTGACAGATCGGATTTCTCTCAAAACATCCTTGTTAACAGAAGCAACCCTTAGAGAAGGCAGTGAGAGTGCTATCTTCGATTTTCCATATCTTTTGTTAAACTCTCTTATAACATGCAGCAAGTGTGGGTAATCGCCAGTGTTAAGCGATACAAGCGAAACCTCTTCATAGCCAGTATTGTTCAGGGACATATCCGCAATATTTAAAATCCTATCAGGCGACCTGTGCCTCAAGGGTCTATATATGAAGCCAGCCTGACAGAATCTGCAGCCCATAGCGCATCCCCTCGAGACCTCAACGGCTATACGGTCATGCACAATCCCTGTAAACGGAACCACAGGCTTTATCGGATAAGCAGCATCATCAAGATTATGAATAAATCTTCTCTTTATCTTGTCCTTTTGTTTGTGTATCAGAGGGACATAAAATCCTTCGATGCCAGCGATCTCCCTTAATAATGTTATCCTCCGACCATCCCCGTTTAATTTCCACTGCCTTGTTGTCTCGAAGAGTTCAACTATAGCCTCCTCAGCCTCGCCAATCAGAAAAGCGTCAATAAAAGGCGACATAACGGATGGATTGGCAGTGCAGGGACCGCCTGCAATGATTACTGGGAGACTGACAGATGCATTCAGTCTCTCCTCTGCATAAACCGCGATGCCTCCAAGGGCGATCATATTTAAGACGGTAGTGTAGGAAAGTTCGTACTGAAGGCTGAAGCCAAGAATATCAAAGTTTTTCAGAGGCGTGCCGGATTCTAATGAAGCAAGCGGCAGTTCCTGCCTTCTCAGGTATTCCTCAAAGTCTATCCATGGAGAAAAAACCCTCTCAGCAGAGGCATAAGGAAGTGAATTTATTACATCATACAAAATCTTAAGTCCCAGATGAGACATCCCCACCTCATAAACATCAGGAAAGGCAAGGGCAGACCTGACCACTGCATGTGATTTATTGAGGCTGTTGATTTCAGAATTTATATAACGGCTTGGGGTTTGAAAAAGACAAAAATTCATTACATTAAAGATATCATCATTCATTATATTTGAGCAAGAAAGGCATTTTAGAATACTCAATCGTTTTATGTATAATATAGTAAAAAACCTGAGGAGGCACTATGTTCCAAACTTCATTTATTTCAGTTATTTTGATAATTATCTTAGTTGTCTATTTTCTTTCCAGCGCAATAAAAATTCTGAAGGAATATGAGAGAGGGGTCGTTTTCAGGCTTGGAAGGCTAATACCGCTTAAGGGTCCTGGACTTGTGATTATCTGGCCTATAATAGACAAACTGGTAAAGGTTAGTTTAAGAACGGTAACGATGGATGTTCCGCCCCAGGACATTATCACAAAGGATAATATCACCGTCAAAGTCAATGCAGTCGTCTATTTCAGGCCTATTGAGCCCATTAAGGCTATTACTGAGGTTGAAGATTATTACTTTGCCACCTCCCAGATAGCGCAAACGACCTTGAGAAGCATACTTGGTCAAAGCCAGCTTGACGATCTGCTGTCAAAGAGGGAAGAGCTTAACGCCGCATTACAGAAGGTCATAGATCAGCAAACTGAGCCGTGGGGGATAAAGGTCTCGGCTGTGGAAGTCAAAAATGTTGACCTTCCCACTGAAATGCTGAGGGCTATAGCAAAACAAGCGGAGGCAGAAAGGGAAAGAAGGGCTAAAATAATACATGCAGAAGGCGAATATCAAGCCGCCCAACAATTGGCAGATGCCGCAAAGATTATACAATCAGAACCCGCAACCCTTCAGCTCAGGTTCCTACAGACCCTGACGGAGATCTCGACCGAAAAAAACTCTACTATCATCTTCCCTGTTCCAATTGACCTCTTAAAGGCGTTTGTTAAGGATAAAGACAGCAAAGCTTGAAAGCCCGTTGCGCGAGTTTATTAATTGCCAAGGCTTACATTCGGCGCCTGTAAGCAGGCTGCATAGAATTACAAATCAAAGAAGAGGTCGAAAATTAATTTGTTTGATTTTAAAAAACTAAGAGACCTGCCGTGGCTAAAGCTCTTTTATCTATTACTTTTTATCGCAGGGACAACTTTATTACTGTATATTACTGGCCTAATGCAATTTTTCCTTGACAAAGAGAGGCTTATAAACTTCTTAAATGAGCTTGGACCCTTAGCCTTTCTAGGGTTCATTTTTCTTCAGGTATGTCAGGTAGTAGCAGCGCCGATACCCGGCGAGGTTACTGGGTTGTTAGGCGGTTTTATCTTTGGCAAGACCAAGGGGATAATACTTTCAACAATAGGGCTTACGCTCGGCTCTTTCTTAGCTTTCATTCTCTCAAGAAAATTCGGAAGACCCTTTGTTGAAAGGGTAGTAAGCGCCCCTACCCTCCAACGGTTTGACTACCTGCTGCACCATAAAGGGGCTTTTATTGTCTTTCTCTTGTTTCTCATACCCGGTTTTCCCAAGGACTATCTCTGTTATGTTTTGGGGTTAGGACATCTTTCAACCGCCGAGTTTCTCGTAATCGGGGGAACAGGAAGGCTGCTTGGAACAGTCATGCTTACCTTTGGCGGCGACTTCCTCAGACATGAGGAATATTTCAAATTTTTTATCCTTACCGGCGCAGCTCTTATTGTTATACTGATTGCCCTTGCATATAGAGACAAACTCGAGAAGCTTTTCAGAATGTGGCACATCAGTGAATACAGGAAAAAGAAGGCAAAAAAAACCAAGAAAGATGAATAAACATATCAAAATTCTTCTCGTCTCGCTTCTTATGGCTATGCTTCCAGGAAGCGCCTCCGCTGTCGGCTTTCTGCCTCATGATTATCCTGCTGAATATATTCACATGATAGGCAGGGTCTTTTTCTTGATTTCCATGATAGCTGTTATTATCTTCATTCTCCGCAGCAACCTCCATAAAACCAGGGAATGGAAATTTTTCCTAATCTCACTAATATTCTTTGCCCTCTGGGATTTCATGGTTTTTACAGGACGCCTCAGGGAATTGGAGTTTATAGGCTTTACAGAAGGCTGGGAATATTTTAAGAGAACGATAATGCTTAAAGACGGTGATATCCTCTTCTATTTTATGAGATTCGATTACTTAGCCCTTAACACAGGAATGTTGTTTTTCTACCTCTCCCTGAGAGCCCACAGCAAGAAAACAGCAAAAACCATAACAGGCATTGTCTCTCCTGCATTGATGCTGCCAATACTGCCGATTATTGCCGTCCAGATAGGCGGCGGGATAGTTTTTATAGCCCTTTCCTTCATGTGCCTCTCAAAAAGCATAGAGCTTTTTAGAAGAGACAAAGAAGAAGTCTTATGGAATTACATGATGTGGCTCTCGGCATCATTTTGTGTATATGCCATCTCAAGGGGCTTTGCCTATATTTTACAGCACTTCCTTGTAGCAAGCGGGCATAAAGATATCTGGGAACATATCGCCCCTTACAGCGGAAGCCTCAACAACATATTTTTCTTCTGGATAGGATTCATCAGCCTATTTTTTATAATAATATACAAGGTATATCTGAAGATGAAGGCTGAGGAAAAACAACTTGAAAAGGTTAATCTTGACCTTATACAGTTAAACAGGGAGCTGGAACCCCTTGTTGCAGAAAGAACAATGGCTCTGATGGGCCTGACAGTAGCTGACCGTGTGCGTAACCCCGCTGTGCTTATCGGCGCCCTTTGTAAAAGGATTGTAAAAAAGGAAGAGAAACTCAACGCAGACCTCCTTAATGTTATAGATGAATGCAAGAAACTTGAAACGATAGTAAGTGAATTTGAGACCCTCCTAAAGACGAGACAGAGCGTTTTTGAATACGGAGACCTCAATGAAATCCTTAATTCCGTTGTTGCCACACTTGAGCAGGAGTTATCAAATAAACAGATTGAACTTCAATTGAAGCTCGCTCCTGAACCCATGCGAATAAATCTCCAGAGAAATCTGCTCAAGGCAGCAATCTATCATGTGATTAGAAACGCGATAGAGGCAACACCGCCAGGGGGAAGGATTACTATTAACACATCAGAGGAAGCAGAAAACATAGTTCTATCCATTTCAGATACGGGCAGAGGAATCCATCAGGAAAACCTTGAAAGGATTTTCGACCCATTTTACAGCACCAAAGAATTGAGGTTTGGGATGGGACTGCCCCTGGTCAGGCAGATAGTCTCTGAACACCTTGGAGAACTAAAGATTACAAGCGACTTTGGAAAAGGCACCACAGTCAAAATGATATTTCCTGTCAGGTGGAAACCAAAAAAGTAAAATCCTCCCAGCACATAGCCAATAAATTTCATTTGTGTTATAATTTACACTTCATTTTCTAATTAATTAAAAAAATACTATTATTCACGGAGAGTAATCTAATGAATACCACAACTCAAAAACGACGCGAATTGCTTCTTGGAGACGATGCTATCGGTAGGGGTGCGATAGAGGCAGGTATTTCTTTTGCGACCAGCTATCCAGGGACACCGGCAACTCAAATACTTGAATATATCGCCAAAAATTTTGAAGGAAAAGCTGAATGGGCTATCAACGAGAAAGTAGCCCTTGAGACAGCTATAGGAGTCTCATATACGGGCAGAAGGGCTCTTTGCTCAATGAAACATGTTGGACTGAATGTGGCATCTGACCCATTGATGACCTCTGCCTATCTTGGAGTGAAAGGCGGACTGGTTATCGTTGTCGCCGACGATCCTGGTGCATTTTCTTCACAGAACGAACAGGATACAAGGTATTATGCAAAATTCTCCAAATTACCCTGCCTTGAACCATGTGACGGACAGGAGGCTAAGGATATGGTAATCACTGCCTTTGACCTTTCCGAAAAGATGGAACTACCTGTTATCGTAAGAGTCGTTACAAGAATCTGTCATGTAAGCACCGTTGTTGAATTAGGAGAGATACGCCCACAGAATCCCATCTCATTACAGAAAAATCCGTCAAGAATGATAGCCGTTCCGGCAAATGTAATTAAGTGTCATAAAATACTAAATGACAAACAGCCTGAATTGATAAAATGGGTGGATGAATCCAACTTAAATAAAATTTATAAAAATGGGCAAAAAAGAGGAATTGTAGCCTGCGGATTAGGTTATGCCTATGCCAAAGAGTATGGTGATGAATTCGCAATACTTAAAATATCAGCTTATCCCATTAACGAAAAGATTATCTCTGACTTCACAAGCGGACTTGACGAGGTCTGGGTCTTAGAAGAAGGCTACCCCTTTGTCGAAGAGATTGTAAGAAAATACCACCCTAATGTAAGAGGCAAGATGTCAGGGGAGATACCCACCATTGGAGAGCTTGGACCTGATGTAATGGCTGGATATGTAGAAGGTTGGGACAAACCAACAGAACCATCCAATCCCGGCCTGCTTCCTGGAAGACCCCCCGTTATGTGCCAGGGGTGTTCTCATAGAGATTTCTATCAAGCCCTTGTTAAAGCAAAACCCACTTTTACAGCAGGCGATATCGGCTGTTATACATTAGGCGCTGCTCCTCCACTTTTTGCACTGGACACATGCCTTTGTATGGGCGCAGGTATCAGCCAGGCGGCTGGCATATCCCAACAGGGGATAAAAAGGGTTGCCGCGGTGATAGGCGACTCTACCTTTTTACATTCGGGGATACCAGCTCTAATAAGCGCAGTTTATAATAAGGCAAATATACTTCTGGCGATACTCGATAACTCCTCCGTTGCCATGACAGGACATCAGCCCACCCCCCTTACAGGTATAACTGCAAAAGGTGAACAGGGCGGAAAAGTCAGCCTCGAAGAAATCTGCAAGGCTTGCGGTGCAGCTTCAGTAGAGGTCGTTGACCCTATTGACCACGAAAAAACGGAAAAGATACTAAAAGAAAAACTCGACTCAGAAGGAGTTCACGTAGTGATTGCAAGAAGACCATGCATACACGTGGCTAAAAAGATGAAGAAGTAAAAGGTAGAACAAGCTTATATTAGCGACAGGAAAATGTTTCAATTGAAATTTAACAAGGGAGCGTATAAATTCAAGCCTTTTACGATTTCTCATACGGCTAACTGAAGCTCCATGGTGGTGAATCGCCTTTGCCTCAGGGTAGAAATATATCTTAAAATCCGTATTTTTATAAAACCTATAACACCAATCAACATCATTGAAAAAGATCGGGAGGCTTTCATCCATAAAACCAACAGCCTCCCAGCACTCTCTCCTGATAAGAAGGGCAGATGCCATAGGTTGCATTACTACGCCTTCTACATGTTCATAAATATTTAATTTCCATTTTCTAAATCGCCCAATCTTCTCAATACCAAAAAACTCTAAAAGGATTGATACAGGAGATGGAAACCTCCTACATGACACTTGAAACCTGCCATCAGGATAATAAAGAGCTGGTGCAACGGCTCCAGCATCATGACCTTTCTCTAAAAACCTAACTAATAACTCTGCTGAACCTTCCAATAATCTCACATCATTATTAAGAAGAAATATATAATCACCCTTAGATTCTCCCACCCCTTGATTAATAGCCCTTGCAAAACCAAGATTGACCTTATTCTGAATCAATATCACTTCTGGATAACATTCTTTAACATACTCATAACTTCCATCTGTAGAGCCGTTGTCAACAACTATAATTTCATGAGATATATTACCTGCGGTTTCATAAATTGATGCTATACATTCGGAAAGAAGATCTTTATGATTCCAGTTAGGGATAATAAACGATATAATAGGACTTTTACTTTCCATAAAAAGAATTATAGCCACGCCAATAGTTCATATACATATATGCCTTAACAAAGGGTAACATAAATATAGAACCGATATATCCTTTTTTAAGAAAAAAGATTGCGTGTGTGATGAGATCGTCAAAAACATATCTAACTTTACCTAAAAGACTCGCTTTATCACCCAAAACGCCAATGTTATATTTCTCTTTAATATACCCTAATGCCAAACCATCTTTATAAGCTGTCTTAGCCATTTTAGTTATTGAAAACTCATGACTATGAAAGACTTCTGCTTCAGGGACATACTTAAAGATATATTTATCTTTCATGATTAGATACCATAGATAATCTTCCCAGCCCGTTATGTGTTCATCAAACTTAGTTTCAAGCCATAATTTTCTCAAAAATGCAGAATTTGCATTAGAAAAAGGTATCCTTCCCGATATCGTCCCACTTTCAGGAAATTTTTGTCTTAAAAAGAGTTCTTCAAAGGGATTAACATCCTTTTTAGGAGTCTGTTTGCCAAAGGTAGCATGCGCTTTGCCAGTAAGTATTGGTTTAACCAATTCTGAAAGCCAGTTCTTATTACACGGAAGACAATGGGCGGATATGGAGCAGATAATATCACCTGATGAGTTTTGAATTCCATAGTTCAACGAATAACCATAAGTGAATTTATCGGATGGGATCTCTAATACTTTTACTTTGTATTCTCTTGCAATATCTAAGGTTCGATCAGTAGAACCAGAGTCAATCAAGACTATTTCTAATTCATTATCTATGGATTGAGAAAAAACACTTTCCAGCAATAATGTTAAATTGGATTCTTCATTTTTTGTGCGGATGATAATCGAAATCATAAAAAATATAACATCTTATATACTTCAATTTACAGAAATATAAGCTTTATCTAAGACATTAGAGTATATTCCAATAATTTTATCTACATGCTCATCGTGGCTATCAATTTTGGTTTTTCTCGCCCCTTGGGTAATTTTTTCAAGTATATCAGGATTATCGATTATAAGATGAATTTTTTCCGCGAGTGAACCCTCCACATAAGGATCAAAAACAAAACCATTAAAACCATCTATGATAGCATCAGGTGCTCCACCCAAGGATGTGCATAGTACCGGGACCCCATATATTAAAGCCTCTTTTACAATTAAGGGATGATTCTCTTCCCATACGGAGGGGAAAACAACAAGATGAACGTTGGTAAATATCTTTTCTAAATCAGTCTTCCCGTTATAAGGTCCCATAAAAACAATCTCAACTTGTGAAGAATACTCCTTTGCCATATCTTGAAGTTTTTTATAATATGAGTAATCTAAAATGTTGCCATAAAACAGTATTTTGAGATTCTCTCTCTTTTTTACATACTTCAACTCTCTTAAGATAATGTCTGCCCCCTTTGGTGGAAGGATATTGCTCATGTATGCTAAAACAAGTTTTTTATCATATTTTAAGGTGTCAACTTTTTTTACTGGCTCAAACCCATGAGGTATGTATATAATCTCCCTAAAACCTTCTTTTTCATATCTCTTTTTAAGATGCATTGAAGGACTTATTACAACCTGAGGAAATGAAAGCTGTCTTCTCATAAAGTTTATTCTAAATGTGTGCTCCAGTATATTCCACATCTCCGGAGACTTAAAGATTTTATTTTCTGTCTCCAATTCAGATATATTTTGTGTTTTGAAAAGAATTTTCTTTAGCAGTTGCTTAGCTTGAGGGGGAAGCAAACTCTTAACCACCCCAGCAAATTTCCTTATCAAAGAGACTTCCATTGCCTTATAAAAAGGTAACCTCGGAACATTAACAGGGCTTGGGATTAAATTATCATAACAAGTTGCGCAATACAGTCCATCTGAGGGACCCGGACACACCCCTTCACCACATCTTATAAGCTGACTTCTAAAACACATATACCAGTAATCATGAATAGTAAAAACACTTGGGATATTAACTTGATATGCGATTTCAGGCAGTCGGGACGATAAATACGCTGTGTGTTGGAAATGCACTATATCCGGTTTCTCTGCAATCAAAATCTTTCGAAAGATATGGTCTACTGTATGGTCAATAAAATAGTCTGTAAATTTTGTGCAAAACTCTTGTGGATTATTGATCTTTATAACATCTATCCCATCATACTTACTAACTATCACCTTGTATCTACTCTGTGATAAATCTCTCAGACATGATACAATCTTTACTTCCCAGTCTCTCTCAACAAGTTTTTTAGCAAGATTTAATGTATAATATTCCGTTCCGCCAACGCTTTCAGGAAAAAAGCAATGAGTTACTAATATAACTTTTCTGTTTTTTTTTGCACATGACTCAAAAGAATAAATTGGCAGAGTCAAATTACTTAATTCCTCCTTTGGAGCTGTATTATAACCCTTATACAATCCCATAGCTTGTGAAAACCTATAAAAAGGTATATGAAAAAACCATTTTAATGCATACTTTTTTTTAAACATAAATGACCAATCTTTTTTGATATGATAAACAAAAAACCCTAAAAAAGAAGAAATTCCAAATTTTTTCTTGATATCTGAGATCAAATTGATACTTTTACTTTCCACATAAGCCCTCTTATAGATATAAAGTAACGAAGGAGTATGAGAATGAAAGACGGTTGCTTGCGGAATATTATGAATCTTATAACCAAGATTCATAATCTGCTTAGCCCATAATACATCTTCTGTGGCTGAGAGTTCTTCATTAAATTTTACTAATTCCCAACACTTCTTCCTTAAGGCAGCATTTGCGTTAGAAAACATACTACCATCAAGAACATAATTTTCAGGGAAGTGATTAAGTATATCCCTTGCCTGTGATGGGCATGCATCAGGCCATGGAATATCTCTTCCAAAAGTAGCTCCAACTTTTGTATCGCGAAAAGGTTCGACCATAAGCATAAAATAATCCGTATTAACAGGAACTGAATGTCCGCTTAGGTTAACTATAATTTCACCGCTCGCGTTTTCTATTCCGATATTCAACGCACGACCAAACGAAAAATCCTCGGGTCTTATCTCTATGACCTTACAGCCAAATTTATTGGCTATTTCAAGAGTGCCATCTGACGAACCCGAATCTACAACAATTATCTCAACATCCCCACTATATTGCTGTTCCTTTAGTCTATCAAGAACCTTGTGAAGATATTTTGATTCATTTTTAGTTCTAATAACAACTGATATGGAAAAACTCATAGGCAAAATCACCTGCCTAAAAGAAATTTAAGCGCTTTTTTAATATTCTTAGGAAATCTTATGGTGTTCATTCTTATATGATTCTCCAAACTAATTATCTTTTCAAACAACAACTGATTTTCAGATTTAACAATATTATTCTCTTCTATAATAGCTCTATTTTTTTCTGCTAAAGCCTCGTACTCCTGTTTTACATTAACTAACTCCTGCTCTAAATCTTCTATAATAGCTCTATTTTTTTCTGCTAAAGTCTCGTACTCCTGTTTTACATTAACTAACTCCTGCTCTAAAAATGTAACATTAACCCAGTAACCATTAAATATAAAGCTTGCAATTATTTCTGGTGTTAACTCAGATAGGTACTTTTGATAAATCTTTTTTCTAAAGACAAAGAGTCTCTCATTATTTAAGATCGATTGAGTTTCTCTATTCCAAATATTATATTCAGAAGTTACTTTTTTAATATGATAAAATGGATAGGTTTTAGATATTCTTATTATTAAGTCCCAATCTTCACAAAGTTCAAATTCTTCATCAAACACTCCGACTTCGTTTATAACATCTCTATGGAACATTAAACACATGAAAGGAATATAGTTATAAAAAAGCAAAGTCTCGCGAGAAAAATCCATAGTCGGAGCGAGATAACTCTTGACTTGAACGAAACTCTCACTAGAAGAATCATATTCTAAAAAAACGAAACGGCTATCTGTATATGCTATTTTGTAATCACTATTTTGAAGAAAAAACACAAGAGATGATATATGGTCATTATACAAAAAATCATCGTCATCAAAAAAACAAACGAAATCACCACTTGAATTATAGAAGCCTAAATTTGCAGCCTTAGTCCTACCTCCCTTATGATTATCTAAACACTTAAAGATAAACCCATTTAAAATTACTTTGTAATATTCTATATCAGGCAAGGGATCTCCGTCATTCACAAGCACAACTTCAATAGGTCTATAAGTCTGTGAGGCGATACTCTGAAGAGCTTTTCTAAGCAGATTAGGTCTATCTTTTGTTCTAACTATAATTGAAACTAATGGATTTTCGGTTTGATTTTCCATATCACAAATATCACAAAATAATTTCTTTGCCTAATTAAACCTAAAAGTATATTGAACTTCGTATTATACTATAATAACCAAATATTTTCAGTTCAAGGTCAAACCCCGAAAAACAGTTATTAGTTATTAGGACCCCAACAATAGACAAATATGGCTTTTATAAGTAAAATATTTGCTTGTGTTAACTCATATCAATCTTCTTAAATATTTCTTAATAAGGGACTTAAAAGCCAGATATGCAGGCTCTGGACTCGGCGTAGTGTGGACAGTGTTGATGCCCCTGATCCAGATTCTTTTATTCTGGTTTGTATTTTCTGAAATCTTGAAGGCTCGTCCTTATGCAAACATGCAGATTCCATACATCTATTTTCTCCTATCTTCTTTCTTTTTCTGGCTTGCATTCTCCGAAGGACTCATGCGGGCAGCTAATTCTATTAATGAAAATGCTGAAATGGTGAAAAAGGTCTCATTTCCAAATATTTTGCTGCCGCTTACAGTTACTATCTCAAGCTACATACACCATATGGTAGGATTTATTCTATTCATTATAATCTACTCGATAACAGTAACGCTTAGTCCGTCTCTATTAATGGTCATTCCATTTTTGGTTTTACAACTTTTTTTCTCATTTGGACTTGGGATGTTGTTCTCAAGTCTTCTGCCATATTTAAGGGACATCGGACAGATACTTGCAACGGCTTTACAGGGACTTTTCTTCCTCTCTCCAATAATTTACAGCATTGAAGCTGTGCCAGAAAAACTTAGAATTATTCTCTTTTTAAACCCTATAACTTATTTTGCCTCCTCATATCAAAAAATCATACTGTTTAATAAGCTGCCGCCAGTTGAAAATATTATAATAATTCTCGCATTGTCAGCTATCTCATTTATATGCGGTTTTGTTATATTTAAAAAACTTAAAAGTGGCTTTGCTGACGTTTTATAATAAATTATGACTGCTTTAGAGGTTCGAAATCTAACTAAAATTTACAGGCTTTATGATAAGCCTTCCAGCAGACTTAA
>Ga0209721_1001136_pt1 | contig 20858 bp, 15 predicted proteins | sample TshhotsprinmetaG_FD_184139 | JGI IMG/M metagenome (GOLD analysis project Ga0209721, IMG submission 184139) | Hot spring microbial communities from South Africa to study Microbial Dark Matter (Phase II) - Tshipise hot spring metaG (SPAdes)... | ecosystem: Environmental > Aquatic > Thermal springs...
CTGATCCCACATAGCTGCCGTCGTTGTTCAGGCTGAGCAATCCTTCTGTTTCCAAGTACTCGAGCAGGCGGAGCGTACCATCCCTCAGGAAGGTCATCAGCCTGTGAATCAGCTGGGGATTGTCCACCATGTCGAGCATGATCTGCTGGAGACCGCGCAGGTGGGCCAGCTTCATGGTCATGCCAAGTGTCCACCACCAGTTGGTCCGGATGCGCACGGTCAATAGGTCACCGAAGATCTCATGTGCCAGCTCGGCCAGGCGATGGGTCGCTGGCCAGTCAACATGCACCTGTGGCATACGTAACTGCTCAAAGTCCTCTTCAGAACGAATAGGTGCCTCCCAGACGTATGAGCCGCCATGTTCGCCGCCGATGACTGTTTCCTTGAGCCCCCAGTCTTCCAGACCGCCTGTGTGCACATGGGGCGTGTCGAAATAGGGCATAATGGTATAATCGTCGCCCATCTGGGTGCCCCAGAAGATCTCCTTGCGCAGGCGCATCTCCCACCAACGGCCTATCATTCCATCGCATTCTAGATCAGCTGGGCGGATGATCTCGTTCCAGCCATTCTCCGGATCACAGAAGATCACCGGGCGAGTGGGCTGGAGAGCATTATGCGCATACCACAGAGCGCGCTTTTCCTCCTCAACCGGCCGTGCCGCCAGCTCAGCGACCTGGCCGGCCAGGCGACGCAATACCTCACGTTCTTGTGAGCTAATGAAGAAATACTGTGGTTGCAGCTGCTGGATCAGCACAGCGTCCAGACGCGTCTGCATAGTGGCCAGATCAACAGTCGTGCTCAATCTCCTGCCTCCCTAAATGAAATATAGACTGCCAACACTCCTCAACCGGTCGCACTAGTGATACCGTCCGTATTCATAAACCGTGTCAAATAGGGCCAAGATGTTCTCGGGTGGCACCCCAGTCTGGATATTGTGGCCCGCGCAGAAGACGAAACCACCACCCGGCATGAAGTCATCCAGCAAGCGTTTCGCCTCCTCGCGGACCTGATCCGGAGTGCCAAAGGGCAGCACACGCTGCTGGTCGAAACCGCCCCAAAAGGTAATGTGCTCTCCGTATGCCCGCTTGAGCTTCTTGCGATCGCCCATTCCACGCGCCAGCGGCTGCACCGGATGCAGAATATCCACCCCGCCTTCGATCAAGTGTTTGATCATCGGCTCGATTCCGCCGCAGGAGTGGTAGAAGATTTTGGCGCTGGTCTTGTCTTTGATGCGCCGCCATAACTTTACATAACGAGGCCACACCAGCTGGCGGTACACCGTTTCGGATATTGCTGGCCCTGCTTGCGTCCCCAAGTCGGAGCCTGTCATAACGACAGACACATAACTGCCGACGCGTGATAGAATCTCCTCGAACAGAGCTGACTGGAGTTCCAACATAGCGTCCAGCAATGCCTCGACCATCTTGGGGCGCAACAGGAGATCCTCAAAGAACTGTATGTAGCCGCGCAAATACCACGAGAACTCAAAGATTGAGCCGATGGCATTGACAATGATGGCGTAGTCGGTTGTCTCATACATCTGGCGCGCTTTCTCTTCGAGGCCGGCATAACGTGCCGGGTCGTGTGGGTCGGGCCATTGGAAAGCAGCGATGTCGGCGACTGTCTCCGCTTGCGCCAGTGGATGCGCGTTCTCGCGCGCGAAGTCGTAATAAAGCAGGTGGCCAGTCTCGGGATGGAAAGCTGCCGTGCGCCGTACACCGAACTCATCCTGGTAACTGTTATCCGGCAGCTCGATATCGTGCCAGTCACGTGAAGCACTCAGATAGATGTAGCGTGTGTCCACGTGCAGCCGCTCCAACAATTGTGAGCTGGGTAACGCAAGTTGCTGGATGCGGTCCACTACCGGGTCATCCGAGATGATACCCAGGTGGTGTTTGAGTGTGGCATTGGCGCCTGTGGTGATGCCCGTGACAATGCTGCCCAGATCAATGGGGACGCGATCCGGCTCGGAGTGGGCAAGGGTGGTTTCCAGTCGTGTGCGTGAGTCCAACAAGTTCCTCTCGCGAAGAGTATGTGACAGACGCAACCTCAGGCGGTGGCGCGCTGCACCTGCTTTTCAACCGCTAGATCGAGCAACACGGCACCCAGGATCACGAGTCCAAAAGCGATGTAGGTCCATTCATAGGGCAAGCGTGCCTGGCCGATCATATTGTCGATCACCATGATCACCAGGGCACCCAGAAAGATGCCCACCATTGTGCCGCGGCCACCGCGCAGCGAGGTACCGCCCACCACGGCTGCTGCTACCGCCTGTAGCTCCCATCCGGTGCCCATATGAGTGGTGAAGGCGGCGGTGCGTGTAATCTGCAGGAGAGACGCGAAAGAGCACATGAATCCTACCAGCATAAAGCAGGTGAGTTTCACCAGATCTGTGGGCACAGCCATAGCCCGCGCCGCCTCCACATTGTCGCCGGTGGCATAGATCCAGTTGCCGAAGCGCCCGCGTTGCAGCACAAAGTACAGGATGACAGCGAAGAGGATAAACCAGATGAGCTGCATCGGCACGACGCCGCCCAGCCGCCCCGTAACCAATTGGGTAAACAAGGGGTATTGCTCAAAATTATGCGATCGAACGACACCGGCGGTGAGGATCTCGGCCAGCCCGCGCCACGTCAGCATAAAGCCGAGCGTGGCAATGAAGGAAACGATCCGCGCCTTCACGACAACCAACCCGTGCACGAACCCGATGGCGATCCCGCTGACCAGCGTGATGAGCGCTGCCACGAATGGGTTTAGGCCCGAGCCAACTAACCATATGAAGAAGAAACCGCACAGGGTCAGCACTGATCCCACCGATAAGTCAAACTCGCCAGCCACCATCAGCACCCCGACTCCCAATGCGATGATGCCAAACTCGGGCCCCAGTGCCAGCAGGGTTTTGAGATTCGCCTCTTGGATGAAGGTGTGCTGCGGGGTCAACGCTGCTGCCCCGATCACCAACAGGAGCAATACTCCGAGAACGCCAATACTTCGAAACCGGGCTAGAAGTGGCATAGCTGCACTGTCCTGTTAATATTGACTTTGACTAGATCTCTTGTTCGGCTTCTGTGTCCTCTTCACACGTTGCCTGCTGTGCGAGAGCGGCTGCCGCTGCCTCCGACTCCGGCTTATGTGTAGGGGCGGCATCCCCAAGGGTACCCCGCGCGATAATGTCAGATAGCTCGTCCACTGTGGTGTCCTTAGTGCGTATGTCTACCAGATTGCAGCCGTGCGCCAGCACCACGATTCGATCAGCTACAGAGAAAACGTGATGCAACGTATGGGTGATGAAAACAGCTGCCACGCCTTGGTCTTTTAGATGGCGCACAAAGTCGAGTACCTCGCGCACTTCTTTGACCGAGAGGGCAATCGTAGGCTCGTCCAGGATGACCAGCTTCGCCCGGAAATGGATAGCGCGCGCAATCGCCACACCCTGACGCTGACCGCCTGACAACGCCGAGACAAGTGCGTGTGGCGAGCGCAGCTTCAATCCCATGCTGGCCAGCGCTTCCATGCTCTCCTCGTTCATCCTGCTCTGGTCGAGGAGTCCCAGCACGGTAGTGGGCTCCCGGCCCATAAAAATGTTGCGCGCGATGCTAAGATGGGGGCAAAGCGCTTGCTCCTGATACACTGTTTCGATTCCTAGTGCGCGCGCGTCCTTGGGTGACCTGAGCTTGACTTCCCGGCCCTCAAAGAAGATTTGCCCTGCGTCGGCCATATGGTACCCAGAAGCCACCTTGATCAATGTGGACTTGCCGGCGCCGTTGTCACCGCACAGACCCACCACCTCGCCCCGATTGACCGAAAAGTTCACGCCGCGCAGCGCGTGCACTCGTCCGAAGTACTTATGGATGCCCACCATTTTGAGCAATTCCTGGCCATTGGCACTGCTCGTTGCTGACATAGGTCCTCACCTCACCGTACACATTTTCTATGCCACGCAGTCATTATACTGCGCATTCAAAAACCCTGCCCGGCAAGCTGCCGGTTGGTCAGATTGTTTATGATAACGAACAAGATGACAGCGAGCCCGATGAAGGTGTTTACACCAAATACTGGCACCCGAAGCAGAATCAATCCATTCTCAAGGATCTGGATAATAAAGACGCCCAACGCAATGCCCACCATGCTGCCGACACCACCGCGTAAGGAGGTACCACCGACCACCACAGCAGCGATGGCTTTGAGCTCAAATCCAATGCCTTGCGTGGCGGCAAAGGAGCCCAACCGCGTGGCCTGCATCATAGCGGCGAAAGCGCATAGGGATCCCACGATCATGTAGCACACGATCTTTACCAGGCGGACGTCAACGCCCATCGCGCGTGCTGCGTCCTGGTTGCTTCCGGTTGCATAGATCCAGTTGCCCAACCTGCCAAAATGGAGCACCACGCCCAACACCAGCGCGATGCCCAGAAACCACAATAATTGCACTGGCACAGGTCCAATTTGCCCCGTCAACATCTGCGCAAAGGGCGAGCCGGTTGGTATGTAGGGCAGTATGCTGATTGGCATCAACCCGCTCGCAACGTAGACGATGCCACGCCAGAAAAGCATTGTGCTGAGCGTGATGATAAACGAAGGCAGCCCGGTGCGCACCACGAGCAAACCGTTGATCAGGCCAAAAACCGCTCCGATGGGCAGCAAGAGAACAAAAGCCACAAAAGGGCTCACGCCGGCCATCAGGAGCTGTGTGAATATGAAAGAGCAAGTAGGCAACACCGAAGCGATAGAGAGGTCAAACTCTCCGCAGATCATCAAGACACCGATGCCAAGGGCAACTACACCTAGATCCGGGGTAAGCTTGGCAATAGCTGCTACGTTGCGCGGATCGAGGAAACGATGGCCTGGGGAGAAAGCCCAGAAGATGAGAATGGTGATAATAAAAACCAGCGGGGTGCTAAATCCTCCCAGGGACAGGTTCTGTATTGTGCGACGTTGCATCTTCCTCTCCACATCGACAACCAATCGCTTGGCCGGATAATCACTTGGGGGCAGGTAAGATCCTGCCCCCTTTGCCTCCATTGCGAAGGATAGCCAGATGGCTTAGCGATACTTGCCTGATAGCGGCTCGATGAACTCTATGTTCTCTTTGGTGACCAGATAGCCACCAGTGTCGATGTTAGGCGTCAGGCGCAGCTTGTTGTACAGGTAGAGCACGATCACGGCGAAGTAACCCTGCAGATACTGCTGCTGGTCAATGGTAGCCAGCACGTAATCCGACTTGAGCCCTTCCACCGTGCCCGGCGCCGTATCGAAGCCACCGGCGATAACCTCACCCGGTGCCTTGCCCGCGTTCTTCAGTGCGCTGGTCAAGCGGTCGGTGCAGATGCCGCCCGCGCCTAGCATGAAGGTGGTCTCGGGATGGGCCAGCAGGTAGGCAGTGATGCGCTGCTCGTTGGTGGTCATTTCGATGCCGCCGCCGTCGATCATCTCGAAGGAAGTGATGCCAAACTCGGCCATGGCGTCCTTGACACCGGCAGAGCGCACTTGAGCGTACATCGCGGCGGGGACTTCAGCTGCCATCGCAACGTGTGCCTTGGTCAGGTCAATGCCCTTGGCCTTGCCCGCCTCAAACAACGTTCGGCCGATGATGTAACCGGCGCGGCGTTCGTTCTGACCAATGTAGCACAGGCGCTTGTTGCCGGCAGCACCCTCTTTGTCATCGTTGTTGATGCCGATCACCGGAATGCCTGCTGCCAGTGCGTCTTCCACCGGCTTGTCCCAGGCCTGATCATCGTTGATGACCAAGGCGATGCCATTCGGCTTGCTGGCAACAGCCTCCTGGAACTTCTTCTGCTGGTTTGCCAAGTCGCTCCCGGCCAGATCAATCTCGGCCTTGCAGCCATACAGCTCGGCCGCATCCATCATGCCCTGCTTGACCACTGCCCAGAAGGGATCATCACCGCCATGCGTTACCAGACGAAAATACATCCCCTCGGCAGGCTTCTGTCCTGCTGGTGCGGCCAGGACATCAGAGGCGATCATCGGCGCCAACAACCCACCCGCGGCGGCAGCTGCCGTCACGGCTAGAAAATCCCTGCGGTGCATCTTTTGACTGGACATACTTTCCCTCCTTTGGTTTTTCTGTCTACCGGTCTTCTCGATGCAGAAGTTACCGCTTGTCAATTCGCGGAACGTCTAAGACCACCGAAGTCAACACAACCTTATCCGCGCCATCACCTCCTTTCAGGAAGCTCAGCCGGAAACAACGCGAGAAGCGATGAAACACAACTGTATTCAGGTGAGCAGGGTTTCTATGCTACAGAATCCTAGTATTAGTTTAGCATCAAATGGGTATGCTGTCAATTCTATCTTTTCTTTGGTCAATTCACCACTCAATGTCAAATTGGAGAGTGCGCGCACAGTACCGTTGACCTATTGCGCAATCTGACATGTGAGGTTACAATCGCAGTAGAATTGTATCTTTATGAAAGGAGGTAGAGGAACATGTTGTACCTTCCACGGGAAAAGGGCCAGGGATTGGTGGAATACGCGCTGATTCTCGTCCTAGTTGCCATCGTGGTGATTGCCATCCTGCTCCTGTTGGGCCCTATCGTCGGCAACGTGTTCAGCAATGTTGTCAGCAACCTGTAATTTCGTTTATTGTTAGTAGATCTAGTTGGTTTATCATTCGGCCCCACCCCGTGTGGGGCCTTTTCATTTTCCCGTGTCTCTATGTAACTTTTGGCAGTGTCTCAGAGATGTTGCAGGTGGACGGTGGACACAACCTTTTGACTCACATAGGGGGCCAGCCTATAATCCACTTCCAATCTTGTTGCGAGAATACATTCCTAGGCGCAGCCTGAACATCTGAATGATGCAACCTCGTGAGAGAGAGATCAAAGACTTAGTCCGCCACGTGCTTGGTCGCATCCTGCGTGAGACAACGCGCAGTGAGCGCAAGGTGCTTACCAGCGATGAGGTTGAACGTCTGGAACCAGGAAGCAGGATTCAGGTCGAGGCGGGCACCCTTGTTACCCCTATGGCGCGCGAGACCGCGATGGCGCGCAAGATTGCCATTGAGGAAGTGCCAGCCAAAGCGGGCCAGGCTACTCCGGCGCCCACCACAGGCAAAGTCATTGCATTAGGGGCAGATCACGGCGGATACGAACTCAAAGAGATGCTCAAGCCTTTCTTAGCCGAGCTGGGTTATGAGGTTCTCGACGTCGGCACACATAGCAAAGAATCTGTGGATTATCCTGACTTTGCTTACGCGGTGGCTCTACACGTAGCCGATGGAAGTGCTTTCCGCGGAATTGTCATCGATGGCGCGGGCATCGGTTCGTGTATGGTGGCGAACAAGGTGCCGGGCGTGCGCGCAGCCATGTGTTACGACCAGATGTCGGCTGTCAACAGTCGTGCGCACAACGATGCCAACGTGCTCACCCTAGGGGCAGGGTTGTTGGGTCCTAATCTGGTGAAGCAAATTGTGAAGACCTGGTTGAGCACCAACTTTGAGGGAGGTCGCCATCAACCGCGCATTGACAAGATGATGGCGATAGAAGCGCGTTATCTCAAGAAGTAAGGCCTGATCTATCTCTTGGGTAAATAGAAACTATCTTGTTGGGGTTTCATATGCAGCTAGATCCTAAAACGCTCGATTCACTCGTTGAGGAAATTACCAGACAGGTATTGGTCGTCCTGAAAGAACAGGGCAACCAATTTGTCACCCCTCGGCCGGCAGCAGGCGCAGAGAGCTCCTGTTCCCGATGCGAAAGACAGGTGGCCGCACCGCGTCGTCCCGAAGTGGCTCCTCAGATCTTTCTTGATACCGCTGCGCGTCCCAGCGATGTGCCGGATGTCCGTGATGCCGTCCGGAACCTTGCGCGCTATATTGATCACACCTTGCTGAAACCGGATGCCAGCTATGCCCAAATTGCCCAACTGTGTGAAGAGGCGCGCCAGTACGGATTTGCCACGGTGTGCGTCAATCCGATCAACGTGCAACGGTGCAGTCAGCTGTTACGCGGATCAGGTGTAGGGGTTTGCTCCGTAGTGGCGTTCCCCTTGGGGGCTGTTCCGACCAGAGTCAAGTGCTATGAGACGCAACAGGCGATCAACGATGGCGCGCGTGAGATTGACATGGTGATGAACATCGGTGCGCTCAAAAGCAAAGATTATGATTTGGTGAGAGAAGACATTGCTGCTGTCGTGCGCACTTGTCATAGTAACGGCGCCATCTGTAAGGTGATCATCGAAGCAGCTCTGTTGACCGACGACGAGAAAATCAAAGCTTGTCAATTGGCCAAGGAAGCTGGTGCTGACTACGTGAAGACCTCGACTGGCTTTGGGCCCGGGGGCGCGACGTTGCACGATGTGACGCTGATGCGGCAGGCAGTGGGGCCAGATGTGGGGGTCAAAGCAGCTGGTGGGATTAAGACTTACCAGGATGCGATGGCTATGCTGAGGGCAGGAGCCACGCGCATCGGTGCCAGCGCCAGCGTCAAAATCATGCAGGAAGCTCGGTCGGCATCTTGAGGCGATAGGGGAGGCGGCCTGTGAGTCGCATAGCCGCCTACATTGATCATACGTTGGTGCGTGCGGATGCCACGCCAGATCAGATTGTCAATCTCTGTCAGGAGGCGCAGGAATATCGCTTCGCTGCCGTAGCCGTGAATGAGGTGCATGTGCGTCTGGCTGCCCGGTTATTGCGCGGGACAGGGATTGCCGTAGCCTGTGCCATAGGCTTTCCGCTGGGTGGCACAAGCACATGGGTAAAGTGGTACGAAGCACGCAGTGCGCTGCGTGGGGGTGCCAGTGAGCTGGATGTGATGATCTACCTGGGCGCTCTCAAGAGCGGTCGTTATGACTTGGTGGAGCAGGATCTGGCCGCCATCGCACGTTTGTGTCACGATCACGGTGCGCTGTGCAAGGCGATTCTGGAGTGTGCCTTGCTGAGCGACGACGAAAAGGTGCGAGCGTGTCAGCTCGCTGTCGCGGCCGGAGCTGACTTCGTCAAGACCTCGACGGGTTATGGCCCCGGCGGCGCGACGGTTGATGACGTGGCACTGCTGCGTCGTACGGTTCCACCTAGCGTGGGGGTCAAGGCAGCTGGTGGCATTCGTACGTATTATGATGCCATAGCTCTGATAGAAGCTGGAGCGAGTCGTCTGGGGGTTAGCGCTCAGGCCAGCCTTCAGATTCTCAGTGAAGAACGCGTGCTCCTGGAAAATCCATAGTACGTAGTGCGGAAACGAGGTATCTCCCGAAATGTACATTGGGCGTGTGCGCGGATCAGTAATGAGTACCATCAAGTTGGAGATCTACGAAGGTCGCCGCCTGCTGGTCGTCGATCAACTGGATTTGAATGGCAACCCGACAGGCGAATATGACATTTGCGTGGACGTTGCCCAGGCCGGCCCGGGGGACATCGTATTTGTTATTGACGAGGGCAATTCAGGTCGCCAAATCCTCGGCCGTGAGCCGGATGGCGCTGTGCGTGCCGTGCTGGCAGGTGTGGTCGATGAGATCGAATGGCATGCTTAGTTTTGAGCATGCCTGAGGGAGGTAGCTGAAGATGAGAATAAGCCGCTTCGTCAAACTTTTGCTGGCGCTTATTTTGGTTATGGCTGTCTCCTTCTTAGGAGGCGGGGCGGCCGCTTATCTCATCCTGGAACATGTCTCCGTGGTCGCACAGCAAACCAGTCGCGAAGTGGCTGAAATGGCTGTGCAGGACTGGTCCGTCCTCCTCAGCGAGCAGCTGAAAAAATCTTTGGAAACCCAGGCTCAAAATGTTGCAGCCCGACTTGCCTTAGATCTCTCTCGCATCGAAGCAGATGCCGTTTATTTAGCTGATTACGCCACTTACCTTTACAACCACGCCGATACACTAAAACGCTATGCGCGTCCACACCGTTATGGAATTGGTGCCAACGGAGCATTTTCCAGCCTGAGCGGGGGTGACTATTCATGGATGGTGGTGCTTAACCCTGGACTCGATGCAAACGGTCAGGTCAGCGAGGAATTGCTCCAGGAAATCTACTTGACCGAGTACATGGATCTTGCGTTTGCCAGCGTTGGGCAGCGTAATCCGATGATCGGTCAGGCCTATATCAATACCCAGAGTAACTTCACACGTGGCATGCGCTTCGTGGACGGTCAGCCTGTGGACGTAGACGCCGATACCACCATCTCACCCGATCAAGATGTGACCACATACGAATTCTACTATCTGGCCGATGCGCAGCACAACCCTGAACGCAAGCCTGTGTGGACCGGCGTTTATTGGGATCCGGCTGGTATGGGCTGGATGGCTTCCTGCATTGCGCCCGTCTATCGTGGGGACAGGGAGCTGGTTGGTGTAGTGGGCCTGGATGTTACCCTCGACACCTTGGGCGAATATGTAGAAAATATTCGTGTCCAACAAACCGGCTTTGCCTTCTTGATGGCGCGCAGCGGTCAGCTCATTGCTTTTCCACCGCGATCTGTTCCCTTCCTAGGCATTGATGCCGAGTTGAGCGGAGAGTTCAAACTAGGCCAGGCTCTTTCAATCTATCTCACTCAAGCAGCAGATAGCGCGTTTCGTGAAGTGGTTGAACGCATTCGACGCGGTGAGAGTGGTATGGAAAGCTATACTGCTCCAGATGGCAAAGTATACTTCTGGACCTTTCAATCCGTTGATCCGCCTGGGTGGTCCATCAGCCTTGTTGCACCGGTCGAGGAGGTTGTGACACTCAAGAATCTGACACTTGCTCGTCTGGGTGAGCACATCGATCGCGGCACGGCGGAGATCGCACAAACCATTATCCGCTTGCGGCAGTCTTACGTGGCAGCTGTTTTGTTGATATTGTTCTTCGTCATAGTGATTGCCGTTCTGCTAGCTCGTTCCATCAATCGCCCCCTTGCGGTGATCAGTCAGGCAGCGCAGAATTTGGGGCGCGGCGATTATGAGCAACCCATCCCTGTTCCTTCTCACGATGAGATTGGCACTTTGGCGACCACACTGGAACACATGCGCCAGGCGGTACAGGCGCGTCAGATGGCTTTGCAGGCAAGCGAGGCGCGCTTCCGCGAAATGGCTGAGATGTTGCCCGACGTTATTTTCGAGCTCGATGTCAATTTAAACATCACCTATGTGAATCAGGCGGCTCATCGCCTATCTGGATATGAAACCCAACAAATTCTTCAGCTATCTCTCAGCGATTTGCTGACCTCAGAGTCTTTTGAGAGAGTCGTGAAAGCGGCCCAAGAGCTCCAAGCTGGACAACCCATACCTCCTCTACCCCTATGGGTGCGACGTCAGGACGGTACACTCATCGCGTGCGAGGCAGTAGCAATTGCCATCCAAGACACCCAGGGGAGAATTGTTGGCTTCCGTGGTGCGTTGCGTGATATTACCGAGCGGGTGCGCGCCGAAGAACTAAGCCGTGCTCAGCGCGACCTGGGTCTGGCACTAAGTGCAGTCGAAGAAGTGGACCGTGCATTTCAGCTGTGCATTGCTGCAGCGTTGCGCGTTTCTGATATGGAGGGTGGTGCTGCCTATCTGGTCGATGCGCACACGGGCGCCCTGTCCTTAGTTTATCAACAAGGAATGTCGGAAGAATTCATTGCCATTACAGCTCACAGTGCACCGAATTCACCGTTGACACAGCTGCTGATGGCTGGAGAGCCTGTTTATACACATTGTGATCACCTGCATACTCTTTTCAACTATAAACCTAAGCATCCAGGACGGGCCATTGCCCTACTGCCAATACAACACGAAGGACGCGTGATCGCCGGTATGGTAGTGATGTCCCGAAAGAGAGATGAAGTGTCCCCATATGCTCGCGTCGCTTTGGAAGCCATCGCAGCAGCTGTAGGCAGTGCTATTGTGCGTGTGCAGGCGGAGGAGGCACATCGTGCCAGCGAGGCGCGCTATCGTGAGCTGTTACAGCACGCTAACAGCATCATCCTGCGGGTTGACGCGCAGGGGCATATCACCTTCTTCAACGAGTTCGCCGAAAAGGTTTTCGGCTGCAAGGCGGAGGAAGTGCTCGGCCGGCACGTAGTAGGCACCATCGTGCCACCGGTCGACTCGGCCGGTCGTTATCTCGATGCTGTGGTGGAACGCATCCTGCGAGATCCCGAGAGCGGCTATTATAACGAAAACGAGAACATGCGCCGGGATGGTTCACGCCTTTGGGTGGCATGGACCAACAAACCCATCTACGACGACCAGGGACGGTTGCAAGAAATTCTTTCCATCGGCACGGACATCACGTGGCGTAAGGAAATGGAAGCGCGTCTGGAGGCCGAAGGAAACCTGTTGCGCACCTTGGTCGACAATTTGCCGGACTACATCTATGTGAAGGATACCGAAAGCCGTTTCCTCCTGGGCAACGTAGCCGTGGCGCGGCTGATGGGTACCACTCCGGATGACTTGCTTGGAAAGACCGACTTTGATTTCTATCCTATTGAGATTGCTCGGAAATTCTATCACGACGAACAGCGTATCATCGCAAGCGGCGAACCGCTGGTCAATATTGAGGAGCAGGCGCTGGACCCGCAGGGCAATCGGGTTTGGCTTGCGACCACCAAGGTGCCGCTGCGCGATGCAGAGGGCAAGATCATTGGTCTGGTAGGTATCGGGCATGACATCACCCAGCGCAAGCATGCCGAGCAAGAGATACAGCGCAGCTTGGGACGCCTGCAGCTTATGAACCGTGTGTTGATGGCTGCAGCCTCAACGTTAGATCCTCATCAGGTCCTCGAAGCAATCTGTGCCGAGCTGGCGCAAGCGCTTGACCTGCCGCAAGCCGCCTTTGCGTTGCTCACTGAAGATCAGCAGGCACTTCGCGTTGTGGCTGAGTATCGTCGCGAGGGGCGCCCATCAGGATTGGGCTCAATTATTCCAGTTGCCGACAACCCGGCGACACAATATGTATTGACTACCCGTGCTCCGCTGATTATTCCCGATGCCCAAACGGACGAGCGCACAACTGCCACACATGCGTTACATCGTGCGCGTGGCACGGTGGCGCTCATGATTGTGCCGCTGTTGATACGGGATCAGGTTGTGGGGACCCTAGGGTTGGATGCCACCGAATCACACCAGTTCACCGATGAGGAGATCAACCTGGTGCAGGCGGTGGCAGCCATAGCAGGTCAGGCGCTGGAAAACAGCCGTCTGTACGAGGCAGCACAGCGAGAACTGATCGAGCGGAAACGCGTGGAGGAAGAACTGCTTCAGGCCAAGGAGGCTGCCGAGGCGGCTAGCCGTGCCAAGAGCCAGTTCCTTGCGAATATGAGCCATGAGATCCGCACCCCGATGAACGCGATCGTAGGCATGACAAGCCTGTTATTGGACACACCGCTTAACAAGGAACAACACGAGTATGTTGAGACGGTGCGCCAAAGTGCCGAATCGCTGCTGCAGATCATTAACGATATCCTGGACTACTCCAAGATCGAGGCGGGGCGGCTCGAGCTGGAAATGCTCGACTTTGACTTGCGCGCTGCCATTGAAGACACAGCCGACATGTTGGCTATCGAGGCACAACGTAAGGACCTGGAGTTTGCCTATCACATCGCTGCGGATGTGCCGAGGCGCGTGCGCGGTGACCCGGGTCGGCTGCGTCAGATTCTCACCAATCTGATCAGCAACGCCATCAAGTTCACTGAGAGAGGGGAGGTGGTCCTGCATGTCACCCGCGAGCAAGAATCCGATGTCCACGCCAAGCTACGCTTTGTGGTGCGAGACACAGGAATCGGTATTCCCAAAGATCGTTTCGACCGCCTCTTCCAGTCCTTCTCACAGCTGGATGCTTCTACGACGCGTAGATATGGCGGGACCGGACTAGGCCTGGCGATCTCGAAGCGACTTGCAGAACTGATGGGCGGAGAAATCGGTGTTGAGAGCGAGGTGGGCAAGGGCTCTACTTTCTGGTTCACCGCTGTCTTCGAAAAGCTGCCTGGAGCTGATGCAGCAGAAGAGGCTGTGCCGGTCTTGCCGGAATGGCTGCGTGGACGACGTGTGCTGATTGCGGATGACAATGCTACCAATCGAGTGATCCTGCGCGAGCAGCTCCGCAGTTGGGGTTGTTATCCAGAGGAGGCGGCGAGCGCCGAGGAAGCGTTGCAAAAACTGATACAGGCGGTTGAGAAGAAGGAGGAGCTGTATCGCGTTGCGCTGATCGACATGCAAATGCCAGGTATGGACGGAGAAATGCTGGCCCACTGCATCCGCACGAACCGCGATCTGGACTCGGTTGCGCTTGTCCTGGTCTCCTCAATGGACCAGCGTGCCCACGCTGCCAAATTGCGCTCGATCGGGGTGGATGCTGTGCTTACCAAGCCTGTGCGCAGCCGTCAGCTGGTGGAGGCGCTGATTGCCGCTGGCCATCGGCGTGCTACCAAACCATTGCCGACTGGGGCATTGCCTGTTACAGCTCCACTGCGCACTGGAGAGGGTGAAGTCGAGGAGCGGCCCAAGGCACGGATCCTGCTTGCCGAGGACAACGTGATCAATCAGAAAGTCACGCTGCGCATGCTGGAGAAACTGGGTTATCGGGTGGACGTGGTTGCCAACGGTGTAGAAGCCGTGCGCGCGTGGCAGACGATACCATACCACCTGATTCTGATGGATGTGCAGATGCCTGAGATGGACGGTTTTGAGGCAACGAGATTGATTCGCAAACAAGAGACCAGCACCGGTCGTCACGTGCCCATCATCGCGCTCACTGCCCATGCTATGAAGGGTGACCGTGAACGCTGTCTGGAGGCTGGCATGGATGGGTATCTTGCCAAGCCGATCCAATTCAAAGAGCTGGACGAGGTGCTGCAGCGCATGTTGGGGACGCCTTCGTCTTCTTAGCTGGGTGTTGGTGGCTTGCAAGAACCCCAAACGAGCATATAACCTATGGGCGATGGGCCGGAAAGACCAGGGATCTAATGTAACATCTTGTCCCAGGCTTGTTTTTGGACGCGCGATGGCCTGGGGTTGGGAAATCTTCTCCGGTGGGTGACGTTCTTGAGAGACAAGCAAATAGGCGTCCGACTTGCTCTTGTCCAGGACCTATGCTAAAATAGGTTAAAGGTTGAATGGAAATATTCCGGGGTCGTCTAACGGTAGGACAGCGGCCTTTGGAGCCGTATGTCGAGGTTCGAGTCCTCGCCCCGGAGTTGTGTGTCTGACATGATGGTGTGAGCAACCCTTAGCTACATTGCCTCTTGGCCCCATCGTCGCCAGAATGGCCGAGCCTGTCGGGTGTACCGGGAAGCTAGGTCCAGCTATGCTTGAGACCATGTAGCCTTGTGCTGTGCGAGATAGGACTCAACAGCAGATCCTGTTCGCTAGATAACTGGAGCGAGCCTGACAGGAAAACGCTAACCGGGCAACCCTCTTCCACCTGAGCGTAGAGGCTTGGTCGTTCGAGGTAAATCCTCTCGTGCCGCGCGATACCCCGAGAGAACGAGCGCCCCGGCTTCGTGTGGCTGATTTGGGCTGTGCTTGCGAACCAGTTGAGGAGGTTCATCATGCGGATCATCAAGTTGGCTGCCGTTCTTATCGGGTGCAGCCTCGCGTTCGGCTGGAGCGGGCTTTTCAGCGCACTGGTTGTAAATGCAGCATACGCCCTCGCACCACCATCCGTTCCCTTAAATCAGGTGTATGAGGACAATCGCCGCGCCTGTGTATTGATCGCAGCGTTGCGTTCGGGCCAGTTGCACAATTTCGGGGCAGGCAGTGTGGTGGACGGGCAGGGCTATGTGTTGACGAACTACCACATCGTTCAAGAGGCCGATGCGCTTTACATCGGTGTCAACGGCACGCAGCAGGGTGTTCCTCCCGAGATATGGTATAGGGCGGAAGTCATCGCAACAGATGAACAGCTTAACATAGCCCTGCTTCACCTTCTGGCTGACGAAGCAGGCAATCCGCTAATTCAACCTTTGCAGCTGGTTAGCGTCAAGATGGGTGACTCGGACGCAGTGCGCTTGCAGGATCCGGTGGTTATCTGGAGCTACACATGGCCGAGGCCAAGCACATTCGAACAACTGAAACAGCTCACCATCACGGTGAACCGGGGAACGGTTAAAGCGTTCACATTGGAGGCAGACACATCGTTGATGATTGTGGCAGCCAAGGGAGGCGCGGCTATCCCAAGTGGTATGGTGGTGGACCGGGATGGCTACATGATCGGCATAGCGGGCCTGGTTCCCGGCAAGGAGGGAACGTCTGTCACTTTGGTGCGTCCGGTCAATCTTATGCATCACTTGTTGGCATACATACCTCCTGTGTCTTCACCCAGTCACACGCCCACACCGACACCAAGCGAGACGCCCACGTCTACCTCCACACCGACGCCGACCGAAACACCTGCACCGACCAACACACCTGTACCCACTTTCACACTCACGCCAGTGCCCAGTGATACACCTACTTTCACACCCGCAGCGACGCCGAGCAATACGCCTACGATCACTGCCCTGCCTCTACCGATACCTGCCGAGACACCCACGCACACAGCCACACCCAGCCCAACGCCACTCCCTGTCGGCGAGATCATCTTGCTCAAACCGTTGCCGCCCGACAACACCACTGCCGGCCCCACGCACTTTGAGTGGCTCTATGGGGGTGTCGTGCAACCGGATCAGGGCTTCGAAGTGCGCGTCTGGCCCGAAGGCAGTGCCCCGCTCGGTGCGCACGACGCTGTGGAGGCTAACCTCAAGGGCTGGGTGAAAGCGCTCGGCGAAGGCAGATACGCGCTGGACATTGACATCAGCCAGTCCGCCGGGGTGCAGGGGCGATCAGGCGAGTACTGGTGGAGCGTGGCATTGGTGCAGGTCAACCCGACATACCGTGACCTGGGTATCCAGGCAGTGCCGTCCCGATTACATTTTGTGCCACCTGGGGAGGACAGAGGGGAGTGGCACCCCACGTTCTAGGATCAGCCAGGAGGTGTCCCGGTGCTACGCGACAGGATGGTTGCTGTCTTGACAACGTGCGGTGTGTTTGTGTTGCTGTTCATCACAGTAGTAAGGGCGGACGATCCCTCAGAGTTGGCCATCCCCGAGAAAATCGGTGTCGTTCAGTCTGGCGAAACGGGAGGGATAGGGATAGCCAATTGGCATCTCGACCGTGGTTCCGCAGGGATCACCTCACTCGAGGTGGTACCAGTTGCACCAGCTATGCCTCAGCTGAATGAATTCTCGCCGGGGTGTTTTCTTCCTCCAGGTAAACCGGTAACCGCCAGCCGGGGTGAAGCAATACTTCGCCTCATTCCTGCTGAGGAAGAAGATGCCATGCCCGAGCAGGGGGTCTCGACAGGAGAGACACACGCAGCTGCTTCGACAGACCTAACCCTCTTGAACTTTGAAAGCACACCCTCATTTCCTGGTTGGGCACGCAGTTCGAACTCACAAGCCTTCTGGGGCCGAGCGGAATGCAAAGCACTGGAGGGCAGCTATGCCGCCTGGCCAGCGCGGGAGGGCAGCGCCGGCGTGGACCCCTGTTCGAACAACCCATACCCTAATGGTCTCGATTCGTGGATGGTGTTCGGCCCGTTCAGCCTGACGAGCTACCGTGCCGCTGAACTTGTGTTATTTTTCCGTTTGGAGAGCCAAGCTGACCACGACTATCTTTTCTGGGGCGCGTCTACTAATGGCACCAATTTTTGGGGCTACGTTGCCTCGGGCGAGCACGCCGGCGGGCCCTATGGCGCCAACGGATATAACCTGGCCACGCTGGACCTGGCTGCCGTACCGACCTTGGGAGACCTGACCGGTCGGTCAGGACTGTACGTCGCGATTGCGTTCCGAAGTGACGGGGAGGGCACCGACTCCGGTCCTTTCGTAGACGGCATCTGGCTGCGTGCCAACACTGACCGACGCCAGTATGTCACAGATGAGAGTTTTGACGATCCAGCCTCGACATATCCGAACTGGTATGTATTTGATAATAACGGCTCAACAGCCGGGGAGTACTGGTGGGGACTGGTCAGTTGCAATGCTCACTCCAATGGATGGGCGCTGTGGCCTGCGGCGGGCGGTGACGACGGCCGTAATCCCTGCACTGGTGCTTCTTATCCCAACAATGCCCAGTCGTGGGCGCTCTACGGCCCCTTCAGCCTGAGCGGCGCCAGCGAAGCATGGGTGGACTTCTATTTTCGTAACAAGAGTGAGCTGAGGTTCGACTTTTTTGCCTGGCTGGCTTCAGTGGATGGTAGCAGTTTCTACGGTTACGGTGTCTCGGGTGATCTTGAGAACGGTCCCTATCGCAATCGTCACAATCTAGCACGCTTCTATCTGGATATGGTGCCCATTTTGGGGGATCTGCGCGGCAGGTCTCAGGTGTGGTTGGCCTTTATCTTCAAGAGCAACGATTCAACAGTGTCAGGTCAGGGGCCTTTCCTAGACGACGTGCGTATCATTGTGGAGAGACCCGTAAGCGGCAAAGTCTACCTACCCGTCGTGCGACGTGGGCCCACCGTGGCGCTGACGACGCTGTACGTAGAAAATCAGACCAGCAAGCTCGTCCGCGAATATCGCGTCTCCAGCGGAAGCTCCATACTGGCGCGCTGCACAGATATCCCCGCGGGGAGGCGAGTGCAGTGCGGTGCACCGTTTGCGCCGGGCACCTATCGCGTCTCGGTCAATACAGAGCAGTGCGGCAGCAGCAGCGGTCAGGTCACCTTCCCGGCAGGGGCGGTCACGCGGGTAGTGCGCTGTGTACGGGACTGAAGTCCATAAAGCCGCTCGTCGTGCGGTGGTTTCGCGGTAAGTGCTCAAGGGCAAGATATCTTCTGGCTATCGGGGGAGGCGCGCTGGAGGATGCATATGAAGCTCGTGGGATACGTGTTAGTCATCCTGAGCTGCAGTCTTGTCGTGCTCGCTAATATTGGGCCGAGGCTGGCTGGTGCATCGTTTGAACCAGCCCAGCTCACGCCATTGGCTCTGTCGTCCAGGGACGAGATAAACCGCCGTGCCTGCGTGCTGATCATCGTCGAGCGCGCAGGTGAGATCACTGGCTTCGGGTCAGGCAGTATTGTAGACGCGCGTGGGTATGTGTTGACCAACTTTCACGTGGTTGAGGATGCTGACACTTTCTATATCGGCGTCAACGGCGCGCGCCAGGATGCACCGCCCGAATTCTGGTATCGTGCGGAGGTGATTGCGACCGACAAACCGCTGGACCTGGCTCTGCTGCAGATCACTATGGACGAATGGGGCCACCGACTGACAGAGCCCCTGAACCTGCCTTCGGTCGAAATCGGCGACTCGGACACTGTCCAGCTGCAAGACAGTGTAGTGATTTGGGGCTACTCGTGGCTTTGGCGGAAGGTGCGCTCGCTGGAGGAACTGAAGCGGGTTATGACAGTCACCGTGACTCGAGGGATGATCTCCGGCTTTGAGCCCCAGGGAGACATCGCCAGAGCATGGATGCGCTCTGATGCGCTGATCGGTCCGGGCAACTCAGGCGGCACAGCGGTAGATCAAAATGGCCAGATGATCGGCATCCCCTCTGCCACCGTAGGGCCAGGAGAAGGGCTTGGCATTGCTATGATACGGCCTATCAACTTGGCCAAGCATGTGCTGGCCAACATCCCGACACCGATCACGCCCACGCCGACACCCAGTGAAACGCCTGCTCCTTCACCAACGATCACCCCGACATCCACACCCTCTCCCACCTTTACGCCGGCGCTCAGTCGTGAGGAGATCCTTCGACTCGCCTGTGTGCGCGTGTTGGCTCACGATGGCGAAGGGTTTCGCGCGGGCGCGGGAGGTGTAATCGACGCGCGTGGATATGTGTTGACCAGTTATCGGCTGATCCAGGATACCACTGTGATCTACATCGGGGTTAACAGTGTGCAGCGAGACGCTCCTCCTGAGAAATGGTACCAGGCAGAGGTGGTCGCAATGGACAGTGGGTTGGGCCTCGCGTTGCTACGGTTGACCGCAGAGTTAGGCAATCCCGCTGCCTCGTCTCCACTGTTGGCCGCTGTCGAACTCGGCGACTCGGACAATATCAAGCTCCTAGACCCCGTCATTGTTTGCGGCTACGCGCATGAGCCTTACCAGCGTATCGAACAGCTAATGCGAGTTAGTATGACAATGGAGGAGGGGATCGTCACTGCGTTTGAGGGCGCGGCTGATTACGTACGCGCCTGGATATGGAGCGATGCTGCTGCCGGCCCAGGGAGCTTGGGTGGCATCGTTGTTGACCACGATGGCACGATGATAGGGTTGGTTGGCGACATAGTCGAGCCTGGCAATGCCCCCGGGCTCACTAAGGTGCGTCCAATCAACATAGCACGCCGTCTGATTGCACTCGTACCCGCGCGCCCGACCGAGACGCCCACGCCGTCGGCAACGCCCACGGAAACACTTGCACCTACATGGACACCAACACCGGCGGCCACGCCCACACCGACCTCGACTATGACGCCTACGCCTACTGTGGGAGTGCCGTTGGTCACAGCGCTGGTAGAGCTCAACGTGCGCAGTGGACCCGGGGTGGAGTACCCGCGCATCGGTGCACTGATGAAGGGCCAATCGGCACGGGTGACTGGCCGCAGTCCCGACCTTATGTGGTGGCAGATCGTTTACCCGCCGGACCCCTCGGGACGTGGTTGGGTGTCTGGCCGACCCCAATACACCAGCGCAGCCAATGTTGATAACGTGCCGATTGTCTCACCGCCGCCGTTGCCTACTGCTACCCCGACGCCTACCCCTGTACCGACGCCTGACCTGCGTCCGCGGGTTTCGGTCGTCGTGCGCAATGACACGGGTGGCCCAATCACACTGAACCTTAGTGGGCCAATGAACTACAGCTTCAAACTGGGGCCTGGCGATCATACCATCACAGTGGTTGTGGCCGAGTACCGTTACGAAGCCTTCGGTTGCGGAGGTTCAGTCAAAAGGGGTACGATCTTTCT
>Ga0209721_1001137_pt1 | contig 20835 bp, 18 predicted proteins | sample TshhotsprinmetaG_FD_184139 | JGI IMG/M metagenome (GOLD analysis project Ga0209721, IMG submission 184139) | Hot spring microbial communities from South Africa to study Microbial Dark Matter (Phase II) - Tshipise hot spring metaG (SPAdes)... | ecosystem: Environmental > Aquatic > Thermal springs...
TGATAAAAAAAAAAGAATAGGTATTATACCTATTCTTTTCTGAAAAATATACAAACTATTTTTGTGATATATCTATTTTAGATTTTATTTTTGCCCATTCATCTTTGAGTGTTACAGTTCGGTTGAAAACCATTTTTTCCATGTTTGTATCGGAATCGACGCAGAAATAACCCTGTCTTTCGAACTGAACTTTGTCCCCTATATTAAGTTTTCTTAGTTCCGGCTCTAACTTGCAATTACGCAATATAATTAAAGAATTCGGATTTATATTGCTTCTCCAATCTGAGCCTTCCGGGACATCATTGGGGTCTGGTTTTAAGAAAAGATAATCATATAAGCGAACTTCTGCTTCATAGGCATTTTTTGCAGATACCCAGTGTAAGGTAGCTTTAACTTTTCTCCCGTCAGGTGCATTTCCACCTTTGGTATTAGGGTCATATGTACAACGCAATTCCGTTATATTTCCTTTTTCATCTTTTATAACATCAGTACATTTTATAAAATAAGCGTATCTTAATCGGACTTCTTTACCGGGTGTTAATCGATAAAATTTTGGATGTGGGTTTTCCATAAAGTCCTCTTGTTCAATATAAATAATTTTTGAAAATGGGACTTTTCTTTTTCCAGAGGAAGGGTCCTCTGGATTATTGATTGCTTCCATTTCTTCGACAAGGTCGTCAGGATAATTCTCGATAATTACTTTTAGGGGATTTAAAACGGCCATATATCGATTAGCTTTTTTATTCAAATCTTCCCGTATACAATATTCAAGTAATGCAATATCTACGGTATTGTCTGCTTTTGCTACACCTATCAATTTGCAGAATTGGCGAATAGATTCGGGTGTGTAACCCCGTCTCCTTAAACCTGATATTGTTGGCATTCTCGGGTCGTCCCAACCCCGTACATAGCCTTCTCGTACCAATTCAAGAAGTCTTCTTTTACTCATAACCGTATATGTTAAGTTTAACCGTGCAAATTCGATTTGCCGTGGGGCATATATTCCAATTTCTTTGATAAACCAATCGTAAAGAGGACGATGGTCTTCAAATTCCAGAGTGCAGATTGAATGTGTTATCCCTTCAATCGAATCCGATTGTCCATGAGCAAAGTCATACATGGGGTAAATACACCATTTATCTCCTGTCCGTGGATGGGTTGCTCTTATAATACGGTACATCACAGGGTCTCGCATATTTAGATTTGGGGAAGCCATGTCGATTTTTGCCCGGAGTGTCCTTGACCCATCAGGAAACTCTCCATCTCTCATCCTCTGGAAAAGGTCTAAGTTTTCTTCTATAGACCTATTACGATATGGACTTTCCTTTCCCGGTTCTGTTAATGTCCCTCTATATGCTCTTACTTCCTCGGGAGATAAATCACAAACATAGGCTTTCCCTTTTTTAATTAAAACAATAGCCCACTCATATAGTTGTTCGAAATAATCCGAGGCATAATATTCATGCTTTCCCCAATCAAAGCCTAACCATCTCACATCTTCACGGATGGCATCAATGTATTCCTGTTCTTCTTTTAACGGGTTGGTATCATCATATCTCAAATGGCATCTGCCTTTATACTCTTCAGCAAGTCCAAAGTTCAGGCATATTGACTTTGCATGACCAATATGAAGATAGCCATTAGGTTCCGGTGGAAAACGAGTAACAACCTCAGTATATCTCCCATTTTTTAAATCTTCGTCGATAATTTGATGAATAAAATCTCTACCTGTAGTCTCTTTTTTTTCTTCATCATTTTTACAGGAATTATCGGACATAAAAACACTCCCTTCATGTATTATTTTGGTTTCCAAAGTAAAATAAATTCGTTTTAGAGAGAAAATTATACTATATTATCTCTTTTTATAGAAATATTTCTCAAATAAATGATATAAAGCGTTTACAAAGAATAAAGATATAGCGTTTTAATTAGAAACTGTATTAAATATGAGAGTATAATATATGATTAGAAAGTGGAAATATGAAAAATAACTTTTACTTAGAAAGGAAATATATATGTGGACACCAGGAATGGGTGAGTTGTTTATAATCCTTATCATAGTACTTGTTTTATTTGGAGGGAGTAAGATTGCAGGATTAGGAAGGTCGTTAGGGACGGCTATTGCTGAATTTAAAGATGCGGTAAAGGGAGGGGAAGAATCTAAGAAAGAGAGTATTGAAGAAAACAAGAAAGAAGAAAACTCATAATATTGAGTTTTTGGGAGAATAACTATGATTTCACAGGATTTATTAAATATTTTAGTTTGTCCGGAAACAAAACAGCCTTTACAGTTGGTGAGTGATGAGTTATTAAAAAAAATAAATAAGGCTATACAGAAAGGTAATCTGGTAAATAGAGACGGGGATCCCGTCAATGAAGATTTAGATGGAGGACTGATAAGAGAAGACAGAAAAATTGTATACCCTATTATCAAAGACTTACCGTATTTAAGAATAGGTGATGGAATTGAATTAGATAAGAATCATATATCTTAGTATATCTTGGTACACTTTTATGACTCCTCCTATAAAATCAAGGTTGATGATAATCCTAAAAAACTTTATTAACGGAGTAAAGACTTTATTAATTAATCGAATATTTACAGGCCTAATAGTTATCATTCCGGTTGGCGTAACCTTTTATGTAATCCAGTTTTTGTATTTATTGTTATCAAATAAATTAGGGCCACTTACGAAAAAGGTGTTTTACCAGGTTCCTGATTATTTTGTCCCCGGTATTTCTTTATTATTGATAATAGTAGGGATTTTTATATTAGGTTTATTGACCAATATGTATATTGGAAGAAGACTGTTCTATTTTTTTGAAAGCATACTGGACCGGATACCGTTTATAAAAACATTATATAATGCCACCAAACAAATTGTATCAGTTTTTACAAAATCTAAGGAAGAAAAAAAATCGGGGCCGGCTATTTTTATTGATTTTCCTTTTGTCGGAGTGAAAAATATAGCATTGGTAACAAATAATGTGGATATAGAAGGATTAGGTTCTTTTAAGACTGTTTTTGTTCCTACAACACCTAATCCAACAAGTGGATATTTTGTATTAGTACCTGTGGATTGTATTGGTAAGGAAGCTGAAATCCCTATGGATGAAATTGTAACAATGCTTTTATCCGGAGGAGTGGTAACACCTGAAATATTAAAAGTAAATATAGACACATTACAGGAATAAGCAAGATGAGTGAGAATAATGCAGAGTGATTTGAAGAAAAAAGAAAAAAGAGTGACTAAAATTTGGGGAAGGTTAAGAAGGTATTTTTTTGCAGGTGTTTTAACAATAGTTCCTTTAGGATTGACCTTTCTTATTTTGAGATTTATTTATTATTTCACAGTCGGTCGTGTTACGCCTTATGTAAATCAGTTGTTTCCAGAATATCCACACTATTTAATTGCTCCTATATCGGTTGTATTAATTGTCATATTTGTTTTTCTAGTTGGTCTTATTTCAAGTTTCTTCTTAATTCGCCAGTTTTTCTCGCTATTTGAAATGTTTATAAAAAAGATACCTTTTGTAAAGACTATTTATAATTCCACAAAACAGATGACAGTAAGTTTCATAGAACAATTTTCATCAAATCATACTCGTTCTATCGTTATTATTCCCTTCCCTCATAATAATATTTATACCATGGGATTATTATTGGGAAAAATAAAACTTCCCGACGGACAAATATATTATAGGGTGTTTATACCTACTACCCCTAATATCAGTGTTGGAATATTACAATTTTACCCTGCAGAGAAAATTTACAAGTGTCCTCTTACTATGGAACAGGCGATTGAGATAATTGTTTCCTCTGGTGCATCTATCCCTGTAAAACTTTCGGTTGAACCACTCAATAAATAAAAAGTAAGAGATAAATTATTGTACTTCATAAAAGTAACGAGGTAATTTAAGAGATAAATCATTTAGAAATGTTAAATCAGCGTTACATATTTCTATTTTTCGTTTATCATTTTCAGTATGATAAAAATATATAATAATTGCATCAGAGGGAATAAGATTTTTAATTCTGTCAGCCCACTCTATTAAACAAATTGAATTATCACTTAACCATTCTTCAGAGCCTATATCAATAACTTCTCTTTCATCTTGAATGCGGTAACAATCGAGATGTAATACTTTCGGAGGAATACCATATTGGTTGATGATAGTAAAGGTGGGGCTGTGTACCCAACAATTTCCACAAAGTTCTTTTACAACTCCCTTAACGAAACAAGTTTTGCCGGTGGCCAGATCCCCAATAAGTGCTACTTTAGAATTGGGTTTTAAACATTTTCCAAATAAGTGTCCTAATTCCTCTGTTTGTTCTGGTGAAGAGGTAAATAAAGTAAGGGGTTTCATAAAATTATTATTGAAATAGGCTATCATACAGATTAATATATAGTTTTGCTTGTTTTTCCCATGAAAAATCTTGTTTCATACAATTAATTCTAATATCAATAAATGTGTCTTTATTATGGTATAACTCAATAGCATTTTTTACAGATCTAATAATACTTTTAGGTGTAAGTGCCCTGAAAGTTATCCCTGTGGCACATTGTTTCCGTATATTTACTGGGGTTATATTAATAATTGAATCTGCTAATCCTCCTATTTTTCGGGCAATAGGAATGGTTCCATAGGCAAATGCATATAATTGTGTAAGTCCACAGGGCTCATATCGTGAAGGCATAAGAATAAAATCACTTCCTGCGATAATTTGATGAGACAATTCCGTATCATAACTGATAATAGTTTTTATCTTTTCCGGAAAACAGGAAGAAATATCTCTTAATTGAGATTCATATTTAGGGTCCCCCGAACCAAGAATAATCATTTGTACATCAAGTTGAAGTAATTCCGGTAAGGATTGTATTAGTATATCAATTCCTTTCTGCCAGTAAAGACGGCTGGTGATACCTATAAGAGGAACATTTTGATCAGTTAAATTAACTTTTTTTAAAAGAGATGACTTACATATATCCTTATTCTTTAAAGAATTCTGGTTATAATTAACTTCAATGTACTTATCTGCTTCTGGGCTCCATATTGAGTAATCTACACCATTCAGAATACCCGAAAGGTCATTAGAACGAAATCGTAATACATTGTCCAATCCGAAACCATATTCCAGAGTTTGAATCTCTATGGCATAGGTAGGGCTAACAGTATTGATTTTGTCTGCAAGGAGAATTCCACCTTTGAGTAAATTCATATCCCCATGATATTCAAAACAATTAGAATTAAAGAAATCGACAGGTAATCCTGTAGATATATATCGATTTCCAGGATATCTACCTTGAAAAGCAAGGTTGTGTATTGTTAGAAGCGTATTTGTATTGTGCCAAAAAGGATTATGTTCCATGCGGATTAGAAGAAAAGGAAGTATAGCAGAGGTTGCCCAGTCATTACAATGGATAATATCGGGTTTCCATTGAATCTGCTCGATTGCATCAAGTATGGAATTACAGAAGAATGAAAACCTACGAGGATTGTCCTTATATTCCCAATCACCGGAGCCATAAACGAAGTCTCTTCCAAAAAGTTCATCATGTTCGATTAAGTATAGTGGAATATCTGTTTGTGGGACCATAGTTTCCCAAAGCATGGATTGAAATGAATTTTTTGAACTGTCAAAAAGGCAGGGTGTCAATGGAGAACATTTATCCAAAACCCTTATATGCTTATATTTAGGCAAACCTATCCGAATATCTACACCCATTTTTTTTAGAGATTTAGGCAAGGCATAGGATACTTCTGCTAATCCTCCAGTAGATATTAAAGGTGTCAACTCAGATGTTAAATATAGTACCCGCATTTATATCCCCCCTTATATATAAAAAAATGGTTCTTTCTCTTCAGGAATAATTATTTCGAGAAGAGGTAATTTCCCCGATAGATAATTAGATATACCTTCGACGATGTGATATTCTGATCCAAAATGTCCGGCGTCGATTATTGATAAACCACGGTCTTCTGCTTCTAATGCCTGATGGTATTTGACATCTCCTGTAATTAGGACATCAATACTATTTGGAATATTCCCAATTTCTCCACCACCGCTACCTCCAATTACAGCAATATTTTTAACCTTTCGGGTAGGATTTCCAACTATTCTTATAGTAGAAATATTTAACTGTTTTTTTACAAAGTTGAAGAAATCTTCAAATGTGATTGAATTATCTAAAACTCCTCTTGCTCCTAATGAAACCTTTTGGTTTTGGTTGTGTAGAGGATAAATATCGTAAGCGACTTCTTCATACGGGTGAGAATCTAAGAGGGCTTCAATAACATTTCCTATAATTTCTGAAGGAACAATGACCTCAAGACGTTCTTCTTTTTCTTCATTAATTTTACCTATTTTGCCGAGGAAGGGAGTTGCTTTGTCTGAAGGTAAGAAAGTCCCTATACCCGATGTACTGAATGAACAGTATGCATATTCCCCAATAATACCTCCGCCACAGTCACATAATGCATTTCTAACCTTTTCAAGATAGTTTTTAGGAACAAATGTTACTAATTTGAATAGTTTTGAATGGGTGACAGGTAGTAAACCGGAGATATTTGAAAGATTCAACTTCTTTGCTAGTAAGAAGTTCAAACCTTTTTCTGCTACATCTAAATTTGTATGAAATGTATAGCATGCGATCTCATGAGAGATTAATTGGGCTATTCTTTTTTGATAAGGGTTTGTGTGAATTATTTTGTTAAGTGGTTGGTAAATCAATGGATGGTGAGAAATAATCAATTTAACTTCTTTTTGTATTGCTAAGTCTACAATACTATTTGTGATGGTTAAACAGACAATTGCTTTATTTGTATTCCAATCTTTTGAGCCCAATATAAGCCCTACTGAGTCCTCAGGGTATGCTAATCCTATCGGAGCCCATTCTTCTAATATATTACAAATATCTTGTATACGAATACCTGCCATTTGAAAATTCCTGATTATGACCTACTGTCTTAAAAAGAGTCGTTCTATTTTACAAACTTGTATCTTTTAATTCAAAACTTATAGATGCATAACCAACAACAGAGCTATAATCACCTGATGTTTTACCGCTTGTTGTGTAATTTAATAAATGGGTATTGTAATCCCCAAAATAGGAGGAAAATCCCATTGCAAAGATAACCGCACTTGCTCCACACATTGAACAAGTTTCATTTTTGATTCCTTGAATAATTTTATTTATATCCTTTTCTAAAATAGCCTGAATGGTATTGGTATCTATTTTATTAGCTTCTTCCTCCGGTAAATAGTGAGAGAGGTCTGTTGAAGCGATTAACAAATCCCTTTTTTGCGAGATTTTTGCAAGTTTTTTCCCATACTCAAAATACTCTTGTGAAGGTTCTTTACCAAGTAATATTGGTACGATAGGAAGTGTCCCGTTGCTAACAAATAGAAAAGGTAACATTACTTCGAGACAATGTTCATAAAGGTGAGAATTGTTTATACAACAAGGAAATTCCTTTGTGATTGTGTTATAAAAGTCAATATCAACAGGAAATTCCCCAACAGGAGTTAAAAAAGAGTCATATTCACATAATGCCAAACCATCAAAGGAGTAGCGATGAGACCTACCTACTAATATAACGCGGTCTATTTGCTGTCCTCGAATTCTCGAAAAAGCAAATCCTGCACTTAGTCCCGAGTACACATACCCGGCATGAGGTGAAATTATAGACAACACACGGTTGGGAGAAGGGCTAACACAGGATTGTTCTATATAGAGACTGACTTGTGCTAAAAGAGTTGAGGGATTACTGGGGTAGAATTGTCCACAAACTGCGGGATGCCTTTTAGGCATGGGTTATTCCTTATGATGGATGATTAATTATAATATTATAATATATTAATATATATAAAATTAGGATTAACACATAAAACATAAAAATGCTACAAAAATTATATAATAAAATGAAGTTTCTCATATATTTGTTTCCACTGATAGTAGTAGGTTGCAATACTTCATATTTTGACCTCGCATTAAAAGGAGATACCCTTAATTTAGAGAGAAATCTACTAAAGAATCCAAAGATTGTAAATGAAAAAGATCGTTTAGATAAAACAATGATGCATTATGCTGTTTGTAGTGGAAATAAAAATGTATTAGAATTATTATATCTCTATGGGGCAAGACTCGAAGAGAAAGACATAACAGGAATGACACCTTTGCATGTGTGTGCTATGTGGGATTTAAATGGACCTGCTCGTTGGTTGGTTAGTCGTGGCGCAGATATAAATGTAAAAGATAATTTTGGAGATTCTCTTTTGCATACATCAGCAGTATTTGGAACAGACAAAATAGGTAAATACTTAAAGTCGTTGGGACTATCACTGGAAGATAAAAATAGAGAAGGACTGACACCAGTGGATTTGGCTAAAAGGCATAAAAAGGATAATTGGATAAGGGAAGTAAAAGGGGAATAGTATGCTGGAAAAAGAAAATATGCGGGAAGTTCCTTTTGTAAAAATTTATACAGATGGAGGATGTATTCCTAATCCGGGGAAAGGTGCATGGGCCGTTATATTAATTTATAAAGATAAAGAAAAAGTGTTAAGTGGTTTTGAAGAAAATACAACCAATAATCGTATGGAATTAAAAGCGGCTATAGAAGGATTAAAGGCACTTAAGAAAAAGTGTAAAGTTGTGATATATACTGATTCGGAGTACTTAAAAAGAGGAATGTCAGAATGGTTGGATAATTGGGTTAAGAACGGGTGGAAAACAACTTCAGGTTCTGTCAAAAATATTGATTTATGGAGTAAATTGCTTGAATTGGTAAAAAAACATGAGGTCTCATGGGAATGGGTAAAAGGACATAGTAAACATCCACAAAATGAAAGATGTGATAAAATTGTAAAGAATCAAATTAAAGAAAAGATAAGGGGATAAAGGAAAAGAAATGAGAAAAGATTTAAAGTTAAGCAAACATCCGGAAAAAATCATTTCTTTATTGATTCCCTTTATTTTTGGTTTTGGGGGGTTGTTTATTTCTCAGGAAATAATAAGTTCAACAAATATAAAATTCACTACTGCCTTGTTTTCAATTGCATTACCTTCGTTTATTGCTATTACCATGTTGAGTAGATATCATTTTTTAGGGATAGAACGATATATTCTTATCGGGGGAATTGTGCTTTTGTTTACTGCGGGTATTTGGTTAATATCAAAGACCACAGTTAATCCGTATTGGTATGATAACTTACCTGAAGAGATTCGCAGATTATCAGAATTTATCGGATTGAGTAGTTTTCTTTTAGGAATATTATCGTTTGTCATTATTCTTATCCGTCGTGAAGAAAATGTTGATGAATTGGCAGAACGCTTTAAAACCCTTGCAGAGCATATTTCGGAAGGATATGTTCTAAGTAACCCTGATGGAATAATTGTCGATGCTAACGATCAATTCTGTAGATTTATAGCAATTACAAGGAAAGAGATAATTGGTTCAACAGTTGCAGAAATGGTGCGTCAGTATAACATAAGTTCTGTAGAACAAAATTGGATAACACGAAGTTATGGAATTAGTGGAGAATATGAAATAGAGATGGATGTGAACAATCAGAAAAAATATTTTTGGGTTCATGGGACACCTATTTTTGACAAAAAAGGGAAGCATAAAGCAACTCTTGCAACAATCAAAGATATTACGGAAATTAAAATATTGTCGGCGAAGGTTCAAAGATATGCGGAAGAATTGGAAAAAAAAGTTACCGAACAAACAAAAAGATTGAAAGATTCTGAAGAGAATTTAAAAAAGTTGATTATGACTATGAATGAAGGATTCTTATTATTAGATATACAACAAAAGATAGTGATGGCCAATGAGTGCTTTTGTAAAATGATAGATAGAGATATGGAACAAATAATAGATCATTACATATTTGAGTATTTAGAAGGTACAGACCTTATAAGGTTACTTTCGCTATTTGAAATGTATGAGGCTGGGAAACGAAGAGAAATAACATTTATAAAACCAGGTGGAAAAGAAGTCCCCACAATTGTTTCTGTTGCAGTTATTCCAAACGAACGTAAAGAAGAGATACGATATTCACTTGTTATTTCTGATTTATCAGAGCAGAAGAGGATGCAAAATGAGTTGGAAGAAAGAACATTCCAGCTGGAAAAACTTAACGAAGAATTAAGACAGTATGGAAGAAACAAAGATGCGTTTTTATCTAATGTAAGCCATGAGTTAAGAACTCCTATAAGTACAATACAGGGGTACATAGAAATGATATTATCCACTACATTAGGACCTTTAACGGAACAACAAAAGAATGCAATGGAGGTTATGCTAAGAAATGTTGAAAGGCTCCTTCGTATGGTAAATGAAATGATAGAATTTAGTCGGATTGAAATTAAGGGGATGCAAATAAAAAAGAAAATGTTTTCTGTCAAAGAAGTTCTAAAAGAGAATATATCATTTAATAATCCTAAAATTATTGCAAAACAATTGAAACTTGTTGAAAATTATCAAAATGAGGAAATATATGCGTGGGCTGATAGAGATAAAATTAGTCAGGTATTGGGTATATTATTAAATAACGCAGTTAAATTTACAAATACTGGAGGGAAGATAGAAACAACTGTATTTGTCGATGAAAAAGGGTCATTAAAAATAACGATTTCAGATACTGGGATAGGAATTCCATCTGAATACAAAGAAAAAATATTTGAGAAGTTTTTTCAGGTTGACAGTTCTCCTACAAGGAAATATGAGGGGACAGGGATTGGTTTAGCAATTGCTAAAGGTATTGTTGAATCTCATAATGGAAAAATTGAAGTGGAAAGTGTTCTCGGAGAAGGGAGTAAATTTATAGTTAGTTTGCCTAATTGTGTTTTTTATGATGGTAAAAAAGAGAAAATAAAAAGACAAAGTGGTAGTGGGAAAATATTGGTAATAGATAATGAAACTATTTTATTTGATGTTTTAAAAATGATATTACAAGAAAATAAAAAGAATATTTGGTGGTCAAAGAATATCTATGAATCAATTCGAATCATAGGTGAAATTGAGCCAGAAATTATTATAAGTAATACCTATGAGAAAGAGTTTGAAAATATACTTTCTTTGGTAAATATTATTGAAGAACAGCATCTGTCAGACAATACTCCTATATTGCTGATTGTTGATGAAGGTATCAATATATCTCAATCATATCTGAAGAACTCACCTGATAATGTTTACTTTATTAAGAAACCTTTTTCATCAAATTATCTATTGGATGTGATGGCCACTTTGATAAAAGGAGAATCACTAAATAAAATGTTGAATGTAGAAAAGAAAGAAAAGGAAATAGAAGATGTACTTTTAATATATGAACCGGAAAGCATAATGAGAGAATTCATAAGTTTAATGATGAATTATTATAGAATCCCATGTATAATTACGGAAAACATTGAAAGTGCAATATCTACAATGTTAAAGTTTTTGCCGACAAATGTTGTAATAGATGGAGATTACTTAAAAGAAAAAGAAATTGAGAAAATAAAAGAAGTGAGTGAAAAGACAAAAAAAATATTTTTACTATCCAACAATGATCTGGTTGATACTATAAAAGGAGTAGATTCTAATACAATAATATTAAAAAAACCTTTTCTTTTCAATGAGTTAATTAGTTTATTAGAAGTGAAGAAACAAGTAAAAGTTTTGATGAATTAGTGAAATAGGGACTATGCAGAAGAATAAGATAAAAATTGGAAGAAGGAGTTTTATTTTTCAGTCTTTTATATATACGGCTACATTATCTAAAAAGCGTAAAAATATATCCATAAAGCCTGAAAAGAGGAATATTAACAAAATATGTGTTAATGCAAATAATGGAATAGTACTTTTTGAAGAAGATTCGGATAAAATATGCCCGCCCGCAAGTTTAGTTAAATTAATGTTGATGTATTTGGTTGCGTTGAAAATAAAAAAAGGAGAAATAAAATTAGAAGATGATGTATTGCTCAGCAAAACAATATTCCCAAAAAACAGATCAGATATCTTACTATCAAAGGATAAAAGATATACTTTAGGCTATTTAATGGATGCTATTGCTGTTATATCATCAAATACATCAGCAATAGGTGTGGCTGAATATTTATGGGGGTCTGAAAAAAAGTGTGTAGATGATATGAACTCAATGGCAAAAAAGTTAGGAATGAAAGACACTGAGTATTCAACGGTGAATGGTTATCCAATGATAAGTGGAGATGATGGAGATCGAACAACAGCAAAAGACCTTGCAATTCTTGCTTTAGAATGTTGTAAATTGCCTGTTTTACTTTCATGGACATCAAAACAGAAGTTTGTCATTCTGGAAGAAGATATTGAAAGAAATAATACCAACGATTTGCTTTCCTCCTATGTAGGTTGTGATGGTCTAAAGACAGGTTATACGAAATTAGCAGGACATTGTATTGTATCAACAGCAAAGCGTTCTAATTTGAGGGTTATTGCGGTAGTTTTGGGTGCTGAAAAATCATCAGAACGATTTCGTATTGCTACAAATTTAATGGAGATTGGTTTTTCAGAAATATAGATTAATTATTAAAGTGGACAAAAACCGTCTTCTGTATTTTGACAGGTATTATACCCTCCTGAGTTGAATAATTGAATTAATCTTAACAGTTCGTGAAAATTAATTGACCAGTAGGGTAATGAATAGTCCGAACTATGTCGATTGCAACTTTGGTTTCCGGGTCCCAGTCCATAACCATCTTCCCCGCTTATATCACAGTGGTAACCACCATAATTAAATATTTGAATTACCCTTAATAGTTCTATTAGTGAAAAGGAATAATTTTTGTTTATATCTGCAGAATGAAAAATCTTTGATTCTCCTTCCCCTTCAATAAACTCCCCTTCTTCAGAACAGGCAAGGGTGTTAAATACTAATTTCCATGATTCGAGATAACCTCTACCTCCAGATTGTGAATCTACTATTCGTAATATCCAGGTACCTCTCATATCCTCACCATGCAGTACACCGAGATATCCAATAGGTTTGTAACTTCCTGTAAAAGGACTAACCCCATCTACGATGCTTAATTCAGCCTTATCATCAAAGTATGTATTGAATAATGATGTTCCACCCTGGGAGGGATAAGTAATAAGGAATACTTCTGTTCCTCGTGGAGAGACCAATTGAATTAGTATCTGGTGCAGGTCATCATGTGTTAAAGAGATATTAACAATAAGGTCATGTAGAACACCTTCATTAGGGACATAAATAGAGTATAAGTTTTGAGACATATCTCTTAAAAGACTGTGTGTTTCTGTTCCATTTATTTCAAACCCACAAGGATAATAGGCTCCTTCTATATTTCCTTCTAAAACAGACCCCTCTATTGTCCCTTCTATAATACCCTCAGGGATACCTTCTATCTGTCCTTCTTCTGTACCTTCTGAAAGTCCTTCCATCATTCCTTCAGTGATACCCTCTGAAATACCCTCTGTATTTCCTTCTGTGATACCTTCGGGTGAACCTTCCGATGTTGTGACAACGGCTAGTTTAAAAGGAGCTGAAAATATAGTTCCTGAAGAATCACTCACTCTACAACGATAAAAACCTGCTGATGTCGATTTTATATTTCTTAATGTCAACATGGGACTATTAGAATGTAAAATAGGAATGTATTCTTCTCCGACAACGCTTTTAAATTGCCATTGATAATTTACCGTTCCCGAATAACCAGAAATACCTACTATAAAAGTAGTTGTACTTCCTTCCATTAAAGTTCTTTCTATAGGTGCAATTAACCATACTCTTAGCCCTTCTCCTTCATAAGAACCTTCCGCTGTTCCTTCTGTGATTCCTTCTAATTGTCCTTCTCCTTCATTAGAGGAAGTCGAAATATCTATGCATGCAAGGAAACCATCAAGTGTTCCACCTCCAAAACTTGTTTGGATAGTTCCCGATGTTATAGGTAATAAATTAGATGCGGTTTCTCCAACGATATACATCACATTTGAACTGGAAATATGGAGAGCCCTGGCCTTTTCTTCACCTTTTCCTCCATAGAAAGTGCTATACTGTAGCATAGTCCCGTATGGATTTAAACAAGCGAAAAAAGCATCTTGATTTCCTCCATAAGATGGTTGTAATGTGCCGGGTATAACAGGGAAATCGCCGGAATAAGTATAACCTACAACATATACGCGAGATGAGGTGTCCAAACTAATCCCTAATCCCGATTCTGTTTTACTGCCCCCTAAATAAGAACTAAATATTATCTGGTTTAATTCAGGAGACATTTTAGTTATAAAAACATCTCTTTCTCCTCCACCATATCCAACTTGAAAAGAAGAGATAGTCACTGGGAAATTATTCGAAGAGGTTTCTCCGGTGATATATATGTTTCCGAAACTATCACAGGTCAACGAATGGCAAATGTCTATAAGATTCCCCCCAAGAAAAGTCGAATATTGTAAAAAAGCATTGTCTCCTGATAATTTCATTATAAAAGAGTCATAATTACCACCCCTATAAGAGGGCTGGTACGAACCCTGGGTTGTCGGAAAGTTTGTTGAAGATGTATAACCGCCTATGAGGATATTATTCCCAGAATTTTTTATCGTTTTACAAAGATCTACTCCACTTTTTCCAATGAAACCGCTCCATAGTAATTGAAATGATGAATTAAGTTTTGTTAAAAACCCATCCAATCCTCCTCCGCTAAATGTCTGATTTAAGTAGGAACTTCCTTCTATTGGAAAATCTATTGACTGTGTCCAACCTGTTAAGACAATACTTTGATCGGGTAATAATGTAAAACCCATAATGCTTTCATCAGAACCACCTCCTAAATAAGAACTGTATATTAGCCCCGTAGCATCGGAATGAATTTTTGTAATAAAAGCATCACGATTTCCTACCTTTGTAGCCTGAATGGCATTGGAACTTATAGGAAAATCGGGGGATGAAGTAATTCCTGTAACATATATGTTTCTTTGTTCATCTATTTCAATTGATGTTGGACTATCATCTGCAGATCCACCCAGAAATGTAGAAAAAATAATACTATTGGCAAGAGGATTTAATTTTGTGACAAATACATCTCCCGTAATATCTCCACCTGAAAAACTTGGTTGAAAGGAACCGTTACTTGTTGGAAAATTAGGAGATTTTGTTTCACCTAATAAATAGATGTTCCCTGCACTATCTGTTTTTACATCAATAATTTTATCCGTATTGTTACCTCCCATGTATGTCCCTGCCAATAAAGTAGGGTCAATGAGTAGGGGGGAATCACGATTATATGAATGTTCCGGAATGTGAAATTTTATACCACTATCAAAAAATAAATGAATAGGTATTTTTGTTTTTATTCCACCTGTCCATTGGAATGCACAGGGAGCGTGAAACTCTAACTTAGTATCGTTGTATATGATTTGAATTACATTATTATTTATTTCTGGAATAATAGGTACCCATTTTTGATTAGTAACATCAAGTATTTCAAAATGAATTTGTATATTACTTGGTTCTGAATGGGGATGAACAAGGAAGTCAAACTTAAAACTTTTGTCCTTTTCATATAAATAAACATCTATACCTGGATATACATCATGATAATGGACGGCTTTGTAGTGGGGAATTCTGTCAGATAATGTTGATCCCCCTAAAAAATAAGAGGAATATGAATGCAGAGGAATGCTACCTGTTATATACTTTGTTTTACCCCGTGAGAAGACTACCTTATAATATTTTTGAATATTATGAATATAGAAAACTAGAGATTCCTTATAACAAGCGACTGATACAGAATCCCCTCTCGAAAAAAATAATATATCAGAGGTAAGATGGTTTTGATTTGGTTCAAAATATAGGGGAGAAGTATTGTAAGTATCTCCAAAGATGGACAAATGTAATAGAAGAATTTTTATGGAAATAAAAAATATTAATCTGAAATTCTGCATATTCTAAATCCTTGGTCAGGCATAGTTAAATCAGGGGCATTCCATGAACGAAAAGCAGACCTGCAACGGGCCAGTGTTCTTAAACAGGTTCCTCCTCGAAGTACCTTATAGTTACCCGTTGCTGGTCCCGTCGGGTCAAATAGGGGTGATTTTCCGTAGTACTCCATATCATACCAATCCTGACACCATTCCCAGACATTTCCGTGCATGTCATACAAACCCCATGTATTCGGTTGTTTTTGTTTTACAGGATGAGTTTGATAATTACTATTGAAGAAATGCCAGGCATAATTATCCAATTCTTTTTCGCTATCTCCAAAACAAAATTCGGTAGTTGAACCTGCCCTGCAGGCATATTCCCACTCTGCTTCTGTAGGTAATCGAAATATTCCATTGCCTAATTTATTAATTTTTTCTATGAATTTCTGACAGTCATTCCATGAAAGATTTTCAACGGGTAAGTTATCTCCCTTGTTGGTAGAAGGGTTATTACCCATTATATCTCTCCATTGTTTTTGAGTAATCTCTGTCTCACTCATCCAAAAACCTTTGGAAATAATTACTTGATGTTGTGGATATTCTGAACTATATAGAGAAGAACTTCCACCATACAATTCGACCAATTCAGAAGGAGTCTTTGTGCTTCCCATATAAAAAGACCCTGACGGAATCCATACAAAAGGAATCCCTAAAAAAGTTCGTACAGTTCCCGGAACAGGTTCATTAATATTGCCTGGACAGAATCCATCTTCATTTGTTAAGTCCGGATGATAAGAACCTGACTTATAAAATTGAATTAATCTTAATACTTCATGTAGTGAAATAATCCAATCTTGAGAGTTGTAATCAGAACTATGGGGTTTACAGGATGTATCACCTAATCCAAGTTCATATCCATCTTCTGATGAACTATTACAGTGGTAAGAACCATAATTAAAAATCTGAATTAGACGAAGGAGTTCTGGTAATTGAATAACAAAATAGGGTTCCAAGAAATCGGAGGAGTGGTACTGAGAGTGTGCAAACAGTAAAAAATTAGAAGAAAAGATTAAAAATATTATAAGTAAATATTGTTTTTTGTGGAACATATTAATAAAAAAATCTCTTAAATAATAAAAAAATGTGACCTGAGCCGTTTGTCCAGGTCACACTCTAAGATTTTTCAATTTTTACTACCACAAATCTATGGAACCACTTGTCCATGGTAATGGGTCCGAATAATCCTGAACTCCTCTGTATAACAATTTGCTGGGACCGTTCCAATAAAAACTCTTACCGATAATATTATGGCCTAATACACTTAAGCCTGCATAACCACCTGCATCCACACCCCCAATAACTTCTATACTTGCGGGAGATGGAAACACATGTATATTGGACTTGAGGTACGGTTTTGCAAAAATTTCCGCTTCTGCAGATTCATAAAGGGTTAACTCAAGTATGGCTTTGATATAGGCTTGTGCTGTTCCCCCGATGTCTATGTTCCAAGTAAGTGGATGTCCATCAAATGTAAAATTAAGCAAATCGGCTTTTGACCCATCCCAGCTACCTGCATCATATAAAGCCTTTAATGTGAATTTGTCTTGAATGTCAAACCCTGATTTTATGCTTGTATCTCCTGTCATTTGTCCGAACAATCCAAATGGGAAGCGTAGTGTAACACGACCATAAACGGGGACAGGACCTATACTTGCTGCAAATGGATGAACAATCGGAGGAATGATATCCCATTCTTGAGAAATAGGTGTAGAATTATCAATCGCAACTTTAATGTCCAATGTAAGTGTAATTGTTCCTGTTGTTGTTAAATCAAATTTTCTTAATTGAAATGCTTTATAATCTGCCACAATAGCAACTTGAGGGGTACAGTCTAAAATACCTTTATCCACTGTAATGCGTATTCCGTTGCCGCGATATATTTCTTTTCCACTAAAATCTATAATAGTTGCTTTTGCGTCTTTAGGAAGAACACCTGCCTTTATATAATCATTTACATTGAATTTAACACTTGTCATTAACATGCCTTCTTGAATGGCGTCTTCTAAAGAGGCAGGTTCGGTAATAGCAACGACTTCAGTTCCTTTTTGCCCTACCGCAGTAACCTTACGTAAATACCCCGTATCTCCATACTGGCCAATAATAACATCACCGGTTGTTATTGGCACTGCTCCTTGAGAATTCAAAACAACCTGTCCGGGTGAGACGGAAGTAACAGATACTCCGGGTAGTTTATCAACTATTACAACCCCGTCGCTTACTACGCCATTGTAAGGACATCCTAAAAAAACATTTGTAATTAAAATCGCTACTGCAAGTACCAACAGTCTTTTCATAACATCGGCCCTTATTTTTAGTTTATTTTTTTCACTAAAAACTCTAAATATAATATACACTAATAAATGTTTAAAGTCAAATAAAGTTTATACTTTCTTTTAACTTCTTTAAAGCTATTTTGTAGGACGAATTATTGAAAACATAAGAGCCCGCAACTAAAACATTAGCACCTGCCTTGATAACATCTAAAGCCGTTTTTTCATCAATACCTCCATCTACTTCTAAATCGCGTTCACCTATCATCGAGCGAATTGCCTTAATTTTACGAAGCATATCAGGTATAAATTTTTGTCCTCCAAACCCTGGATTTACAGTCATAACAAGGACCATATCTACATCTTCAACTAAAAACTCAATCCGGTTTTCTGAGGTAGAAGGGTTAAGTACAATTCCCGCTTTACAACCGATATCTTTAATATGCTGGATCAATCGGTGAGGGTGATTGGTAGATTCAACATGAACTGTTATTATATCTGCTCCCGCATCAGCAAAAGAGTCAATATATTCTTCAGGATTGTCTATCATAAGATGTACATCCATTGGTACAGAACAATATCTGCGTAATGCAGAAATAATTGGAGGACCGATTGTAATGTTAGGAACAAAATGTCCGTCCATAACATCAAAATGAATATAGTCTGCTCCCGCTTCAATTAAATCCGTGATTTCTTGACCCATCTTACTAAAATCACAGGATAAAATAGACGGTGCGATTTTTATATTACTATCTTTGCTTTTCATTAATGAATACTCCCAGAAATTATTTGTTATTAGGGTAGTCTTTTAAGGTTGTACCAATTTTGGAGGATTTCCTCCCTCCAGTTCAAAAGAAGCAACTTTTATATCATCAACAAATATTTCCACAAATGCTTTGCTAACATAAGTAACTTTTATATTCAATGGTGTTCCTCTTACATATCTTATTTGTGAAAGTGTATCATAAAGCCTCGGTTTTTGCCATAAAATTTCACGGTTTCCATGGCGGTCAATAAGTTCAACACGGACATCTTTTACAGCCCAATCATCATTCATGGTATATGTTACTTCTGTTTGATAGCGAGCATCAGGTAATGGGGAGATTCCAGCAGATTTAATGGTATAAACTACCATTTGTCCACGAACAATGGGCGTGTCCGGAGGTGGGTCTTGTTCCAAAATAATATTATTCGGAGCGTCCATTACATCAATAATATTTGGCACTAATTTTACATCATATGGTTGTAATAATGTCTCAACTTCCTGAATATTTTTCCCAATAATATTGGGCATTATTATTGTTTCTGTCTGGGTTCCTGCACTTATGAGCAGATTAATGAGTGTTCCCTGATTAGCCTCAGTATCGGGCGGTGGGTCCTGTGATATAACTGTTTCGGGTGGTTCTTCTCTATTAATACGAGCGATATTTCCTAATTTAAATCTACTATTATATTCAATAATTTTTTGTGCTTCTTCGAGAGTTTTTCCTCTTAAGTCAGGAACTTTTTCACTTGGGGGGCCGGCACTTACTACAGGGAAAACTTTCCTCCCTAATCGAACTACTTTGCCCGCCTCCGGCTTTTGGCTGATAACATAATACTTGGGAATTGTATCATGGGTAACAGGGATATAAGGACCCAATTCAAGCCCTGTTTCAAAGAGTTTTTTAGATGCCTCCATGACAGGAATATCTGTAATTTTAGGAACTACAATATATTTACCTCCACTAAGTGCCTGTGTATAGATGTAGTAACCAGAACATGCCATTACGGCTACGAAAACGAGTAGTGCTAAAGACCATTGAATTAACCACAGAAGAAGATTGAAAAAAAATAGAACTGTGTTAACTATGGCTTTTGAAACACCGTCAAGAAGAATCCGTCCCAGAGGTTTTTGGGAATTGTCTGATATTGTCCTGTTTGTATTTTCCACGGATTGAGTAACTCCGGTCCATTTATAGGAATTAATTTTTTCTCTTCAATAAATTCATTAACTACATTTAAGGTTTCATCCTTTGTAAAAGTACATACAGAATATACAATAATTCCACCTTTTTTACATACTCTACAGGCTTCGGTAAGAATAGATTTCTGTAGTTTGGATAGTCGCGGTAAGGCTTCCTGTTTAATATTATATTTTATGTCAGGATTCCTTCTTAAAGTTCCTAATCCAGAACATGGGGCATCTAATAAAATTCGGTCAAAAGTCTCGTCTGGGAAAGGCAAATCTGTCCCACTCGAACAAACAGGAAAAATATCTTTGCATTTAAGTCGTTGAATATTTTCATGAATGCGTCGAATCCTACCCGGATGAATTTCTACAGAATATATCGTTGACTTATTCCGTGTAAATTCCGCTATGTGAGTTGTTTTTGTCCCCGGAGCTGAACATATATCTAAAATTAGATCCCCGGACTGAGGATTTAATGCATAAACGCTTAACATTGACGCAGGATCCTGGATTGTATATAAACCCTGTCTCATTAATGGGCAATCAGTTAATAAATATGTAGAATTCAAAGACAATTCTTCCGGAACAGGAGTTAAATGCTGTGCTTCAATCCCAATCTTTTTAAGCCTTTTCTCCAATTCTTCAGGGCAGGTT
>Ga0209721_1001138_pt1 | contig 20834 bp, 18 predicted proteins | sample TshhotsprinmetaG_FD_184139 | JGI IMG/M metagenome (GOLD analysis project Ga0209721, IMG submission 184139) | Hot spring microbial communities from South Africa to study Microbial Dark Matter (Phase II) - Tshipise hot spring metaG (SPAdes)... | ecosystem: Environmental > Aquatic > Thermal springs...
ACACCCGATTGCCCACGCGCCGTCGCGTCAGCAGCCCGGCCTGGTACAGCCGCGCCAGATGCCGCGAGACGTTGGCCTGCTCCAGCCCCGTCACGTGCATGATGTCGTTGACGCAGCGCTCAGCCTGGCACACCGTGTGCAGGATGCGCAGCCGCGTCGGCTCGCCCAACACGCTGAAGCGCCGCGCCACGACCTCGAACACCGCCACCGGCGGGTCGGCAGACAGGGGGCAGGCGCACGGGTTCATAACCGCAGTATATGATTACTTGCGAATATCGTGATTAGTGTAAACCCTAAATCCGACGACCCGCTGACGACCGGTCTCGCCGCGGTCGTCGCTGCGGCGGCCCACCTGGACTGCAGGGTGGCAGCCGCCGTCTTGGCCAACTGTCCTGCTGCCACGGACAGCGCCACCGCACCACCCGCCGGTGGGCCATGCGGTCGGCCGATAGCGCCCATTAGGTCTGCTGCCGCTCGACCGTCTTCGCCGTGGCGTTGCGGCGTGCCGGCCCCGCCCCTGTGCGGAGGCAGCGCAGCCGTGAGGGGTGCACCGCGCCGGGGTTAGCCCATCGAGCTCAGGACGCCGCCGGACAGCCGCAGCGTGCGGTCGCAGCGCGCGGCCAGCTCGGGGTCGTGCGTCACCAGCACGAACGCCGTGCCCTGGGCGCGCGCCAGCTCCAGCATCAGGTCAAACACCGTGCGGGCCGTGTCGCGGTCGAGGTTGCCGGTCGGTTCATCGGCCAGCACGCAGTCGGGCTGCGTGACGAGCGCGCGCGCAATCGCCACCCGCTGGCGCTCCCCGCCGGAGAGCTCCGCCGGCCGGTGCTGCAGCCGCTCACCCAACCCGACCCGCCGCAGCCAGTCGGCCGCGCGCCGCGCCGCCTCAGCGCGATCGCCGCGCCGGATCCACAGCGGCATCGCCACGTTGTCGCAGGCACTGAATTCCGGCAACAGGTGGTGGAATTGATACACAAACCCCAGGTGGCGGTTGCGCGCCAAGCCCTGCTCGCGCGGTCCGAGCCGCTGCAGGTCCTGCCCCATCAGGTACACCTGACCGGCAGTCGGCGCATCCAGCGCCCCCAGCAGGTGCAGCAGCGTGCTTTTGCCGGAGCCGGAAGCACCGACGATGGCCACCGTCTCGCCAGCATGCACAGTCAGGTCCACGCCGCGCAAGACGGTCACATCCAGCCGCCCCTCGCCAAAGCGCTTGACCAGGCCGCGCGCCTGCAGCACCACGGCCGACGCGCCCCCCGCGGACGCCGATCCCAACTCCGCGGCCCGCGGTGGCTCGATCTGGGTTTCACTCATGACGTGCCCCCGCGCCGGAAGGTACCCGCAGCCCGATCCCGCCGGATGGACACGCGCGCCATGACCTCGCGCGCCCATCGGCGCAGGAAGGGGACTGAAACCCCATTCCGATCAACAGACCGATCAGCGCTGTCTTACTCATAACGCAACGCCTCCGCCGGGTTGATGCGGCTGGCGCGCCAGCTGGGGTAGAGCGTGGCGGCGAACGCCAGCGCCAGCGCGATCAACGCAATGGGCACGATGTCGGCCGCCTGCGGGTCACTGGGCATGCGGCTGATGAGGTAGATGTCCTGCGGCAGGAAATGCACGCCCAGCAAACGCTCCAGCGCCGGGACCAAGGTATCGATATGGAAGGCCACCCCCAATCCCAGCGTCAGCCCCGCCGCGGTGCCGATGACGCCCACCGCCGCACCCTGCACCACGAAAATCGCCATGATGCTGCGCGGGCTGGCCCCCAGCGTGCGCAGGATGGCGATGTCGGCGCGCTTGTCGGTGACGGTCATCACCAGCGTCGAGACCAGGTTGAATGCCGCCACCGCCACGATCAGCGTCAGAATGATGAACATCATGCGCTTTTCCACCTGCACCGCGGCAAACCAGGTGCGGTTGGCGCGTGTCCAGTCGCGCACCGCCAGGCCCTCGAAGCCGGCCGTCTGCAGACGCGCCGCCAGCTCGATGGCCACCTCGCGCGCCGCGTGCAGGTCGTCCAGCCGCACGCGCAGTCCCGTTGGCCCCTCGACCCGGAACAGCCGCTGCGCGTCCTCCAGGTGCACCAGCGCCAGCGTGGCGTCGTACTCATAGTGACCGGAGTCGAATAGTCCCACCACCGTCATCTGGCGCAGCCGTGGCACCACGCCGGCGGGGGTGAGCTGCCCCGACGGCAGCACCAGTGTGACGGTGTCGCCAGTGGTCACCCCCAGCGCACGCGCCAGCGCCGCCCCCAGCACGACGCCAAAGCGCCCGGGCTGCAGGGCCGCCAGCGCTTGCGCGGCCCAATCGGCCCCCAGCGCCGTTACCGCCGGCTCGGCGGCTGGGTCGACGCCGCGCACCACCACTCCCTTCATGTCCTGCCCCCGCGCCAGCAGCCCCTGCTCAGCAATGAATGGGGCCACCGCCCGCACGCGCGGGTGCTGCCGCAGCACCGCCGCCACCGCAGCCGCATCGGGCAGCGCCTCGCCGCCAAAGGTCAGCACCTCAACGTGCGCCAACACGCCTAGCATGCGGTCGCGCACCTCCTTCTGGAAACCGTTCATCACCGACAACACGATGATCAGCGCCGCCACACCCAGCGCGATACCCAGCATCGACACCGCGCTGATGAACGAGATAAAGCCATTGCGGCGGCTGGCGCGGCCGGCGCGCGTGTAGCGCCAGCCGATCAGCAATTCGTAGGGGACAGCCATGGAGCGCCTGAAGCAATCGATGACCCGATTGTGCCCTGACGGCGCCGCCCGCTGCGTCGTCATGCGCGGGCCGGATGGCCGACAATTGCGCATATGACCGTGGCTAGCCACCTGATCGTCGCCCATGCCGGCCCGCCGCTGGACGGACTGCCCCCCGAGCCCCCGCCGCTGGTGCGGGCGCTGCACGCCATCCCCCCCGAAGCGGCGCACGACGGCGACCCGTGGAGCCTGACGCCACCACACGAGCACGCGCTGGCCACGGCTCTGGGCTGGACCGTGACCGACGGGGCCCTGCCCTGGGCCGCGTGGTCGGCGCAGCGCGTCGGGGTAGCGTGTGCGTGGCTGCACCCGTGCCAGTGGCAAGCCAGCCTGGATCACATCCAGATCGTGCCGGCGCAGGCGTTGGCCATCACCGCCGAGGAGGCGCAGGCTTTGGCCGACGCGCTGACGCCGTTGGCGGCCGAGGACGGCTGGCGCCTGTATGTCGAATCGGCGCAGCGCTGGCGTTTGGAGGGGCCTGCCCTGGACAGCTGGCGCGGCGCCAGCCTCAGCCGGGTGGCCCACCGGCGCGCCGACCCGTGGTGGCGGCGCCAGCGCGCCGCCGACATGGGCAACCCAGCCGGCCGCGCTTTGCTGCGGCTGCTCAACGAAGCGCAGATGCTGTTTGACCAGCACCCGGTCAATACCGCGCGTGCCGCGCGCGGGCTGCCTGCCGTCAACGGCCTGTGGCTGGATGGCGCTGGCGTCTGGCCCGGCGATGGCCCCACGCCCGCCAACGCCGATGTGGCGCTGATGGAGGGCTGGACTGACGGGCCAGCAGTGCCGGTGCAGGACTGGTCTGCGGCCTGGCAGCGCTTGAGCGACACCGTACTCGTCCCGTGGCTGCGGGACGCCGCCAAGGCGGGCGCCGACCGGCCCCACAGGCTGACGTTGTGCGGGCAGCGTGGCTGGCGGCGCTGGCAGCTGGACCGGGCGCAGTGCATCGCGCTGGCGCGCGCTCTGGACACCACCTGGGCCGCCGCGATACCAACAGCGGCGCCAGCGGACGGCGCGCGCGCGCCAGGCGTCCCCCCGGCCCGCCACAGCGGCCCCTGGTGGCAGCGCCTGTGGCCCTGGGGCGGCAGACGCAACCCCGGCGCGCTGCCCCCACCCCACGCCCGGCGCGATGACGACGGGCACGGTGCCGCAACGTGGTGGAGCGCGCTGTGAAGCTGACGCCCCGCCCCACCCCGGCGCGCGCCGCCTGGGCACTGCAACAGGCCGGCATCGCTCCCCTGTTGGCGCGCCTGTACGCCGCGCGCGGCGTCACCGATGCCCGCGAGCTGGACGATGACCTGGCTCATCTGCCGCCGCCGACGACACTGCGCGGTGCGCAAGAAGCTGCCGAGCTGCTGGCCGATGCGCTGCAGCACGGGCACACCATCGGCATCGTGGCCGACTACGACTGCGACGGCGCCACCGCCTGCGCCACCGCCTGGCGTGGCCTGCACGCGCTGGGCGCAGCCGTGGGCGGCGCCCGCGTGCGCTACGTGGTGCCCGACCGCGCGCGCGACGGCTACGGCCTGACCCCGGCGCTGGCTGAGCGGGTGCGCGCGCTCGGCGCCGATGTGCTGCTCACGGTGGACAACGGCATCGCCAGCCTGGATGGCGTGGCGCACGCCCGCGCGCTGGGCCTGCAGGTGCTCATCACCGACCACCACCTGCCGCTGGTGCACAACGGCCAGCCCCGGCTACCGCAGGACTGCGTGATCGTCAACCCCAACCAGCCCGGCTGCGGCTTTCCGTCCAAGGCGCTGGCCGGGGTGGGGGTGATGTTTTACGTGCTGCTGGCGCTGCGCGCCGAACTGCGCCGTCGCGGCTGTTTCGATGCCGTGGCGCAACCGCGGCTGGACGGTCTGCTGCCCTTGGTGGCGCTGGGCACCGTGGCCGACGTGGTGCGGCTGGACGCCGTCAACCGCCGCCTGGTGGCGCAGGGTCTGCGCCGCATCCGCGCCGGTGCCATGCCCCCGGGTCTGGCGGCGCTGCTGGCGGTGGCAGGCCGCCCGGCGGCGCGCGCCACCACCGCCGATCTGGGCTTTGCGGTGGCACCGCGGCTCAATGCCGCCGGGCGGCTGCGCGACATGGCGCTGGGCATCGACTGTCTGATCACCGACGACCCGCAGCGCGCCCATGCGCTGGCGCAAACGCTGGACGCCATCAACCGCGAGCGCCGCCACGTCGAAAGCGCCATGCGCGAGCAGGCGCTGCAGACGGTGGCCGAACGGCATGGCGCCGCGCTCGACCCGGACAACGCGCCGCCGGCATTGGTGATATTCGACCCCTCGTTCCACGAGGGCGTGGTGGGTATCGTCGCCGCGCGCCTGAAAGACCGCCTGCACCGCCCCACCTTCGTGTTTGCCCCAGCGCAGACCGACGACGGCGCGACCTGCTTGCGCGGCTCGGGGCGCTCTATTGCCGGCTTTCATCTGCGCGACGCGCTGGACTGGATCGCCAAGCAGCACCCCGGAGTGCTGCAGCGCTTTGGCGGACATGCGATGGCGGCGGGCTGCACGCTAGCGGTGGATGCGCTGCCACGCTTCGAAGCGGCGCTGCAGGCGGTGGCACAGCGCTGGCTGGACGAGGCCACGCTGCAGCGCCGCCTGGACACCGACGGGGCGCTGCATGCCGACGAGCTGGTGCTGACGACCGCTGAGCTGCTAGAAGCCCAGGTGTGGGGCCAGGGATTCCCGGCCCCGCTGTTTCACGACGAGGTCGACATCCTACAGCAGCGCCTGGTTGGCGAACGCCACCTGGCGCTGCGCGTGCGCGTGGCGGGCACGGAGCACGAGGCCATCTGGTTTGGCCGCGCCGACCCCTTGCCCGCCCGCACCCAGCTGGCCTGGCGCCTGGGGGTGGACGAATGGCAGGGTCAGCGACGCCTGCGCCTGTTCGTGGAGGCGGCAGCCGGATGAATGCCGCAGCCATCCGGACCCCTGCCGCGCCACCCTGTCAGGCAACGCGGCGCCACGACGACGGTCTGGCTGTGGTGCCGCCGCCGGTGGCGCTGGTGGCGCCAGCCGGCGACCCGCTGGTGCGGCATGCAGATGCCGACCTGCTCGTCGTCGACAAGCCCGCGGGCCTGCTGTCGGTGCCCGGCCGGGGGCCGGACAAGGCCGACTGTGTGGTCGCCCGTCTGCAGCCACACTGGGGGCCGCTATACGTGGTGCATCGGCTCGACATGGCCACGTCTGGGCTGCTGGTGCTGGCGCGCCACCCTGCCGCGCAGCGGGCGCTGTCGCGCGCGTTTGCCGACCGCCAGGTGCGCAAAACCTACGAAGCCATCGTCGCGGGCTGGCCGCTACCACCCGTGGGCACAGGTGTCGACGCCTGGGGCGACATCCGTCTGCCACTGGTGGTGGACTGGCCTCGGCGGCCGCGCAGCGTGGTGTGCTTCGTGCACGGCAAGCCCAGCCACACGCGCTGGCAGCCGCTGCGGCGGCTGCACTGGGGACGGCATCCGGCCACGCGGCTGGCACTGCAACCCGTCACCGGGCGCTCGCATCAGCTGCGCGTGCATCTGCTCGCGCTGGGCCACCCGATTCTGGGCGACGAGCTGTACGCCCCGCCCGCGCTGCAGGCCGCCGCCCCCCGACTGCTGCTGCATGCCTGCACACTGGCGCTGCCGCACCCGCGCAGGGGCCAGTGGTGCGCGTGGCACAGTCCGGCGCCGTTTTGACCGCCGCCCTGGTCGTCCACCCCGCGGGCGGTCAGAGCGGCGGTGAGGAGCCGTCTGCCGACCCGCCCACCGCTGCCGTCGCTTCTGCAGACCCTGGCGGCGCCAGCACCTGCAGCACGTCGGCAATCGCCGGCAGCGCCTGCTCGGCAGCCTTGCGGCCCGCCGCAATGGCCGGCGCCGCGCGGTGAAAGTCCATGGCGGCGATGTCGGCCAGCATGGGCCGCAGCATCACGTCTGCCGGCTCGCCGGCCAGACGGCTTTGCGTGATGCGCCACTGCACGATATTCAAACTGGTGGTCAGCACGTCCAACAGCGACGGCTGCTCGCCTCCGGCAGCGGAGGAGGTCGCCTTAGGGTCAGCGCGCCACTGCAGCCGCGCCAGCAGCGCATCGATGAGCCCGCCGCGCGGCTTCGGGGCGGCACGCCCCGCTACACGATGCCGCCGCACCATCAGGTGCCAGTTCAGATCAACCGCGATCACCACGTCGGCCCCCATAGCCCGGCATAGCGATACGGGAACGGGGTTGACCAAGCCACCATCGACCAGCAGTCGCCCTTGCACTCGGGCCGGCGTAAACACCCCCGGCACCGCGATGGAGGCGCGCACCGCGTCGATGACCGACCCCTCGCGCAGCCACACCTCGCGCCCGGTGCCCAGCTCGGTGGCCACGCAGCCAAACGGCAGCGGCAGCTGCTCGATGCCCGCGTCGGCAAAGCGCTCGCGAAAAAACGCCACCAGTTTGCCGCCCTCGATCAGCCCGCCGCCCATGCGCAGGTCAATCAGACCGACCACCTGCGGCCAGGTGAGCGTGCGCACCCAGGCCTCCAGCCGCGGCAGCTCACCGGCCGCAAACGCCGCCCCCACCAGCGCGCCGATGGAGGTGCCACACACCACGTCCACCGGCACCTGCGCCTCTTGCAGTACGCGCAGCACGCCGATGTGCGCCCAGCCTCGCGCCGCCCCGCTGCCCAGCGCCAGGCCCACGCGCAAGCGGCGCGCGCCAGCGGCGCCCATCACCGCAGCGGCACCCCGGTCTTGCTCTGGATGAACTCGCGCGTCACCCCCGGCGCCAGCTCCACCAGCTTCAGTCCCTCGGGCGTCACATCCATCACCCCGAGGTCGGTGATGATGCGGTCCACCACGCCTTGGCCGGTCAGCGGCAACGTGCATGCGGGGATGATCTTCAAATCCTCCGTGCCGTCCTTTTTGCGCGCCACGTGCTCCATCAGCACGACGACGCGCTTGACGCCGGCCACCAGGTCCATCGCCCCGCCCATGCCCTTGACCATCTTGCCGGGAATCATCCAGTTGGCCAGATCACCCTTGTCGGTCACCTGCATCGCGCCCAGGATCGACAAGTTGATCTTGCCGCCGCGGATCATCGCAAAGCTGTCGTGGCTGCCGAAGGTCGCCGAACCCTTGATGGTGGTGATGGTCTGCTTGCCAGCGTTGATCAGGTCCGGGTCCACCTCGTCCTCGTAGGGGAACGGGCCGATGCCCAGCAGTCCGTTTTCGCTCTGCAGCCAGACCTCGATGTGGTCGGGGACGTGGTTGGCCACCAGTGTCGGCAGCCCGATCCCCAGGTTGACATAGAAACCGTCCTGTAGCTCTTGGGCCGCGCGCGCGGCCATCTCGTCGTGCGTCCAGGGCATGGCGCTCTCCTTGTCGTTCGGTCAGACCTTGCGCTCGCGCGTGGTGCGGCGCTCGATGCGCTTCTCGGGCGTGGGGTTGTGCACGATGCGGTGCACATAGATGCCGGGCAGGTGCACGTCATCGGGCTCGATGGCGCCCGTGGGCACGATACGCTCGACCTCGGCGATGCAGATGCGGCCCGCCATCGCCACGGCGGGATTGAAGTTGCGCGCCGTCAGCCGAAAGCGCAGGTTGCCCGCCAGATCGGCCACATCGGCCTTGATCAGCGACACCTCCGGAAACAGCGCGTGCTCCAGGATGTAGGTTTCACCGTTGAATTCGCGGTGCTCCTTGCCTTCGGCCACGATAGTGCCCACACCGGTCTTGGTGAAGAAGGCCGGAATGCCGGCGCCGGCGGCGCGCAGCTTCTCGGCTAGCGTGCCCTGCGGCGTGAACTCGATCTCCAGCTCACCGGCCAGATACTGGCGCTCGAACTCCTTGTTCTCGCCCACGTAGCTGGAAATCATCTTTTTAATCTGCCGCGTCTGCAGCAGCTTGCCCAGACCAAAGTCATCGACGCCCGCGTTGTTGGAAATCACCGTCAGATCCTTGACGCCACTGGCGCGCAGCGCATCGATCAGCGCCTCGGGAATGCCGCACAGGCCAAAGCCGCCAACCGCAATCAACTGCCCGTCGCGCACCACGTCCCGCAGGGCCTCTGCCGCGCTGGGATAGACCTTGTTCATGCTCGCACGCTCCTGTCCTTCGGTGGAGAAAGTCGTACGATACACCGGTTGCGTTTACGTAGTATTGCGTAAAGACCAACCCCGATTCCGCCATGCTGCGCCTGCTGCTCGTCGGTCTGACCCTGCTGCACCTGGGCCCGGGACTGGCCTTCGCCCTGCTGGCGTTTGGCTGCGGGGACGCTGCGCTGCGCCCGGCCCCCCTTTGCGACGGCGGGGTGGCCGCATTCTTGCGCCTGACGGTGGCACTGTGGGGGGCGCTGGCACTGGCGGCCTGGTGCTGGGCGGCGATCCGCGACGAGCGCGTGCAGCCACATGCACGGCCCCCGCGGCGCGCCGCGATACTGCTGGCGTTGGCTGGCTGCGGCGCTATCGTGGCGCTCACCGGACAATGGCTCAGCGGTGAGGCGGCAGCGTGGCTGGCACTGCCCGCCGCCGTGGCCACCGGTTGGCTGGCACTGGCCAACCCGTCCCACTGCAACACCCCCTACCGCGTCGGCGATGAACGCCCCCCAACCTGAATCGTGCGCGCCCGCCGAAGGGCTGGCCAGCCCCGACGCCTACCGTCTGGCCTTCGAGCTGGCGCCGGTGGGTCTGGTGCTGTCGCGCCATCGCATCATGATCGACTGCAACCAGGCGCTGTGCGACATGTTCGGTGCCAGCCGAGAGCAACTGGTGGGTCAGAGCTTTCGTCTGCTCTACCCCAGCGCCGACGAATTCGAGCGCACCGGCGCCCGCATCGCCCCGATCCTGAACGCGCAGGGCTGGTACAGCGATGAGCGGCTGATGCGGCGCGTGGGCGGTCGTCTGGCCGGACAAATCTTCTGGTGCCACGTCACCGGCCGTGCGCTCGATCGCGCCGACCCGCACGCCGCCGGCATCTGGACGTTCGAGGATCTGTCCGCCCGCCGGCCGGTGCGGGCCGAACTCACCGCCCGCGAGCGGGAGATTGCCTCGCTGGTGGCGCGCGGGCTCACCGCAAAACAGATCGCCAAGGCGCTGGGTATCAGTCCGCGCACGGTAGAGGTCTGCCGCGCCCGTCTGCAGCGCAAATACGCCTGCCACTCCACACCCGAGTTGGTGCAGCGCTTGCTCACGGGCTGAGTGCCGCAACCGTTGCCGCTATTGGCGCGCCAGCCGGGCGTTAGCGGGCAGGGGCTGCGGATGGCTGGTGCGCCACGGGTTGATGTCCAGTCCCCCGCGGCGCGTATAGCGGGCATAGACGCTCAGGCGCACCGGCCGGCAACGCGTCCAGATGTCCATGAAGATACGCTCCACGCACTGCTCGTGGAACTCTTGGTGCTGGCGAAAACTCACCAGGTAGCGCAGCAGACCGGCCTGGTCGATGGGGTGGCCGCTGTAGGCAATCTGCACGCTGCCCCAATCGGGTTGACCGGTAACCAGACAGTTGCTCTTGAGCAAGTCGCTGGTCAGCACCTCCTCCACGGGGGGTTGGGTGGCGTCGGCGCGCAGCAGCTGCGGCGCTGGTTGGTAGTACGTGCACTCCACGTCCAGCCGGTCCAGACTCAAGCCCGGCAGCGTTTGCACACGCTGCGCGCCCCACTCGGCCGGCAGCAGCAAACGCACGCCCACGCTACCGCGCTGTTCGCTACCGCGCCACAAGGCTTGCGACAGATCGGCGCGCAGCCGCTCGCGCACCGCCTCGACATCGGCAAAGCGGGTCTGGTGAAAGCTGTTCAGATACAGCTTGAACGACTTGCTCTCGATCAGGTTGGGGGTCTCGGCCGGAATCACGAAGTGGGCGATGGCCACCTGCGGCTTGCCGCGCTCGTTGAGCCAGCTCAGCTCGAACGCGGTCCACAGATCGGCACCGGTAAACGGCAAGGTGCCCCCGATGCCGATTTCGGCGCGCTTGGGGCCACGCGGCAGCGGGCACAGCAGGCTAGGGTCGTAGCGGTCAACATAGACGCTGGCCCGCCCCAACGGCGCGGCCTGCAGATCGGCGGCCGCGCCGCACGATGGCGCGCGGTCGGCACTCGGCGGGACGGGATCGTCAACGGAACTCATGGGAATGCAGCGTTGGAGGGATTGTGGTCGAGCCTTGGTGCCAACGAGTACCGGTGCCCGTGGGCTGTCGGCCCGCAACACGGCACAAGCTGGCACGACGCAGCCGACACGACGTTCGGCGTCGGCGCCAGAGGCCGCTGTCACGTCAGACCAGTGGCCACGGTCTCAGCGTGGCGCCGCCGTCACGGCTGAAACTCACGCTCGCGCAGCCACTTGGTGGCCACCCACTTCTCGCCGCGCAGCACCGGTGCGCCGCCATGTAGGGTCTGAGTGGACGGATCCGGCCGATCATAGGCGAAAAACACCGCATGGCCGCGCTGAGGGTACACCTCCAGCCCGATGTCCGGAAACGTGGTACCGCCGCCAGCCTCAGGGTCGTTGAGGTACATGACCAGCGTGGCGACGCGCTGGCCACCGCGCTGCAAAATCCGAGCGCTGCCCGGTGCGCCCGGGTCGAAGTAGTCGTAATGGGGCTTGTACTGGGCACCGGGCCGATAGCGCAGCACCTGCAGCCCTTCGCCGTGGTCCACCGGCCACTGGACCAGGCGACTCAGCCGCGCTTCGATGCGCGCAATCAGCGGCGTCTCTGCGCGCCGGAAAAACATGCCGTCGCTGGTGCGGTCGGGATTGAGCTCCTCGCCCCCGGTGGCGGTCTGCACCGTGCGCGAGCGCTGCAGCCGCGGCTCAGCAGCGGCAATCAGCGCCGCGCACTCCTCATCGGACAGCAAGTCGGCCAACACCACCAGCCGTGGCTGCTGCAGCGCCGCCAGCACGCGCACGGTGCGGTCCCCCAGGTCGAGCGTGCGCGGCGACCCTGTCAGGTCGATGCGCGGCCGCGCCCAGGCCGATGTGGCGACTCGACGAGGTAACGCACTTACGTGCTCCTCCAGCGCCGTTTCCATGGCTTGCAACGCCACTTCCTCCTGCCAGCCGGCCTGGCGCATCGCCGCCAGCACATCCTGCGGGCTGCAGCCGGCGCGCGCCTGCTGCACGATCCATTGCCTCAGCTCCGCAGTGATGGTCTGGGCCATGGCCGCTGTCCCGACTGCGCGCTTGCCAACGCTGGCTCGCGTGTGGCGCCCCCCGCTCACGCTGCTGCCCCGGCGGCGGCGTCGCGCCGGAATACCAGGCGGTCGGCGTCCGAGACCCCGGGTGCGAAGCGATAGCCCTCGAGGTCGAAGCCCTGCAGATCCGGCACACGCTGCACACGCTGCAGCGCGGCCCAGCGCGTCATCAGGCCGCGCGCGCGCTTGGCGGCAAAACTGATGACCTTGTAGCCCGCGCCACGGCGCTCCTCGAACACGCACTGCACCACACGCGCCGTCAGCGCGCGCCGATCCACCGCCTTGAAGTACTCCTCGCTGGCTAGGTTGACGATCACGCCGTCGTCCTGCGCCGCGCGGCTATCCAAATACCGCGCCAGGCGCGCGCCCCAGAACTGATAGAGGTTGCGCCCGCGCGACGTCAGCAGCCGCGTGCCCATCTCCAGCCGGTACGGCTGCATGCGATCCAGTGGCCGCAGCACGCCATACAGGCCGCTGAGGATGGCCACGTGCGCCTGCAGCCACTGTACGTCCGCTGGTGCCAGGCTGCGCACGTCCAGCCCTTCGTACACGTCACCGTTGAAGGCGTAGATGGCCGGGCGGCTGTTGTCGGGGGTGAACTCCCGCTGCCAGGCCTGGTAGCGCGCGACGTTCAGCGCCGCCAGGGTGTCGCTGAGGTCCATCAGCTCGGCCACCTGCTGCGGCGCGAGTGTGCGCAGCACCCCGATCAGCTCGGCCGCGTCGTCAACGAACAGCGGTTCGCTGGGCGTCACCGCGGGCAGGGGGGATTCGTAGTCCAGCGATTTGGCAGGGGACAGAACCAGCAGCATGTCGTCAACAACGCATCAAGTCGCCCCAGTAGGGCCATCGGCGTAGGGCCGCCGGTGCACCATCGGTGCGCTTGCCGGACACCGGATCAGCGCACGCAACAGCACGCTAACGTCCCACACCCCAGCGCGCCCCAGTGGGTGGGAAACCCGGCGGGGCCACCCGAGCACGACGACCGCGCGTCGCGGTGCCGGCAGCGCAACAGCACGCACTCCGTGCGCCCGCCGCGCGGGCGCCCTGATTATTGCAGGTCCCCCGCCAGGCTGGCCAGGGTTTCGGGCGGAATCTGCACGTGTGCGGGATAGTTCGTGTGGTCGCAACCCAGCTTGACCGCTGCACCGGCCTTGACCGCAGCACGCATCGTGGGCGTCAGCTCAAAGCGCAGAAAGTGCACCGCCGAGGTCTTATCCTCGGTTTCGCGGTCCAGGTCTTCGTCGGCAATCGCATAAACGCGCTCGTACCCTTCGACCTCGACGAACATGCGGTCTTCGATGCCGATTAGCCGCGCCAGCTCGCGCCGGCGTTCGTTGACGTCGGGGTATTCGATCATCATCGTTGCCTTCCAATTGGTGCCATCCGGCACCAGCGGGGCATAGGCGTCGATTTCGACCTGGATGCCCTCTTCCTCGAAGATCTTTTCGATGCGCAGCATTTCCTGGATCTGGTAGCGCATCGACAGCTCGCTTTCGAACTGCACCGTCAGGTGTTCGCCCAGATGCACGGTGCGCAGCTTGCGATGGGCGATCACCTCGCCCTTGTGCTGCTTGCGCCACTTGGCGTACGCCTCCAGCGGCATCAGCGTCTCGCGGGTGATGCGGCCGGTGAGTTGCATGGTGGTGATCATGGGTCACACTCCCGTATCGGTAGAAGGCGCATCGTGCGCCTGGTGCGTCACATGTCTTGCCGCATGCCCTCAGGAGCCGGTGTGCCCGTCCTTCAGGCCATAGGCGGTGGCCAGCAGCGTCAGCGGGTGGGCCAGCTTGGGCGAGCCGAGCTGGTTAACCTCGAAGCCCTGCGCGATGTGGTGGCCACCGAGCGGACAGTCGGAGCTGATGTAGTCCGGTGAGCTGCCATCCTTCATCTGCGCCATGGTCTTGAACACGGGCTTGCCGATCTTCATCGCCACCGCATGGGTGGCCTTCTTGACCCCGTACGTGCCAGCGTGGCCCGAACAGCGCTCGATGGTGTTGACCTCGGTGCCGGGGATGAGTTTGAGCAGCTCCTCGGTGCGGCGGCCGATGTTTTGCACCCGCCCGTGGCAGGGGATCTGGTAGCTGACCTTGCCCAGCGGCTGGGTGAAGTCGGTCTTCAGCAGCCCGTCGCGTCGGCGCGCGCTGAAATACTCAAATGGGTCCCACATCGCTTCCTTGACGAGCTGCACATCGGCGTCGTCCGGGAACATCAGCGGCAGCTCCTGCTTGAACATCAGCGTGCAGCTGGGCACCGGGCTGAGGATGGCGAAGCCGTCGCGCGCGTAGCGCGCCAGCACCGGGATATTGGCTTCCTTGGCGGCAGCCACCGACTCCAGATCGCCCAGCTCCAGCTTGGGCATGCCGCAGCAGCGCTCCTTCTCCACCAGGGTGTACGGAATGCCATTGTGCGCCAGCACCTTGAGCAGGTCTAGCCCGATACCGGGTTCGTTGGCGTTGACGAAACAGGTGCCAAAAATTGCCACCTTGCCCGGGGTACGCTCGCCATCGACAACAGGCAGCGACTCGGGCGCGGCCGGCGCCGCCTGGCGCAGTGTCCGTGTGGCCAGCTGGGGCAGCCAAGCATCGCGGTGCACGTCCAGCACCTTCTCCATCGCGACGCGCCCGACAGCGGAGCGGTTGACGGCGTTGATGGTCTGCACCACGACCGGGATGCCAGCCAGCGAGCCGTGCACATCGGTGGCGGCCAGCAGCTTTTCCGCGGTCTTGACCTTGCCCTGACGAAACTTGATCGCCTTGGCCCGCAGCATGGTGTGGGGAAAGTCCAGGTTCCACTCGTGCGGCGGTGTGTACGGGCACTTGGTCATGTAGCACAGGTCGCACATGTAGCACTGGTCGACCACCTTCCAGTAGTCGGCTTTGTCCACGCCGTCGAGCTCGCCGGTCTTGCCGTCGTCGATCAGGTCAAACAGCGTAGGGAATGCCCCGCACAGGCTGACGCAGCGGCGGCAGCCATGACAAATGTCGAAGATGCGCCCGAGCTCCTCCAAGCACTTGGCCTCGTCATAGAAGCCGGGGTTGCGCCAGTCGAGCGGGTGCCGGGTCGGTGGCTCGAGGTTGCCTTCACGGGCCATGAGCGTCTCCTGGAGTGGGGTCGCCGTGTGGCGGCGACTCGGTTGTCAAAGCGTTCGCGCGGCGGCGCGGGCCACCAAGGGACGCGGGGATCATGCCCCCGCGCCCGCAGGGCGTCAATCAGTCAACCAGCTCGGCCAGCGCCTTGGCGTAGCGGTTGGCGTGCGAACGCTCCGCCTTGGCCAGCGTCTCGAACCAGTCGGCGATTTCGTCGAAGCCTTCTTCCCGCGCGGTCTTGGCCATGCCCGGGTACATATCGGTGTACTCGTGCGTCTCGCCCGCAATGGCCGACTCCAGGTTCTGGCGCGTGGTGCCGATCGGCATGCCGGTGGCGGGGTCACCCGCTTGCTCCAGAAATTCCAGATGGCCGTGCGCGTGGCCAGTTTCGCCTTCGGCAGTCGAGCGGAACAGCGCAGCCACGTCGTTTTGGCCCTCCACATCGGCCTTGTTGGCGAAATACAGATAACGCCGGTTGGCCATGGACTCGCCCGCGAAGGCGTCCTTCAAGCACTGCTCGGTCTTGGAGCCTTTCAGTTGTGGCATCGTCTCTTCTCCTTCAGGTGGTTCGGGAACACCGCCGCGCCCCCATGGCGGGCAGGCTCGTTAACCATACCCCCGCACCGCGCGGCCGTCCATACGGAAAAGGCAATGCGCACTATAGAGACGATCAATATACTGGCGGGATACCATACATAGCGCTGTCACAGTCCTGTGCTCGAGGAGGAGCGTTTCGACGCGCCAGTGTCCGTACCCTTCCGGTGCGTGAAAAGCCGCACCCGCCGGCGTCACTACCGGTGACGACCGGCGCCACCACAGCGCCACGGCAAGCGCCGATCCGCCACCCCCGCCCGGCTGGCGCGCCTGCCGCCGCGGCACCCCCGCCGCCCCAACCAGGCACGGCGAAGCGCCCCTCTACAATTGCCCACTTCCATCATCGGTTTCGGGGCGCGGCTGCTGGTCCCAGCGCGCAGCCGCGTGCCCCTTTCGTGCACACCCGCTTCGACCATGTCCGAGACCCCCGCCCAACCCGGTCTGAACAGCCTGTCCAAGTCGTTCGAGCCCGCTGCCGTCGAGCGCCGCTGGGGCCCCGAATGGGAAGCCCGCGGCTACGGCCGGGCCGGCTGGCGCGGCACCGCAGCGCCCAACGCCGAGGCTGCACGCGCCGGGCACAACTTCGCCATTCAGCTGCCGCCGCCCAACGTCACCGGCACGCTGCACATGGGGCATGCGTTCAACCAGACCATCATGGACAGCCTGACGCGCTACCACCGCATGCGCGGCTACAACACGGTCTGGATTCCGGGCACCGACCACGCGGGCATCGCCACGCAGATCGTGGTGGAGCGTCAGTTGCAGCAGCAGGGCTTGAGCCGCCACGACCTGGGCGCCACACCCGAGGCCGCGCGCCAGAATTTCATCGCCCGCGTCTGGGAATGGAAAGAGAAAAGCGGCAACACCATCACGCAGCAGATGCGCCGCCTGGGCGACAGCGTGGACTGGAGCCGCGAGTACTTCACGATGGACGAGCGGCTGTCGCGCGTGGTGGTGGAGACCTTCGTGCGGCTGTACGAACAGGGCCTCATCTACCGCGGCAAGCGCCTGGTCAACTGGGACCCGGTGCTGATGAGCGCGGTGTCGGACCTGGAGGTGGAAAGCGAGGAAGAAGACGGCTTTTTGTGGTACATCGCCTATCCGTTGGTCAGCGGCGAAGGGCAACTGGTGGTGGCCACCACCCGGCCCGAGACGCTGCTGGGCGACGTGGCGGTGATGGTGCACCCCGAAGATGAGCGCTACGCCCACCTGGTGGGACAGTACGTGCGCCTGCCGCTGTGCGAGCGCGAAATCCCCATCATCGCCGACGCCTATGTGGATCGCAACTTTGGCACCGGCGTGGTCAAGGTCACCCCGGCACATGACGCCAACGACTACGCGGTCGGGCAGCGCCACCAGCTGCCGCTGATCAACGTGCTGACGCTGGATGCCAAGATCAACGACAACGCCCCCCCCGCCTACCGCGGGCTAGACCGCTTCGAAGCCCGCCAGCGCATCGTCGAAGACCTGCGCGCCGCCGGACTGCTGGTGGAGGTGAAGAAGCACCGCCTGATGGTGCCGCGTTGCGCGCGCACCGGCCAGATCGTCGAGCCAATGCTGACCGACCAGTGGTTCGTCGCCATGACCAAGGTGTCGGACCAAGACCCCACGGGCAAATCGATCGCCCAAAAAGCCATCGACGCGGTGGCCAGCGGACAGGTGCGCTTCATTCCCGAAAACTGGGTCAACACCTACAACCAGTGGATGAGCAACATCCAGGACTGGTGCATCAGCCGCCAGTTGTGGTGGGGGCACCAAATCCCAGCCTGGTACGACGCAGAGGGCAACGTGTACGTGGCGCGCAGCGAAGCCGACGCCCGCGCCCAGTTCGAGGCCTACGTGGCGCACCTGGGCGCGGAGCAGCGCCAGCGCTTGCTGGCTGCGGGCCTCAGGCGTGACCCCGACGTGCTCGACACCTGGTACTCCAGCGCCCTGGTGCCGTTTTCCACGCTGGGCTGGCCCGAGGCGGCCGAGCCCCCCGTCGCAACCGGCCACGCCAGCACGGCGGCAACCGCGAGCACAGCGCAGGCGTCTGCCGCGCCGCTGAGCGACTACGACCTCTACCTGCCCAGCACCGTGCTGGTCACGGGCTATGACATCATCTTCTTCTGGGTGGCGCGCATGATCATGATGACCACCCACTTCACCGGCCGGGTACCGTTCCGCCACGTCTACATCCACGGCCTGGTGCGCGACGCGCAGGGCCGCAAGATGAGCAAGTCCGAGGGCAATGTGCTCGATCCGGTGGACCTTATCGACGGCATCGACCTGCCTGCGTTGCTGGAAAAACGCACCACCGGGCTTCGCAAACCCGAAACCGCCCCCGCCATCCGCAAGGCCACCGAAAAGGAGTTTCCCGACGGCATCCCAGCCTACGGCGCGGATGCGCTGCGCTTGACCTTCGCGGCGTTGGCCTCGTTGGGGCGCAGCATCAACTTCGACAGCAAGCGCTGCGAGGGCTACCGCAACTTCTGCAACAAACTATGGAACGCCACCCGCTTCGTGCTGATGCACTGCGAAGGGCACGACTGCGGCCTGGCCGAGCACACTCCCGACCAGTGTGCCGCCGGTGGCCCTTTCCACGGCTACCTGAGTTTTTCTGCCGCCGATCGCTGGATCGTCTCGGCGCTGCAGCGCGTGGAGGCCGACATCGCGCGCGCCTTTGCCGACTACCGGCTCGACCTGGTAGCGCAAGCGCTGTACAGCTTCGTATGGGACGAGTTTTGCGACTGGTATCTGGAAATCGCCAAGGTGCAGCTGCACACCGGCGACGCCGCCCAGCAGCGCGCCACGCGGCGCACGCTGATTCGCACGCTGGAAACCATTCTGCGCCTGGCGCACCCCATCATCCCCTTCATCACCGAGGAACTGTGGCAGAAAGTGGCCCCGGTGGCCGAGCGCGCAGGGCCGTCGGTCAGCATCGCCCCTTACCCTGAGGCGCAGCCGCAGCGCATCGACCCCGCTGCCGAGGCCGCGGTAGCGCACTTCAAGGCCGTGGTGGAGGCCTGTCGCCGCCTGCGCGGTGAAATGGGTGTGTCGCCTGCGCAGCGTCTGCCGCTATACGCGCTGGGTGACGGCGAGTTTCTGCAGCGCTGGGCCGCCGCACTGCAGGCACTGGCCAAGCTCAGCGAAGTACGCGTCTTTGCCAGCGAAGCCGAGTGGACGGCCGCCGCGCAGGCCGCGCCCGTCGCGGTGGTGGGCGACGCGCGCCTGTGCCTCTTCATGCCCATCGACGTCGCCGCCGAGAAGGCCCGCCTGGGCAAGGAAGTGGCGCGGCTGCAGGGCGAAATCGCCAAGGCACAGGGCAAGCTGGCCAACGAGGCATTCGTGGCCAAGGCCCCGCCAGCGGTGATCGAGCAGGAGCGCAAGCGTCTGGCGGACTTTTCCGCCGCGCTGGAGAAAGTGCAGGCGCAGCTGGCGCGGCTCGGTTAAGCCGCCGGGCGTCTTGCGGGCCTGGGACAGAGCTGCCGCCCCCCGGCACCCGAAGCGCCACGCGCAGCGGCTTACATCGACACAGGTTGACAGGGCTGGAAAAACCCGACTTACCGTGTGAGGTGAGCGCTCAACTGGGATGGCATCACCTTGAAAAGTGACCTGCCCTTCAGCCATCACCGTCGGAGGTGATGGTTTGGGGCGACATCTGATTGACCGGGTGTGGCCACACGTCTCGCTGCCAGCCCCCTTCCGTGACTGTGGCCGCTACCGCCCGTAGGCGGCTGTCGATGCACCACGGCCCCGCACTGCGGCGCGCTGGGCCGCAGCCTCAGCGGCGCTTGAGCACCGAAATATGCACCCCGTCGTTCGATTCCTGGTGCAGCAGCTCGTTGCCGGTTTGCTTGGCAAACGCCTGAAAGTCGCGCACCGAGCCCGCGTCGGTGGCAATCACCTTCAGAACCTGGCCACTGCTCATCTCCGCCAGCGCTTTTTTGGCTTTCAGGATCGGCAGCGGACAGTTCAGGCCGCGTGCGTCCACTTCGCGATCGATATTCATCGGCAAAACACCTCGTTGGGCCCATATTGTACGGCGCGCTGCCAAAAGCCTCGGTTACCCCAGGCTGGGCGGGGTTAGGGGTTTACCCGGTGTGCACGTCAGCGGTGCCGCGTATCGGCCACCTGCGGCTGCACCTGGAAACGTCAGTCGCATGCGGTGCAGCGGCGTTGCCCCACGCACAAGCCCACATCGATAACAACACCAGCCGCACGCACATCGGCTGGCGTAGGCGCACACCAATGGCTGCGGCGTTGCGCGGGTGCACAACGCATGGGTCGCACCCGCGGGGGCTGCCATGCCCATGGCGCTCGCGCAGGCACGCAAGCCCAACCGCAGCGCTCCTCCCCGACCTCACGCCGGAAAGACGCCGGTGGACAGATAGCGGTCGCCGCGATCGCAGACAATGAAAACGATGGTGGCGTCTCGCTCGCGCGCGGCGATCTGCTGCGCCACCCAGCACGCCCCAGCAGCCGAAATCCCCGCAAAAATGCCCTCCTCGCGCGCCAGTCGGCGGCACATCGCCTCGGCATCGGCTTGACTGACGTAGACCAGCTCATCGACCTGCGCAGGGTCGTAGATCTTAGGCAGGTACTCGGGCGGCCACTTGCGGATGCCCGGAATGCGTGAGCCTTCGCTGGGCTGCGCACCGATAATGCGAATGGCCGGGTTGCGCTCTTTCAGGTACCGCCCCACCCCGGTGATGGTGCCGGTGGTGCCCATCGCGCTGACGAAGTGCGTGATGCGCCCGCCGGTCTGCTTCCAGATTTCCGGGCCGGTAGTCTCGTAGTGGATGCGCGGGTTGTCGGGGTTGGCAAACTGGTCCAGCACCCGGCCCTTGCCTTCGCGCTGCATTTTCTCCGCCAGGTCACGCGCGTACTCCATGCCGCCGCTCTTGGGCGTGAGGATCAGCTCGGCGCCGAACGCCTTCATCGTCTGCGCGCGTTCCACCGACAGGTCCTCGGGCATGATGAGCACCATGCGGTAGCCTTTGATGGCGGCGGCCATGGCCAGCGCGATGCCGGTGTTGCCACTGGTGGCCTCGATCAGTGTGTCGCCGGGGCGGATCTCGCCGCGCTCCTCGGCGCGCCGGATCATCGACAGCGCGGGACGATCCTTGACCGAACCAGCGGGGTTGTTGCCCTCCAACTTACCCAGCACGACGTTGCTGCGCTGGCCATTGTCGGGCTCGCCGATGCGCTGCAGCGCCACCAGCGGCGTGCCGCCAATGGCATCCTCGATGGTGGGGTAGCGGCGCGGCGCCCGGCGCCG
>Ga0209721_1001140_pt1 | contig 20813 bp, 23 predicted proteins | sample TshhotsprinmetaG_FD_184139 | JGI IMG/M metagenome (GOLD analysis project Ga0209721, IMG submission 184139) | Hot spring microbial communities from South Africa to study Microbial Dark Matter (Phase II) - Tshipise hot spring metaG (SPAdes)... | ecosystem: Environmental > Aquatic > Thermal springs...
GGATGATAGTTGCAGTGGGAATACTCCTTGGAATAGTATGCATAGCATCGGTGAGCATAGTGGTTGGGTCTATAGCTGGAACAGCGATGGGTTATCTTGTGGAGGCACTCACAGCGCCCAAAAAGGTAAAAAAACCTGTTGAGGCGCAGTTAGAGCAGAATAAAGAATAACAGATACACACAGGGAAGAGGCGAAGGCAATTGCCTTCGCCTCTTTTATTTATTTTTCAATTTTCACCACATGCACAGAGCACGATATGCACGGGTCATAGCTTCTTATGATTTTTTCGCTCTCTTTTTTGATGAAGTCTTTTGACTTATCTGCATTATTCTGGAGGAAACGGTATATGTCCGCTTCCATATGCCCGAAGTTCTGGGATGTGGGCGGAATAATGGTGCAGCTTTTCACATGGCCGGCATCGTCGAGTTCATACCTATGAATGAGAATGCCGCGGGGCGCTTCTGTTATCCATACAGCCTTACCAGCCCCTGGTTCAAAATCAACGAAAGGCTTATCAGGCTCATCGTATCCATTAATTATCCTTATTGCCTCGTAAAATGCATATGCCAATTCCACCGACCTCGCTACTATGCCCATCTGCGTATTGGTTATGGGCAGCGATATGCCGGATTCTTTAATTACATTTTTAATCTCTGACGGCAGCCTGTCATGATTCAGATTAAGCCTCGATGTAGGGCCGACAATGTATGGGCTTACAGAAGAGTCCCTTTTAATACCGGAATGGAGCGCTGTTGAATATTCGACCTGGTATTCCTGAACGCTTTCAATGAATTTTTCCATGGGCATGTTCAATCCTTTATTTGATGCCACAGATCCGTGATTCATTGGATACTCATCCTGATGGGTGAGTGAAACATATTCCGTGTCCCATGAATTATTATTGAACTTCAGACCCGCTGCCCATTTGATTTCTTTGAGGGATTCTTCATATGCCCTTTCGAGATCGGGCAGGAGTGCGGCAATCGCCTTCTTGCCGGGTGTCTTGTAAAATCCGCCGACCCTTACTGAAACTGGATGGACAGACCTTCCGCCGAGTATGGTCAGTATCTCGTTTCCGAGCTTTTTGAAGGTCAGTCCCTTTTTTGCAATGGGAAGGTATTCCCTATCAGCCCATGCGCTTTCGATGCCGAAGAAATCAGGCCCGTTCAGTAAATATATATGGAGGGCATGGCTCTCGATCCATTCACCGCAATACAATAACCTTCTTAACTCGCGGATCGGTTTTTCGACTTCGATGCCGAATATCTTTTCTATCGCATGGACAGAGCTCATCTGGTATGCCACAGGACATATGCCGCAGATCCTTGCCGTGAAGTCCATCACATCTGAATAAGGCCTTCCTCGCAGGAAGGATTCGAAGAACCTCGGCGCCTCGAATATATTTACACGGAGCCTTGCTGTCTTGCCGTCCTTTATCTCGATGACGAGGCCGCCTTCTCCCTCAACCCTCGATAGATAATCAACCTTTATAATTTTACTTGCTGCCTTCAATTCGCACCTTCCTGTATGCATAGGAGTTCATCTTGTCCAGCAGAGATATACAATCCTTATGTGTTAACCCCGTATTCTGGAAATATCTCATAAGGGATTCTATATTTGCATCGTCCTTTGGACCGAAACAGCCGTAGCAAGGCCTTCCAAAGGAAGTGCACAAGGCGCCGCACCCTGCCTTTGTAATCGGGCCGAGACACGGCTCTCCACTTGAAACAAGGATGCATGGTATGCCATGCCTTTTGCATTCCATGCAAAGACTATATCTTGGTATCCCGGGTCTTTTGCCTGTCAGGAATGATATAAGTGTCTCTGAAAGGGCATCCTTATTTATAGGACATCCCCACAGTTCGTAATCCACATATACATGATCGGATATGGGAGTCGATGTTGAAAGGGCAGTGATTATATCAGGCGATGGATATACGTATTTTTTATATGATGAGAGACTTGCCCAGTTCCTCAATGCCTGTAATCCGCCTGATGTGGCGCATGCGCCGATGGTGATCAGATGTCGTGATCTTTCCCTTATATCAACAATATCTTCCTTCTGCCAGTCTGTGGATATCGAGCCTTCCACAATGGATATATCGAATTGTCCCCTGAGTGGCTTATCCGTGGCCTCGCGGAAATAGGCAATATCGAAGAGTTCGAGGATGTCTAAAATCTCGTCCTCCATATTCAGGATGGTGAGCTGACAGCCATCGCATGATGTGAACTTGAATACGCCTATCCTCGGCCTTTTCATATCTCTTTAACTCCTAAAAATCCTTCTATATCTGTAAACCTGAATACAGGGCCATCTTTGCAAACAAACTTCGGTCCGAACATGCAATGCCCGCAGACACCCATGCCACAATTCATGTTCCTTTCCATTGATATGAATATTTTCTCTCCCGGCACACCCCTCAATATCAGATCCTTTGTCATGCTCTGCATCATCACTTCAGGCCCGCATGTAAAGACCACTGTGTTAAGGGGATTGAAAGAGACTTTATTCAAAAGCCCTGTTATGAGACCGACTTCACCCCTCCAGTATTCCTCCGGGTCTGCCTTGTCCACAGTGAGAAATACCTGAAAGGCATCCATGTACCTCGGGAATTCGTCCCTGAATATCATGTCCTTTGGCGTTTTTGCACCGTAAAGGATAAACTTTTTCCCGATGGGAGTCCGTGAGGGAGACTTTTTCCCCCCTCCACTCATAAGTATATGTCTTATGACAGACCTCAACGGCGCAATGCCTACTCCTCCGGCGATTATCATCAGGTCCCTGTCCTCTATCTCCTCAAGCGGCCAGCTGCTGCCAAAGGGACCTCTTACTCCTATGACATCGCCAGCATTCAGCCTCGATATATAAGTGGTGACATCACCGGCGATCCTGATTGTATGCATGATCTCATGGTCTGTGGGTGCGGAGCTTATGGATATGGGGGCTTCGCCTATGCCCGGTATATATAGCATATTGAACTGTCCGGGCTTAAAGGTATAAGTCCTCTGTATCTCCCTGCTGTTTATTTTCAGGGCATAGGTAGCAGTATCCCTGGTCTCTTTTTTTATCCACCTTATTGTTGCCTCAAAAGGTATAGATTTATCGTGCATGCAATGCCTCCAGTTCCTGTGTGATGTCGATTCCTACCGGACACCACGTGATGCACCTTCCGCAGCCAACACATCCCGGCGAACCGAACTGGTCTATCCAGTATGCCAGTTTATGGGACATCCATTGCCTGTATCTCGCCCTCCTCGAAGGCCTGAAGTTGCCTCCATGTACCCGCGCGAAATTTGTGGAAAAACACGAATCCCATGTCCTTATCCTTGCGCCTGAGAGTTCGGGTAATTTTTTTGAGATGCCTGACAACTGGAGATTGTCATAGCTTGAATTGCAGAAGCATGTGGGGCAAACCTGTGTGCAGTTGCCGCACGCAAGACATCGTCCGGCAACATCGGCCCATCGCGGATGTTCGAGGTTTCTGTAGATGAGATAGGGCAGCTCGCTGACTTTGATTGATTTTTTTATCATCTTTTTGCAGTTCTCTATTTTCGAAACTTTTTCACTCAAGTCTTTATCACTAACTTCATCTATCGGCAGACCATTTAGTATCTCTCTCCCCCTGGCTGTCCCTATTTCAAGGAGGAACGAATCATCAAGCTCTGTGACAGCCATATCGAAGCCATCCCTTATCTCGGGTCCGGCATCCATGGAACTGCAGAAACAATTATCACCTGGATACAGGCAATTGATGCCGACTATTAGAGAGTTTCTCCTCAATGAATCATAACCGACATCTTTTACAGGTCCTTCCAAAAAGACCTTATCGAGGAGCCTTAATGCCGCTATGTCGCATGCCCTCATACCGATAAATGCCGTTGAAATCTCCCTGACCCGAGAGGAGTTTTGATTTATTGATATTCCCTTTTTCGATTTTTTAAAAGCGAAATTTTCCCTGACTGGAGGACTCATGAACCGTTTGAAGGAGTCAGGACCTACTGAAAATGAAAAGGTTTGAGGCTCTTTGCCGCTGCCGAGCCTGTAAGTGCCTCTACCCTGCTGCTCTTTGTAACCGGCAGGGATGTCGTGAAAATCTGCAATTTTTGCAAGGACTATAACATTGCCCTCTACCTTCGGGCCGATAATCTTGTGGGAGGTTTTCAGGCGGTCAAAGATTAGTTTTAGATGGTCTTTTTTTATTTTAGCCTTTGTCATGTGTTCCTTATGCGGCTTTAAGTTTTCTGCCCATTAAATTGACAAAGCCATATAACTAAGTGTTACACTAGAAAAATCCAAAAGTCAATCAAAATTTTAAAGATTTCCATAAAAATAAGGGGTGTGGAAGGAGGAGAAATTGTTAAAGGCACTGGAGGATATATCGTCCACAAAAAAACGGCTTAAAATAGAGGTTCCAGCAGAGGCCATAGAGTCCGAGATAAAAAGAGGCCTCAACGAGGCGCAGAAAAGGGCAAGGATTCCCGGTTTCAGGCCGGGCAAGGCCCCCATGCATTTTATAGAAAAGAAGTTCGGCAAGGAAATAGAAGCCGATGTCCTGGAAAAGATCATACTGGAATACTATCTCAAGGCAATAAAAGAGGCTGATATAACGCCTGTTTCAAGGCCTGTTGTTGAGGAGTCCTTTGACTTTAAGAGGAACGAGCCCATCTCCATGACCGTTTCCGTGGAGGTGAGGCCAAGGGTGGAAAATCTCGATTATGAAAATGTGACCGTTAAGGAAGTTCCTGTAGAGGTCAGGGATGAAGAGGTGGATGCCGTTTTAAACAGGCTCGCAGAAGAAATGGCAACATACGAGTCTGTAGATGACGCGGTAAACGCCGGAGACCTCGTAACTATTGATTATACCGTTGAAGGTACCGTTTCGAATGATGTTGTTTTAAAGGTCGGCAGCGGCCCTTATCCACAGGAGTTTTTTGACGGACTTGTCGGCAAGAAAAAGGATGAGGAATTTATCATTGAGGCAAGCTTTCCTGAGGATTTACAGACCCAGTTTGCAGGAAAGAGACTCAAGTTTGAAGTAAAGATGAAGGATATCAAGAGGCGCAACCTCTCTGCCATTGACGATGAGTTTGCAAAGGATATGGGTTTCGAAAACATAGGACAATTAAAGGATAGGGTGAAGGAGAATATAATTGCATCTAAGAATAGAGATGCGGAAAGGACCAAGCAGAGGGAGATCCTCGATAAGCTTATAGAGTCACACAGCTTTGATGTCCCGGAAGGCCTGCTTAATGCCGAGATCAGCAGAATAATAGGCGAGGTAAGGGCTGCAGGCAATGACCAGAGGACAGACGAGGAGATCAGAGAAGAGATAAAGCCCCACGCAGAAAAGAGCGTAAGGGCATCTATTCTGCTGGAGTTGATAGGAGAAAAAGAAGGCATAAATGTCTCCGATGAGGATATGAAAGAGGAGATACTGAATATTGCCCAGAGGTCTTATGTCTCTCCCGAGAATGTTATGAAGTATTATATGGCGAAGGAAGGCTCTCTTGAAGGGCTTAAGCAGTCGGTGTTTGAAAAGAAGGTGCTAAACTTTCTCTTGAATAAGGCGAAAATAGAAAAAGGAGAGTAATTTATGAACATTGTTCCTATTGTTATAGAGCAGACAGGAAGGACAGAGAGGGTTTACGATATCTACTCGAGGCTTCTCAAGGACAGGATAATCTTCATCGGCACGGCCATAGACGACAATGTAGCCAATGTGGTTATAGCCCAACTGCTTTTCCTTCAGACAGAAGACCCTGACAAGGATATACATATATATATAAATTCGCCGGGAGGCGTTGTTTCAGCAGGCCTTGCAATATACGACACCATGCAGTATGTCAAGCCGGACATTGCAACATACTGTATCGGCCAGGCAGCGAGCATGGGTGCACTGCTTTTGTGTGCGGGTACAAAGGGCAAGAGGTTTGCCCTTCCCCATTCCCGCATAATGATACACCAGCCCATAGGCGGTTTTTATGGGCAGGCGACTGATGTGGAGATACACGCGAAAGAGATATTGAGAATGAAGGAGACACTGAACGGAATCCTTGCAAGGCACACTGGACAACCATTAGAGAAGGTTCAGGCAGATACGGAAAGGGACTTCTTTATGTCCGGTAATGATGCAAGGGATTACGGCATAGTGGATGACGTGATAGCCACAATAAAGGAGACGAAGAAAAAGAGTTAGAGAGTTAAGGAGTTCAGGAGTGACGAGTTTTAAAACAACTCATTAACTCATCAACTCTTTTTCTCTTGAACTCATTTTTGGAGGTTTTGATGGCAAAAAAGACAGGTGAAAGCATTCTCAGATGCTCTTTCTGCGGGAAGGGGCAGGATGAGGTCAAAAAGCTGATCGCAGGCCCCATGGTTTATATATGCGATGAGTGCGTGGGTCTATGCAATGAAATAATAGATGAAGAACTTCATGTATCCGACAGGGATTTATCAAAGAAACTGCCGACCCCTGTCGAGATACATAAGTTCCTGAATGATTATGTAATAGGACAGGAAAGGGCAAAGAAAATACTTTCGGTTGCTGTTCACAACCATTATAAGAGGATATTTAGCGGTTCAAAAACCGATGTGGAGCTCCAGAAGAGCAACATACTGCTGATAGGGCCGACAGGTACAGGTAAAACACTTCTGGCCCAGACACTGGCCAGATTCCTCGATGTGCCTTTTACTATAGCGGATGCAACCACCCTAACAGAGGCAGGGTATGTGGGTGAGGATGTGGAGAATGTTCTCTTGAAACTCCTTCAGGCAGCGGACTATGATGTGGAAAAGGCACAGATGGGGATAATCTACATCGATGAGATAGACAAGATAAGCAGAAAGGCAGACAGCCCCTCCATAACAAGGGATGTATCCGGAGAGGGCGTTCAGCAGGCCCTATTAAAGATAATAGAAGGGACAGTGGCTAATATACCTCCGCAGGGAGGGAGGAAACACCCGCAGCAGGAATACATACAGCTTAACACAACCAACATCCTCTTTATATGCGGCGGCGCCTTTGTAGGACTCGATAAGATAATAGAGCAGAGGACAGGCAAAAAGAGCATAGGGTTTGGCGTAGAAATGCTCAGCATAAAGGAGAAGAAGATAAGCAATGTCTTTAGCCTTGTAGAGCCTGAAGATCTGATGAAATATGGCCTTATCCCTGAGTTCATAGGAAGGCTTCCTGTTGTTGCGACCTTAGATGAGCTGGATGAGGCAGCGCTGGTAAAGATACTGACAGAGCCCAAGAATGCCCTGACAAAGCAGTATCAAAAACTCCTGTCTCTGGACGATGTCCGCCTGAAGTTCACAGACGTCGCTCTCGCCGCCATAGCAAAGAAGGCCGTAGAAAGAAAGACTGGAGCAAGGGGACTGAGGGCAATACTGGAAGACGTGATGCTCGATGTCATGTATGAGATACCCTCTAAGGGTGGCATTACCGAATGCATAATAAACGAAGAGTCTGTCACAAAGAAAGAAAAGCCGATAATAGTTTACGAAAAGAAGGCGGAATCAGCGTAAAAAACAGGCAATGGGCAATAGGCTATAGGTGTTTATCTGCTCATTGCTTTTTCTATTGCCTTCCTGATATTTTCTTGAAGCTCGGGATCAGATACTGTTGAAACGGTCTGATTTATCCATGCAAATTCAGAATCCGTGAAGGATTTGGGGAGTTGTTTTGAATCTTCTTGCCCCTTACCCCTTACCCCTTGCCCCTTTTTCTGATAGACCCTTCCGTGTTTGAATTTAACGGAACTGACATTGTATGCTTGAAGTTTTTTTATTATGTCATGCTTAAAGAACTTCAACTGGCCAAGCCATGCAGGGGAATCGACATTTATGGTCAGTTCTCCGTCTTTTATATCCACAGGATAGGTGTGCAGGGACAGAGGCTCATTGAATAGCCTATGCCACTCCTCCTGCATTGAATTGAGTCTGATTTTATCTTCAATGCCGAGATCTTTGAAGATGGAGGAGAGGAGTGTGCCTACTTTTTTCATCACTCCATTACTCCATCACTCCAACGGTGTTCCTACGCTGCCTTTACCACTTTCTTTGAGCGTATGCATCTTGTACAAACGTATGCCCTTTTTGTACCTCCGCCATCAGTTACAACCCTGATCCTCTGGATATTCGGCATCAAGACGCGCTTTGTCTTATTATTTGCGTGGCTTACATTGTTGCCAACTGTTTTTTTCTTTCCACAAACAGAACAGCTTGCCATACGACCTTCCTCCTTTGTTAATTGCATAAAAAAAGTTTTTTATGATAACATTAATAAGTGGGAAATAGGAAGTGCTTTCCGCTTCTTACTTCCCACTTGAATTTATTGGAGTTAAAACATAGATGCCTGATAAGGAAATAAAAAGCACCGAACTGGCAAAGGAATTAAAGGAATCCGGGATAGATGTAAAATCTACCGATATAGTAAGAGAGCTGGCTCGAATGAGGGGTGTAGAGTTCAAAAAGGGCACAACTCTCATAAAACTCAGCATCGAAGAAGCAGACAGGATAAGGCAGATATTCAGGCCTGTAAAGGTTGCAAAGCCTAAGGAAAAAGCAGCGCCTGCAAAAGAGACCAGAATAGAGAAAAAAGTAGAGGAAAAGAAGGTCGAGAAAATCGAGAAGGTTAAAAAGGCAGAGAAGATAGAGAAAATTGAAGAAGCAAAAATAGTAGAGAAACCCGAAAAAATTGAGAAGATAGAAAAACGACCGGAGCCTATTAAACCTGTCGTAAAGGAAGAAGAAAAGAGGGAAGTCGAAGAAAAGGAAGTAGAGATAAGTGTTCCGCCCATTGTCATTCCCGAAGAGGAAGTAGAGACAAAGATACCGGATAGATTCAAAAAGGAGATAGAAGTTGAGAAGGTAGAGAAGTTCAAGGTAAAGCCCGGGATGCAGAAGGCATTTCAGACAATCAAGAAGATAGAGCCAAAGAAGTGGGTTGAACAAAAGCCGACAAAGAAGTTCAGGGACAGATTCAGGAAGATAGAGCCAGCGCCTGCTCCCCAGATAACGGCGCCGAGAAAGAAATCCATAAAGCTGGAAGAGGGCACGACAGTAAAAGAGTTTGCAGAGCTGATAGGACATAAGATTCCCGATGTCATCAAGAAGTTCATGGAAATGGGATATATGCCGACGATTAATCAGCCTGTGGATATGGATGCTGCCGTGCTTGTAGCAGATGGCTTTGGAGTTAAAGTTGAAACTGTTGCTCCGGAACAGATCGACGTCATAGAAGAGATTGTGGAGGAAGCTGCCAATCTCATTCATAGACCGCCTGTCGTTACCATAATGGGACATGTTGACCACGGAAAGACCTCCCTGCTGGATGCAATACGGGAAACAAAGGTGACCGAGACAGAAGCAGGAGGCATTACACAGCATATAGGTGCGTATAAGGTATCGTTTCAGGGCAAGGATATAACATTCCTTGATACACCCGGCCACGAGGCATTTACTGCGCTCAGGGCAAGGGGTGCGAAGGTTACGGATATCGTTGTTCTCGTTGTAGCTGCAGATGATGGCGTAATGCCGCAAACGATAGAAGCAATAGACCATTCAAAGGCAGCAAATGTGCCTATTGTTGTGGCTATTAACAAAATAGACAAACCGGAGGCAAATCCGGCAAGGGTTAGGAACGAGCTTGCAGAACATGGAATTGTATCCGAGGAGTGGGGCGGTCAGAACATTTTTGTTGAGGTTTCAGCAAAGAAAAAGATAGGCATCGAGCACCTGTTGGAAATGATACTGCTCCAGGCAGAGGTAATGGAGCTCAAGTCAAATCCCGATAGATCCGCACGGGGAACAATTATTGAAGCCAAGCTCGACAGGGGTAGAGGGCCGGTTGCAACGGTGCTTATTCAATCGGGCACATTGAGGGTCGGAGACGCCTTTGTTGCAGGAGCCGCATCGGGTAAGGTGAGGGCACTCATCGATGATACGGGTAAAAAGATAAATGAGGCAGGGCCATCGACGCCGGTTGAGATTATCGGATTCTCGGAAGTGCCTACCGCCGGTGATGTCTTTACCTGTGTCGAAGACGAAAAGAAGGCAAGACAGATAGCACTTGCGAGGCTTCAGAAGCAGAGGCTTGCAGAGGCTGCACGACACAAAAAGCTGACCCTTGACGAACTGTATTCGAAGATAAAGGAAGGACAGATAAAAGAACTTGGCATTGTTATAAAAGGAGATGTGCAGGGTTCTGTTGAGGCCATAAAGAGCGCGCTTGAAGGTATAACCCACCCAGAAGTGAAGGTGAGGGTTATCCACGCTGCTGTTGGCGGTATAAATGAATCGGATGTTATGCTCGCCACTGCATCCAACGCGATTGTAATCGGCTTTAATGTCAGACCCGAACTCAAGGCTTCACAGCTTGCAGAGAAGGAAGGCGTTGACATAAGGCTTTATAACATAATTTATGATGCCATCGAGGACGTGAAAAAGGCGCTTGAAGGAATGCTGGAGCCTACACTTAAGGAGAAGGTCCTAGGCAGGGCAGAAGTGAGACAGACATTCCAGGTGTCGAGACTCGGTACAATTGCAGGCTGTTATGTCATAGACGGAATGATAAGCCGCGCAAGCGATGGTATCAGGGTCATAAGAGATAATATAGTAGTCTATGAGGGAAGGCTTGCATCATTGAAGAGATTTAAGGAAGATGTAAGGGAGGCGCAGACCGGCTACGAATGCGGCATTATGATAGAGAATTTCAACGACTTTAAAGTCGGGGATATACTCGAAAATTACATCATCGAGAAAATAGCAGCAAAGCTATAAAAACAGGTAGAGGTATAGGTAAAGGTAAAGATAAACTGCAGACAATATAAAACTGACTTTCTTAACTTTACCTATACCTTTGCCTTTACCTAATCTTTAACCATGCATCCATATAAGAGATCACAGAGATTAAGCATCCTCCTCAGGGAAGAAATCGCAGACATAATCATGCGAAGGGTAAAAGATCCCCGCCTTGGATTTGTCACCGTTACCGATGTGGAGATGTCAGAAGACCTGAAGATTGCAAGGATATTCATAAGCGTGATGAAAGAAGAAGATAAGGACATCACTGTCGAAATACTGAATTCGGCAAAGGGTCTTATACGCAGCGAAATATCGAAAAGGGTGAGAACAAAGTTTATTCCTACCATTGAATTCAGGATTGACAGGTCGATAGAGCATGGCGACAGGATTGATAAACTGCTGAGAGAGATAAAAGAGAAACGCGATATATGATGCCACCTTTAGAACTTCTGGACTTCCTGAGAAAAGAAGATGGGTTTCTTATAACCACCCACATAAACCCTGACGGCGACGGTCTTGGCTCGGCTATTGCATTATCAATGTCCCTTCAAGGGTTTGGAAAGAAAACGGTCCTTCTATGCAAGGACCCTGTGCCTCACCAGTATAGATTTCTGCCGGGGCACGAAGGTTTTCATACATTCGATAATGTAAAGGATTTTGAGAACATCATCCTTGTGGATTGCAATGACATTGACCGCATTACAACAGACAAATCTCAAATCTCAAATCTCAAATTTCAAATTTCTGCTGTTATAGACCACCACGAATCCGAAAGGCCATTCGGAGATATACGATGGGTGATGCCTGATTCGGCAGCTACCGGGCTCATGATTTATCATCTCATAAAAGAACTCGGCATAAAGATTACTGAAGACATGGCAGTAAATCTCTATGCAGCTATAGCTGTGGATACAGGCAATTTCCGGTACGAAAACACCACATCGGGAGTCCTTAGAGCTGCCTCGGACCTAATCGAGGCAGGTGCGAAACCCCATGTGATTTATAGATGGCTTTTTGAGGCTTGGTCTGAAGGGCGTTTCGATCTCTTTATGAGGGTTCTTAATACATTGGAGAGGGAAGACGGGACTGCCATTGTTAAGGTGACAAGGAGGATGTTTGAAGAGACATCCACATCTCCAGATGATACGGAACATTTTGTTGAATTCCCAAGGATTATGAAGGATGTGCAGGTCTCGGTACTTTTCCGTGAGATAGATGATACTCATTACAAAATAAGTCTGAGGTCAAAGGACGATATAAATGTGGCCCGTATTGCAGAGGCATTTGGAGGCGGCGGGCATAAAAACGCTGCCGGCTGCAGGATAAAGGCTGATTTTGAGACAGCGAAGAAAGAGATTCTAACCCAAGTTAAGCGATTTTATATGTCAGACACTGCTTAGAGACTCCTCTTTTCGCAGCACCTGACATATATTCCATTACTCTAATACTTCTAAAAGCTTTTCATACAATTCCTCCGGCGTGATGATCGCACCGCCTGGCCTGCCGTAAAAGAGCACTTCGGATCTTCCATTAACCGCAAGCCTTACATCTTCAACCATCTGCCCTGCATTCAATTCCACGACAATAAATCTTCTGTTTTTATCTGATAGGTCGCTTATCTGTTTTTCAGGGAAAGGGAAGAGCGTTATTGGTCTGAATAATCCGATTCTGTGGCCGATTCCATGACCTTCGTTCCTCAGCCTTCTGACAGCAGCCGTTGCAATGCGTGCTGCAATGCCGAAGGCAACCACGATCAATTCTGCATCATGTGTATTGTATGACTGAAATTTTACTTCCCTTTCTTTCATTTTCTGGTATTTGGCCTGAAGCATATAGTTTCTCTGTTCCAGTTCTCCCTCTCCCATGAAAAGGGATTTTATGACATTCGGTTTTCTGCCTTTGCATCCTGTAAGTGCCCATGTTTTTTCCGGGAGTTCCGGCTTTGCATATGGCGTCGGAACAAAGGGCTCCATCATCTGTCCGAGTATTCCGTCGCCGAGTATCATGACAGGGTTTCTATATTCATCAGCCTTATCAAAAGCTAACATCGTCAGATCCCAGAGTTCCTGTAGATTATACGGGGCGTAAACTAAGAGCCTGTAATCTCCGTGTCCGCCTCCCTTTACTGCCTGGAAATAGTCTGCCTGGCTTGCCGAGATATTGCCGAGACCCGGCCCGCCCCTCTGCATGTTCACGATAACTGCTGGAAGTTCTGCACCTGCAAGGAATGATATTCCTTCCTGTTTCAGGCTTATTCCAGGACTGCTTGAAGATGTCATTGCCCTTGCACCGCAGGCAGATGCGCCGAATACCATATTTATTGCCGACAGTTCGCTTTCTGCCTGAATGAATGTGCCATCCACTTCGGGCATGCGCCATGACATGTATTCCGGGATTTCGTTCTGGGGTGTTATTGGATAGCCTGCGTAGAATCTGCATTCAGCCTGTATTGCAGCCTCTGCAATGGCCTCATTGCCCTTCATCAGGATTTTTTTCTGAGCAAGGGGGGGAGTTTTAACAAGATTTTTCACAAAAAGAATTATAGCAAGATTGTGTTAAAATAATCCATACCGCGAATCAATGTCCTTCCATTAAATCTCCGCAATAAGATCGCTGCGGGCGAGGTAGTTGAGCGTCCTGCATCTGTTGTAAAGGAGCTTATGGAAAACTCCATAGATGCCATGGCTTCAAGGATCGAGATAGATGTTGCAAAAGCAGGCAAAAGACTTATCAGGGTTTCAGACAACGGCATTGGCATGGACAGGGAAGATGCACTGCTTGCCTTTGAAAGATATGCCACGAGCAAGATCAAAGATGAACACGACCTCTTTAATATAAAAACCATGGGCTTCAGGGGAGAGGCCCTTTCATCCATCGCATCTGTTTCAAGGGTAAGATTAATTACTTCGCATCAAGATGAAACAGGAACATGTATAGAAATTATCGGTGGAGATGTAAAAGAGATTAAGGATTGCCCTGCAATAGGCACAACCATTGAGATAAAAGACCTTTTCTTTAATACGCCTGCGAGGCGTAAATTTCTTAAATCAGACAGCACAGAAAATTATCACATTATCGATACGGTGACACGGGAGGCAATATCCCATTATCAGACAGGGTTTGTTTTGAGAATGGACGGTGACGATGTATTGAATCTTTCTCCCGCCTCATCTTATAAGGAAAGGCTCGTGCAGATCTTTGGAAAAGATTTTGTGAATGAGTTGATGGAAACCGAAGCTGAAGATGGTCGAATAAGTATCAAGGCCTTTCTGGGCAAGACAACGAATTTAAGAAATAACAGAAACAACCAATTCCTGTTTATTAACAACAGGCCTGTTAAAGACCAGCCAATAACCTATGCTGTTTATAAGGCATATGAAGAGTTGATACCAAAAGACAGACATCCTGTATTTTTGCTTTTTATGGGAATAGACCCAAAGAAAGTGGATTTCAATGTCCACCCCACAAAGAGGGAAGTGAGGTTTGAGGACAAGAGCAGTGTGTTTAATTTTGTGCATCAAGCAGCGAAAGAAGCATTAAAGAATGGAGTAATGGAGTATTGGAGTGATGAAAAAGCTACAGAGAAAACTTCTCAATACTCCATCCCCTCCAACACTCCATTCTTCTGTTCCTCCATCACTCCAAAATGGTATGTCTGGAATATCAGAACCGTTATCCCTTTACGGCGATGTGACGACCGATACTATCCAGGCGATTTACCTCGGCGACACCTTTGTGGCAGTTCCGGAAAAAGGAGGTATCACGATAATTGATTACCACGCAGCCCACGAGAGGATCAATTACGAAAGGCTCTTAAAGGGTAATAATATACAATCTTACAGGCTTCTTTTCCCGCAGCAGATTAAGCTTCAGGGCAGCGAATATAAGGTGATACTGGACAATCTGCAAGTTTTAAATGACCTCGGCCTTGATGTGGAAGATTTTGGTCACGGGACTTTAATCATAAGGGGTCTTCCTGAATTTTTGAGGGATGCTGATTTGAATGCATTGATGAGCGATATGGCGGCATCGTTAATAAATGAGGGTCAAGGGTTAAGGGTTAAGGGGCAAGGGAATAATATGCTTGAGCCAATTGATTCAGTAAGAAAAGTGCTTGCTGCAAAGCTGGCATGCCATAAATCCATAAGGGGCAGAGAAGTTCCCTACGGCATAAGGATTGCCCGACTACTGAAAGACCTCGATAACACTGATAATCCGAACTCCTGCCCCACGGCAGACCGACAAGGATTTTCATATCTATGGATGAGTTGAGGAAGATGTTTAGGAAGTAGTATTTTTTCTGCCCTGCCGAATAATATCTCTTTTTCGCGGAGAAACAATTCGCTTACAAGTATGTCTAAAGCCTTTGCTATTTGTGCCAAGGAATTTAAACTCGGATTGGACGATCACCATTTACCCTGAAAACCTCCCGTATCTCTTCTTTAAAAGACTGGGGATAGACAGGCTCGTAATAAGGGTCATGCAGTGTGATATGAGGAGGATTTGTGTCTTTGGTTATGGTATATGCCCCTTTAACGATAAAGATCGAATCAATCTTCAGGTCTTCAAGGATTCTGTTCCTCGTTTCTGCAAAGTCAGGAGTGAAGTTCAAATCCAATTGGAAAACCTGCCCTATACTGTCCAGTCCACTACAATCAACCAAAATCTGGAAGGAATTGTCCGGTAGTTCAGAACTCTCTATATGCTCTATTTTTGCAATTGCGAATAACTCAAGGTCAGTAACGAAAAGATAATGCCTCACATTTGAAATCTCTCCTGTTTCCATATTTTTTATAGTGCCTTCTATGATACCGCCTTTAAATTTTTCTCTTAAATTTTCTTTCATGCAAGGTGAAGTGAAAGTTATCTTTTGAATTTAGGTTCGTATCTATGACATTCAAAATTATTTCCTTCTCTTTGACCGACTCGAGTCAAAACACACTGGATTTCATCTATGCCTCCCCTGTCATCTTTTTTGCATATTACACACAGGCTTGGTTTTGGAAGCAAGTCTGGATATATCTCACTTCCATCGTAGTCATAGATTACTGTCGTGTCGATCTCGATGTCTATTTCGATACCCATTTGTGAATAAAACCTGAATATAGCCATCTTCTATTTTATCCCAAAAATCTCTCTCAAATTTTTACTGCTTGTATAATTACTGCCATCAATGGCAATTTGAGTATTTTCAAGTTTCAATACTTGCCCAGTTGACAATCTGAGCCTATTTTGGAAAGCTTCAATTAATTTCTCACCATTGAGTTTGAAAGCAAGCGCAACTTTTACATTTTCTGACCATTTAATTTTTGGATTTTGTAATTTTAAAAGCAAGTAATCTGAACAAGATTTTAATAGCTCAAAATATTTTGGATGTTTTCTTTTATTTGTATAATCCATGGCAAAAGGCAAAGAGTCTATTAAGAGAAACTGTTCTTTTGCTAATTTTTTAAGACATATATTAATATTATTATCAATAGCATCTGATGGGAAAAAGTCTTCCAAATACGTTTAACCCACTTGCCTTTGAAGTTAAGATAAAAATAACTTATCTCTTTACCTTCTCCCCTCCAAGGAGGAGCCTCGCCAATTAGCAGGTATTTAACCTCAGAGTTATGAAAATTTTTGAGATTACTCTCCCATGCTTCTTCGCATGCATGGAAAATTTTATTTAACCGATTTGTATTTATATTGTCTCCAAACAAATCTTTCAGGATATTAAATTGCTCAGGAAATCTATGCTGCAATTCTTTTTCCATTTTCTGTGACTAACATTTAGTTTCATGCATATTCTGCAATTAGTAATATTGTATCATGCTTGAAATGGAAAATGGGTGAAAATGGGTCAATTTTTTTTGACATTTTTTTTTGAAATCCTCTATTCTGTAATTAACAACTAATAGTGAGGTAAAGATATGCCAAAGGTAAGTTTTGAAATTCCTGTCGAAGTAAAAAAGACAATAAGCAAACATAAAGATATTAAATGGGATAAAATTGTTTCAGATGCCCTCTGGGGTTATACCAAAAAAATCGAACTGCTTGACAGTATTGTAAAAAAGAGCAAACTGTCCGGCAAGGATGCTGAGTTATTAAATAAATCTATTAAAAAAGGGCTTTCCGGTAAATATCAGGGTAAGAGTTGAAATTAATCCTCGATACCGGCATCCTTATTTCCGCCTTAATTAAAGAATCCTCAATAAACAGGCATGTATTGCTTATGCCGATTTTTGATTTCTATCTTCCTGAATATGCCGTCGACGAAATAAATAGGCATAAAGAAAAGATCGCTGAACTCAGTGGTCTGACAAAAGATGAACTCACTGTTTTATTTTCTATTCTCTTGGAAAGAGTTACGATCGTAACCTCGGAAATAGTAAAACCTTACATAAAGAAGGCCGAGGGTCTTATTGGTCATAGAGACAAAAAGGACGTTACATTCGTGGCTCTTGCGCTTGCCATTGAAAACGATGGAATATGGACAAATGATAAAGACTTCTCAGCAGTTTCAGGGATTAAGGTCTGGAATACAAAAGATATTCTTGATTATCTTTCAGCTAACCACTAACCCTCTCAATATCAGCCCCGACTTTTCCGAGTTTCTCATCCATCTTTTCGTATCCTCTGTCGAGGTGATAAATTCTATGAATTGTGGTCTCTCCTTCAGCGCATAATGCAGCTACAACAAGGGATGCTGATGCCCTTAAATCCGTAGCCATTACAGGCGCTCCTTTGAGCCTTTCAACGCCCTTTATCGTGGCTGTTCCGCCTTCTATGCTTATGTCAGCACCCATTCTCTTCAGTTCCGCCACATGCATGAACCTGTTTTCGAATACGGTCTCTTTTATAACGCTTGTTCCATTTGCGACTGTCATCATTGCCATGAACTGCGCCTGCATGTCTGTGGGAAATCCAGGATAAGGCATTGTCTTTGCATCCTTTGCAGTGAGCCTTTCAGGCCCTATTACCCTGAACCCCTTTTTGGTCTCTTTAAATACAACGCCTGTGTCCTTTAATTTCATTATTACGGCATCGAGGTGTTCGGGTTTGCAGTCCTTAAGTACTAAATCTCCTCCGGTGATTCCTGCTATGGCCATAAATGTCCCGGTCTCTATCCTGTCGGGAATTATCCTGTAATTGTTTATGGGCTTTAGTTCATCCACTCCCTCTATCTCGATGACACTGTTGCCCGCACCATTAATCTTCGCACCCATTGCAATAAGGCAGTTGGCGAGGTCAATTACTTCCGGCTCCCGTGCTGCATTTTCGAGTACGGTAGTGCCCTTTGCAAGTACAGCAGCCATCATGAGATTCTCTGTCCCTGTCACGGTAATGGTATCGAAATATATTGATGCTCCTTTTAAACGATTGGCCTTTGCAATTACATACCCTGATTCGAGTTTTATTTTGGCGCCCATTTTTTCCAGGCCCATGAGGTGGAGGTTTATGGGTCTGGCACCAATGGCACACCCTCCCGGCAGGGAGACCCTTGCCCTTCCGAATCTTGCCACAAGGGGACATAATACGAGTACTGATGCCCTCATGGTCTTTACAAGGTCATATGGTGCTTCGAAATTCTTGATCTTGCTGCAATCGATGGCGGTTTTATTATTTTCGAAATGAAAACCGGCGCCGAGATTGGCAAGCAGCCTTCCCATGGTCATGACATCTCTCAGGTGTGGAACCCTTTCAATATTGTGTTCCCCGTGTGCAAGGATGGTTGAGGCCATGATGGGCAGCGCAGCATTCTTTGCACCGCTTATCCGAATCTCTCCCTTGAGTGGTTTCCCCCCTCTGATAACCAGTTTGTCCATGACAAATATCTTAACATATCTCAAAAGAGTTATAATAAAACATGAAGACAATTAATGAACTCATAGAAAAAATCCTCTCCTATAATCCCAAGGCTGATGTGGAGGTAATAAAAAAGGCCTACATCTTTTCGCGGGAGGCCCATTGCAGCCAGAAGCGGGTTGAGGGTTCTCCATATATACACCATCCTTTAGCTGTGGCAGACATACTCGCAGACATGAAGCTCGACACCGCCACTATTGCTGCAGGACTTCTACACGACACAGTGGAGGATACAGGCACATCAACCGAAGATATAAAGGAGATGTTCGGAAGCGAGATCGCATTCTTTGTGGATGCGCTGACAAAGTTGAGCAAGGTTGAGTTTAAGACAAGGGAAGATGCCCATGCAGAGAACTTCAGGAAGATGCTCCTTGCCATGTCAAAGGATGTGAGGGTTATACTTATCAAATTCGCTGACAGACTTCACAATATGAAAACAATCAAACATCTCCCCGAAGAAAAACGCAGGAGAATAGCATCGGAGACCCTCGATATTTACGCCCCTCTCGCCAATAGACTGGGAATAGGATGGCTCAGGACGGAATTTGAGGACCTGAGCTTTAAGGCCTTAATGCCCGACCTCTTTAACGACCTCCATAAAAAGGTTGCGAAACGCAAAGAAGACCAGATGAAGTACATAGATGAGGTCAGGAACGCGATCTCCGAAAAGCTTGGCGCTGCAGGGATTCCTGCAAAGGTCAAGGGAAGGGTTAAGCACTACTACGGCATCTATCAGAAGATGATGCAGCAGAAGATACCCTTTGAACAGGTGCATGATGTGATCGGCCTCAGGATAATAACGGATACTGTTAGCCATTGTTACGATATACTGGGTATCATACATTCATTATGGCCCCTCGTCCCAGGAAGGTTTAAGGACTTTATAAGCCTTCCAAAGTCCAATATGTACCAGTCCCTTCATACCACTGTGGTCGGCCCCGGAGGAGACAGGGTGGAATTCCAGATAAGGACAGATGACATGAATGAGATTGCAGAGGAGGGCATAGCTGCACATTGGAGGTATAAGGAAAAGGACAGCATCGATGAAAAGAATACCAGGTTTATAGCATGGCTCAGGGAACTGGTCAAAGAGATCACTGATGCAAAGGAATTCCTTGAGGCTGTCAAGGGAGAGGTAATCCCTGAAACAGTGTATGTCTTTACTCCGAATGGCGATATAAAAGAACTTCCCATCGGCTCCACCCCCGTTGATTTTGCCTACAGTATCCATACGCAGGTTGGGCATAAGTGCATAGGGGCAAAGGTCAACGGCAGGATAGTCCCTCTGAGATATAAATTGAACAGCGGCGATGTGGTTGAGATTATAACCTCTCCCTCCCACGGGCCGAGCAAGGACTGGCTCAAGTTCGTGGTCACCCAGCGGGCAAAGAGCAGGATAAAACAGTGGATAAAGACCGAGGAGAGGAAACAGAGCATGGAGCTTGGAACAAAGCTGGTGGAGGAAGAAATGAGGAGGCATGGACTTGCCCTCTCGATCTTGAAGTCGGATAAGATGAACGATGTTTTGAAATATTTCAGCCACCAATCCCTCGAAGACCTTTATGTTTCCATAGGATACGGAAAGATGTCGGCCCACCAGGCGGTTAACAGGCTTGCTCCAGAGAAGACCGGAAAGACAGAAGATGTGGAGATGCCGAAGCTGACAAGACCTCCAAGAGAGAAAGGCAGCGTTATTACTATCAAAGGGATAGACAATGTGCTGTACCATGTGGCAAAGTGCTGTTTCCCTGTACCGGGGGACCGGATAGTCGGTTTTATTACAAAGGGCAAAGGGGTTACTATCCACATGAAGGAATGCAGTAACCTCGAAAGGCTTGCTGTGGATACCGAGAGGCTGATTGATGTAGAATGGAGCAGAGACAGCGATATTACGTCTCCGGCAAGGCTTTACATCGAGAGCATCGATAAGCCTGGAATGCTGGCCAATCTCAGCGCCCTCATATCATCCGCTGATGTGAATATCAGCTCTCTGAAGGCAAACTCCACACATGACAAAAGGGCGCTCTTTGAGCTCACCCTTGAAATCAAGAACAGGAACCAGCTCATCAACCTTGTAAGCAAGATTTCACAGATGGACGGAATCCTGAATGTAAGGCGATAAAATAATGACCGTCTTAACTTTGGCCTTAACTTT
>Ga0209721_1001142_pt1 | contig 20801 bp, 18 predicted proteins | sample TshhotsprinmetaG_FD_184139 | JGI IMG/M metagenome (GOLD analysis project Ga0209721, IMG submission 184139) | Hot spring microbial communities from South Africa to study Microbial Dark Matter (Phase II) - Tshipise hot spring metaG (SPAdes)... | ecosystem: Environmental > Aquatic > Thermal springs...
TCGATCATACCGTAGAATGCTTTACCAGTGTAAGTAGGGTCAAGTATTATTCCATAATCTTGTGAAACAAATGTTAAAAACTCTAACTTTTCCTGAGATATATTTTCGTAACCCTCCGTTGAATAACCATCTATTATTTCGAAATCTTTTGTACTAATTTTTACATTTAGTTTGTATTTCTTAATGCACTGTGTGGCTAAATTAAAAACAATTTTCTCGAAATCGTCACTTGTTTTAAGAACATTAAATCCGATTAACTTTGATTTTAGGTTAAATAATTTTGTACCCACTAAAAGCCCAGCTAAAGTTCCACCAGAACCAACAGCTGTGACAATATGATTTGGTTTATTTTTTACATTTCTTAGTTGAGCTGACAATTCTTTTGCGCATTCAATATATCCCCAGATACCAAGCGGAGAAGATGCACCTTCAGGGATAAACACAGCTTTGAAACCTTTCTTTTTTAACTCGTTATTTTTCTTTTCTGCGATTTCGTGAATATTTTCATATTCTTCAGCTGAGATGAAATTTATTTCTGCATCAAAAAGTTTATCCAGAGCTAAATTACCCTTATAACTTTTTGGTTCTTTACCTCTTAAATACAAAATAGTTTTTAGACCAAATCTTGCTCCAATTGCGGCAGTTGCACGTGCATGGTTTGACTGAACACCACCGCATGTAATTAGTACATTGGCTTTCTTCGAAAGTGCATCGTAAATGATATATTCTAATTTTCTAATTTTATTACCTGACCACTCAATTCCTGTATAATCATCTCTTTTAATAAGAATTTCAAAACCTTCATAAAAAATTGCATGAATTGGAGTAGGAATATTGGCAATTTCAATTTTGGGAGGAATTTTCATTTCGAATCCAACTTAGAGCTCGAGATTTTTGTCCAATAATTGTTTGCCGCAATTAAGTCTTCTTCCGTATCGACTGATAATGGTTCATAATCAACAATCTCAACTTTTATTTTAATACCATTTTCTATCATTCTTAATTGTTCAAGATTTTCAATCTTTTCTAATTTACTTTGAGGAATTTTCGTAATTTTAAGTAAAGTATCCCGGTTATAAACATAAAGTCCGATATGTTTGATGTATTCTGGTTTAATAGTTTCATTTTGATAGTATGGTATTGGTGAACGAGAAAAATAAATGGCAAAACCTTGTGAATCTAAAACAATTTTTGGGAAGGAAGGATTATTTACATCCAACAAGTTTTTGAAAAATGTTCCTGCTGTAGCAACTTCAATATCGTCAAGTAGCAAAAGTGGCTTAATTGTGTCATCTATTACTTCTCTTGGGATAAAAGGCTCATCACATTGAATATTAACTATAATGTCAAACTCGGGATACTCTTCCGCATAATAAGCGCATCTATCAGTTCCACTTTGTATATTCTCTGGCGTAAGTTCGACCTCACCATGAAAACTTTTTACTGCATTTTGAATTCTAATGTCATCTGTAAGAACAACTAATTTATCGATAAAATATGACTTCGATGCTGACTCAAAAGTGTGTTGAATCATTGGCTTGTTACCAATAAACCGAAGTGGTTTACCAGGCAAACGAGATGACGAATATCTTGCTGGGATAAGTCCTAAAATTTTGTGCATTAAATCACCTTTGGTACTTTGAAATATTCTTCTGTAGAATCCGGAGCATTTTTTAGTGCCTCTTCCCTTGAAATTGATTCATCCACCTTATCTTCACGAAAAACATTTTTAACTTCAATAGGATGTGAAAGTGATTCCACATAAGTAGTATTCAATTCATTCAACATTTCCATGTATTCAAGAATTTGATTCATTTCATTTTGAAAGACTTCAATTTCCTCCTCTGTTAACTTTAAGTGAGCAAGTTCTGCAATATGAATTACTTGTTCTCTTGAGACTTTCATTCCAGTGAATAATAATTATTGATAATGATGTTTCTAACACGATCCATTAAGTCAAGTTCAGATTTTTTATCGGTTGAACCGTAATGATTAATTGGTTTATCAATTATTAATTTTACTTTTCCAGGTTTTATTTCAAGTGCTTTCTTTGGAAGTATTTCATACGTTCCCTTTATAGTCAATGGTACTATTTGTTTTCCACTTCGAGTAGCTAATGTGAAAGCACCTCTTTTAAATTGCTGAATATTTCCATCAATACTACGAGTACCTTCGGCAAATAAAAGTACCGATACTCCTTTTTGAATTTTCTTTTTTGCAATTTCAAGACTTTTTATTGCTCTGGTAGGATTTTGTCTATCGATTAGAATGTATGGTCCAGTCCTGAGCTGCCAACCAAATATTGGAATTTTTGCAAGCTCTTTTTTGAAAACAATTCTTAGTTGACCAGGTAAATTTGCCATTACAATCGGAATATCAATGTTACTGAGATGATTGGCTACATAAATGTAATTTTCTCCTTTGTTTACGTTTTCAAGTCCGATTGTTTCTACTCTTACACCGGCGATCCATAATAAAATTTTCGCCCACCACTTACCAAGTAAATTGTAAACTCTTCCACTTCGATCAATAAGAGAAAAAATAATGGCAAATATTGCGAAAAAAACTGTGATAAATGAAATAGCAGATAATTTAAGATATGCTTTTAATTTACTCACGTTAAATTACTCTTTCTTTTGAGATTTACTCTTTACTAAAAAATTTTTTTATACAAAAATCAACTAAGATATGAATAAAATCAAGTTTCTTTAATTATGCCGCTCTATTCATGAGAAATAAAAAATCAGAATTCACTGGCATAATCATTGTTTTATAATTATTAAATCAAATAAAATAAAAAACTTTATGAATAAAAATTTACAGTTATAATGCCGATTACAAATTCAAATAATCAGTGGGAAAACTTTAAAAATTCGTTAAATATTGCAGAAATTCCAGTATACTGGACGTATTTACCAGAAGAAAATAAGTATATCTACATTTCACCAAACTGTAAAGATTTGACAGGTTATGAAGCAAGGGATTTTTATCTCAATCCGAAACTATGGCTCAATTTGATACAAGAAGATAAAAAAAATAAAAAAACTAAAATTAATTTAGTCTTTGATGAACTTTTCTTTGAAACCGAATACCTTATCAAAACAAAAGATGATCAAATCAAAAAGATAAAAGAAATTATATTTCCTATCATTAATTCAGAAAACCAACTTTTGCTTATTAATGGAATCGTCTTTAATAGCGAAGAAAAAGAAACAAGCTATAAAATTGAACTTGTGAAAACACCCATCCCATATTTAGAACTTATTTTAAACAATGATTCAATAGCTATAATAAAAATATCTGAAAAACTCTCCGAAATTTTTCTTGGCTATGAAAGCAAATCGAAGATCGATTCTTTGATATCCAATAAAGATTTTCAATCTTTTCTTGAAAAATTAAAAAAGTTAACGCATAAGATTTCGAAAAATGAAATAAAATTTTACTATCAGATTGATAAAAGAAATCAAACTCATTATTACCAATTTATTGTGCACAATCAAAGAATTAATATAAATGAGCATTTAATTTCTGCATTTGGTTTTGACATAACAGAATTCAAACTCAATGAAAATAGACTTATAAAGTTAAACAGTGATAAAAACAAACTATTATCAATTGTATCACATGATTTAAAGAGTCCTTTTAACTCAATTTTAAATTTCATTGATATGCTCAGATCGGGAATTAATATAAGCCAAGACGAAAAAAATGAGTTTCTAAATTATATATATACCAATGCAAAAAATCAGCTCGAACTAATCCATGACATGTTAAACTGGTCTAAAATTGAATCCGGATTGATGGATTTTTCACCTACATATATTCAACTAAAACAATTTGTAAACAAAATAATTTCAAGCTTTGGTGGACAAGCCTACCAAAAAGAAATTTCTTTCGATATAAAATTTAAAAGATCTGCAGAGGCTTTTTTTGATAGAAACTTTTTAAAGATCGTTCTCTCAAATATTATTTCAAATGCAATAAAATTCTCTCATAAAAAAAGTAAGATTATTATTGATGCTTTTGAAGACGAAGATTATACACATCTGACAATTCAGGATTTTGGTATTGGAATCTCAGAGCGATATATCAATCTCATTAAAGAAAACAGAGATTATTTTTCTCAAGTTGGAACGATTGGAGAAAAAGGCTCTGGATTAGGATTAAAATTCTGTTATGATATTTTAACTACAAATCACGGCAAATTACAAATTCAATCCGAAGTCAATAGAGGAACTATCGTTAAATTAAGTTTTAAAAAGCCAAAATATAATATCCTTTACTATAATGATGACGACGAAATTTACTACGAGATAAAATCAATCAATTCTTCCTTACTGCCAGACATTAATATTATTTACTGTCGTGATATTTTTGAGGCATTCCGTTACATAGAAAATGTAGATTTCAAAATAATTATACTTAATTTAGATATCATCAAAAATTTGCAAGCTTCTTTCATAGAGAGAGTTTTCATCAAAGTAAAGGAAACTACGAAAGTCATCGGATTTACAAAAAAGAAAGATAAAAGTATAGAAAATATAAAAAGCTTAATCAAAATTAATTCTATAATAAACTCACCCTTAAAATCAACTCATATACAGAAAATCGTGTCTAGAATTCTCAGCGCGAATCAAAATTAGTCTCATATCGAAGCCTATCTCAAAACAAGTCATGTTTGATAGAGATATCCTTAAAATTTTTATAAAATTTGATGGCATTTTATTTGAGTTATGATAATCACTATGAAGCACATAAACATTAATAAGTTAATAATTAATTTGAAAAAAAATTTAATTAAGACTTTCTACGAATTAGGTCTTATAGAAAATCCTAGTGAAATAAAAATCTATGTGTGTCATTTCATAACACTTACTAATTCAATAATTCTAGTAATTTACTTAAGAAAACATTTTATCTTTACATATGACTCTCCTCTAATCAATTCCAAGGGGATTGTAAATTTACATTTCGACATTAATGATCATAATGTAAAATTAAACTCTACTCCTTGGATGTTAGACTCTCCGATGTTCTCTCTTAATTAAATCTGGAGTCGTGGTACTCCCCACCCGGAACTGCAGCCCTTCGCCCCCTTCCGCTGCAGTTCAATATTTTTCTTATCTGATTCATTTGTTATTAAATTTTTAGTTAATTTACTACATAGTGTTACAAATTAAATTGGTATGTCCAAAATTATTACTTATTTTATTTTTCTAATTCAGTCACTCTTGTTTCTAACTATTATTCCCGATTTGCTTTTGATTTTAGTATCAAAACTCAAAAAACCACAAACTTCTAATAACAATAAAAACTTGACAACTTACTTGTTTTTAATTCCCGCTTACCAAGACAAATTTGAAACTCTTCTGAGAAACGTTAATGCAATTCTAAATTTGAATTATCCAAAAGACAAAATTAAAATCATTTTAATAGCTGATTGTTTAGATAATTTTAACGAAAGCAAGTTACCTAAAATATTAAAAGTACTGAAGGTCAATTTAGAGGTACACTCAAAAATCAATTCACTTAAAAGTACACTTTCAGAAATTCCACAAGAAATTGACTTTATTGTAATTCTGGATTCTGATAATATCATCCATCCAGAATTCTTAATCGAGGTAAGCAAACTCACCGATCGATTCAAGGTTATTCAAGGGAAGAGAGTTCCACTAAATATTTATTCCAAGTTCGCTGTTATTGATTCTCTATCTGATCTGGTATATGAAAAAATTGATCATTACTATCCATCACTTTTGAATTTATCTTCAACCATTACTGGTTCGGGCTTTGTAATTGCAAGAAATTTATTTCTAAAAATTATACCTGGAATAAATGTACTAGGTGGTTTTGACAAAATTCTACAATCCATTTTAACACTAAAAAATATAAAAATCGGATATGCGCCATCTGCTATTGTTTATGACCAAAAAGTCAACACCGCTGATGTATATGTTAGGCAAAGAAAAAGATGGATTTACTATTATTTTTATAACGCGATTAAATATGGTTTTAAAATTTTTTTGAAAGGACTATCTACTTTTAATTTAAATAAAATTTACATGGGACTTAAGTCTTTAAGACCTCCTTTTGGACTGGTAGGCTTTGCCTATTTATGTTTCACAATATTGTCACTGTTCCTAAACAAATTCTTGTTTCACGTTTCAATTATTTTCTTCAAGGCTTTTGTTACATACATTTTAATCTTGTTATTTGACACTAATCAACTAAAATGGAAAGTTATACAGTCATTACCAATATTAATTGTAAATCAATTGAAAGCATTTTTTACGATGTACGATGCGAGAAAAGACTCATTAAAAACAAAACATAATTAAGACTACAATTACCAAAAAGGGTTTTGTTTTGGAAGTTACAAAAGTTGAAATTCTCTATTCGATTCGATAAGCAGATTTTAGAGGTGGTGAAACTCACTTAAAATATATTTTTAATCTTATTAATAAAATTGAGTTCGAACCTGTTCTAGTTAGCCACATCAAAGGTTATTTATTTGATTTCGCCCAAAATAAGGGAATCCCTTCATATATTTTTAAGGTAGGGTTACCTGGATTTTCTCACAATATTGTTATGATTGTTAAATTGATCAAGAAACATAAAATTAATTTTATTCATGGAGATGGAACACTTGGCATACTTCAAATCTTAATTCTTTCCATTTTAACAAAAAGAAGATTTATCTACACAGTTCATGCATAGACATTGCATTATGGTATGAGAAAATGGAACTATATGTTTAAACAACTAATCGAAAAAATTATATAACTCCTTGCACAACTTGTAATTTTGGTATCTGAGTTTGACTAAAAAACTTTTATCAATCCCGAATAAAAGATTTTGATTGAAAATGGCGAAGATATTAAAAACTTTAAGCCGATTATTGATTGATAAAAACTTTGATAAAAAGTCTGGTTTTAATAAAAATGATTTTATATTTGGTTTTATCGGTCGATTTACTTCTCAAAAAATTGTCTATTTGTAATTGATATAATCAACAAACAGATTAAATTTTACCAAAGAAATTCGATAGAGTTAGTAATGGTAAGTGATGGTGAGTTAAAAGAAAACTCGTTGAATCCTAAATCATTTCATTGCACTCATTAATCCAACTCAGTTGATGGAAAATTTAATTATCAAATTCGATTATCTATCTGGTGGTGCCCTAATATTGGTATGGCCTTTCATTTAGTATTTGGAAAGGAGTGTTACGTGAAGTAAGTTGTATTGTTTCTGGATAAACTAATGAAAGTTAACTTATATCCGATTATTAAAATGAAATGGTATGCCAAATCAATAACACAAGTTTGTGATTCGAAAAGATTATTGAATTATTGGAAAATAAAACATTGATGAAAAAACTAAGATAAAATGCAAGTAATAAAATCATCTTAAATTCGATATTGAAGAAAAAATTTAAAAGCTCGTTAAGATTTACTTTCAGATAAAATGACAGAGAAACAGAAATATTGGTTTCCGAGCGGTGTTTATACTCTTTTACAAAACGTAGTTTTGTTCATCTCTGGTTTTACAAGTTTTGTGTTGCTTGTAAGATTTTATGATAAATCTGAATTTGGTACGTGGGCATTATATCTTGCATTTTCTTCCTTCATCGATGTAGCACAAGCTGGATTTGTTACTAATGGTTTAATAAAATTTGCGTCTCTTCAAAATAAAAAGTCAGAATATTCTAATGTTTTAACAGCTTCGTTAGTACTTCAAATTTTATTTACTGTTATGATCATTATATTAATTTTGATTTTTGCCCCAATTTTAGGAAACGCTTGGAGAAACATTAACTTACAAAAACTTCTAATGAACTATCCCATTTATGCAATAAGTCAAATTCCTTTTCAATTTTTAATAGCAGTAGAACAAGCCAATTTTTCTTTCAAGAACCAGTTTTACGGCAACTTAATTAGAAACGTTATTTTTCTGACTCTAATTAGCGTAATTGTATTCTCACATTCTAATTTTCCAGTTTATGCCCTTCCCCTAATTCAAGCAATAGCTGTACTAAGTGGTGCATTTGTTTTGTATTACTCGTTGAGAAAAGAACTGCATTTAAGTTTTGGAATCGATTTCAATTGGATAAAACAACTAATCAACTTTGGAAAATATGTCTTCGGTAGTAATGTAGTATCTATCCTTTTTACCAACATAGACCAAATTCTCTTAGGTTACTATTTTGATACAAAAGCAGTGGCAACGTATAATACGGCGATGAGAGTCGGAAATTTTTCAGATATCCCTCTAAACTCAGTAGCAACCATTGTTTATCCAAAGACAAATCAAAGACTTCAATCTCTAGGTGAGAAAAGTCTTCGTCATCTTTATGAAAAGTCAGTAGCTTTAATACTGGCTTTTGTTATACCATCGTCCATTATTTTAATTCTCTTAACTGAACCTATAATCAAACTAATTGCAACTGAACAGTATCTTGATGTAATACCAGTTATTTATATAATTATTTGTTTTAGTTACTTCAAACCATTTATTCGTTATAGTGGACTTATATTTCAGGCGCTAAACAAATCTGAAATTCAATTTAGATTACTCATTTTCCTACTTTTTATAAATTTTGTACTAGATATTCTACTCATTCCCAAATACAACCTGATTGGAGCAGGAGTAGGTAGTATAATTTCATTATTTATTGGAATTTTTATAGCTCTTAACTTGCTAAAAAAAATGCTGGATGTTCAAATACGACGAATTTTCAGATACACATTTGAATATTATTTTGATTTAATTGAATTCGCTATTTTCTTTGAAGAATACAAAGAATATTTTGAAGAAAAAAAGAGTGAAAAGGGAAATGAATTATTCAAAGAAAAATAATTTTTTTGAAATTCTAAATAATGAAGGAAAAAACTTCGATATGATTATAGTTACTGATTCTGGTGGGGTTATCAAGCTTTACAATAATGTTTTATCTCAACTATGTAACTCCGCAAATAAAGATGAAATTTTACTTCAGGAAATTAATCTTAATCAGCTATTCAAATCAGACGAACAAACAATTAACGATATAATTAACGAACTTCACAAATCAAATATTATTGAAGGCAAACTCGATTTCGCTCTAAGCTACAATCAAAGGATTCCTTTGGACTATAAAGCTTACAAAATTAGCGAAGATTTGGAAAGTCAATTCAATTTCATTTTCATTTTCAAATTTTCAGAAATCTCAGATATCGAAAGGGATCCGCTTGAACAGGAGCCATTTCTCCGTAGACTAAATAAAAGTGATGAGATTACCAATAACGATTATTCGGTCCTTTCATTAGATGAATTAGAAAGATTAAAAGAAGATTTTCTTTCCAATGTATCTCATGAGTTACGAACACCTCTTGCTTCAATCATAGGATTTACAGAAACATTGAAATCAGACCCGAACTTACCTAAGGATATTCTACTCGAATTTTTAGACATCATACTTAATGAGGGAAAACGACTCGCCGCAACAATTAATGATTTATTAGATGTTTCCCAATTGTATAAAGGGCAATTGACTCTTCAAAAGAAAGTCATTGAGATACAAAGTATATTGAAAGGAGTTTATGAAAGGTACAAACCTCTGGCGAACAATATTAATTTAGCCATTTCTTTACCTGAAAAACCTTGCTTCATTCTTGCTGATGATTCAAAATTTACTCAGGCAATTGGAAATCTCGTAAGTAATGCCTTAAAATTTACTCCAGAAGGTGGGTCAATCGATATTATCTTAAAAAGTTCGAACAAGTATTTCACGATCGAAATAAAAGATACTGGTTTGGGTATACCTAAGAATGAAATTGATAAAATTTTTGACAGGTTCTATAAAATAAACAGACCTGGACTAGAAACCAGAGGCGTTGGATTAGGCCTTGCTATAACGAAGAAAATTATTGAACAACATAACTTTCAGATTGAAGTAGAAAGTGAAGAAAATAAAGGTTCAATTTTCAGAATAATTATTCCAAACAAATCATGAAAAAAGAAATTTTACTCGTTGAAGACGAAAAAGCAATTCAGCTTTTAATTTCATACAACCTTGAGAAATTAAAATATAAAACTATTATTAAAGAAACTGCCGAAGAAGGACTTGAGTTCTTAGAAATGAATGAAAGTTTACCACAGATAATTATAACAGATGTCCTTTTACCAGGTATGAACGGAATTAACTTTTGTAAACTAGTAAAAAGTAACCCGAGTATGTCTCATATCCCGGTTATAATTCTTTCTTCTGTTGATTTTGATTTCTATAGAGAAGGAGCTGAAAAAGCTGGTGCTGATTACTTTTTGACTAAACCATTTCGAATTAAGGATTTTATTAATTTAATACAAAATTTACTCAGCTGAAGGACTATGGAAAAGAAATTAATCTACTTAATTGATGATGAACAAAGTTTTAATCGCCTTCTGGAACACTGGATTAAAGACCGGTGGAAATATAACTTGAGGATATTCAAAAATTCTGATGAATTTTTAAGTCACGAAGGTGAGGAGCCTGATCTGATTTTACTAGATATAATGTTGCCAGGAATAATGAACGGTGTAGAATTATTAAAACATCTTCGAAGTAAGAGTCCAGACTTACCGATTATTATGCTATCAGCCCAAGGCAACATCGATATAGCAATAGAAACACTGCGATTGGGTGCATTTGATTACTTCTCAAAGCCAGTTGACCTTACAAAATTAGAAATTTCCATTCGTAATGCCATAAAAAACTATGACCTTCTGCGAAAAGTCAAAGACTTAATTGAAGAACGAAATAAGACTTATGAGTTCAGTAACATAATTGCTATAGATAATAAGATGCAAGAAGTTTTTAAGCTGATGAAAAAAGTAATCAACACTAACGTTAACGTAATAATTTATGGTGAAAGCGGTACAGGTAAAGAATTAATTGCCCGAGCAATCCATTCTAACAGTGATAGAAAAGATAAACCATTCGTTGTTGTTAACTGTGCATCTATCCCGAAAGATTTGCTTGAAAGTGAATTATTTGGTCACGAGAAGGGTTCGTTCACTAGTGCATTTCAACGTAAAATTGGGAAATTTGAACATGCAAATGGGGGTACTATTTTCCTTGATGAAATTGGCGAACTTGAGTTAAGTCTCCAGGCTAAACTATTAAGAGTAATTCAGGATAAAACTTTTGAAAGAGTTGGTGGGAACGAGCCTATCACAACTACTGCTCGAATTATTTCAGCAACGAATAGAGATTTAAAAAAAGCAGTGGATGAAAAACTTTTCAGGGAAGATCTTTATTACCGACTTTCAACATTTCCTATTGTTGTTCCACCACTTAGAGAAAGGAAAGGCGACATTGTCGTTCTTGCTGAACATTTTGTGAAAAAGTACGCGGAAGATGCAAAAATTCCTGTACCTAAAATTACAAAAGAAGTCATAAATGTATTTCTTGATTACCCCTGGCCCGGGAATGTCAGGGAATTAGAAAATGTTATTCAACTCGCTGTAATTATTGCTGAAGGAAGTGAAATCAAGATAAACGATTTACCAATAACTTTACAATCTTATGCAACGAACATTTTTTCGAGTAGTGAAAGTGCATCAGGAGAAATAGTGCACGAGATACTTCCTCTAGAGAAAACTAAAGAAAACGCAATTCGCCACGCATTGAGGGTTACTAAAGGAAATATTCAGGAAACAGCAAAGCGCCTTCAAATAGGCCGTGCTACTCTTTACAGAATGATAAAGGAGTATAACATTAAAATTGAAGAATTCAAACGTTAATCTTATTCCAATTTTGAAATGACAAACCTTCTAGTAAAAATCTGCTTTTTTGTTTCACTGTTTTTGATTTTTTATACATTTCTGGGATATCCAATATTAGTTTTAATCATTTCACGAATTGAGAGATTGAAATATAAAATTAAAGTACCGAAGGATTCTGGTAAAATCTATTTGAATCCTAAAATTGCCGGTTATAATGTTTTAAATGAAAAATTCGATAAAGATTTTTATCCAGCTGTCTCAGTTATAATTGCTGCATATAATGAAGAAAAATTTATAAAAAATAAATTGCAGAATATTTTAGAACTTGATTATCCTGCGGATAAAATTGAATATATATTTGTAACAGATGGTTCTACTGACGATACAAATGAAATAATCAAATCGTATTTGGAAAATTTTCCTAATATAAAATTACTCTACAAGCCTGAAAGAAAAGGTAAGTTAGAAGCAATAATGAGAGCTATCCCTATTTCAAAGGGAGAAATAATTGTTTTTTCAGATGCAAATGCATATTACAATAAAGAAGCAATAAAATTTTTAGTTCGGCACTTTCAATTCCCACGAGTCGGTTGCGTTGCTGGCGAAAAAAGAGTCATTTCAAAAAACAAAGAGAAAACAGGTGAAGGTTTGTATTGGAAATATGAGTCTTTCTTGAAGAAACTGGATTCTGAACTTTATTCTGTTGCGGGTGCAGCTGGTGAAATATTTGCAATTAGAAAATCTATCATATCCGAAATCCCAAGTAACGTTATACTTGATGATTTTTTTATTTCAATTAATGCGGCATTAAAAGGTTATCGTGTAGTTTATGAACCTAATGCACAATCGTTTGAAATGCCTTCAAAAAGTTTTATAGAAGATTTTAAGAGAAGATTAAGAATCTCTCGAGGTGGTATCCAATCGATATTTATCTTAAAAGACATATTAAATATTAAACTTTACAAATTTTTTTCATTTCAGGTTATAAGTCACAGATTTTTAAGATGGACACTAACACCTATTTCATTGCCAATTTTTTATTTCACAAATTACTACCTGTTTCTAAACCAAAAAGAAGTATTCTTTACAATTCTCTTTTATTTTCAGACAATTGTTTATTTGTTAGGAATTATAGGATTTTTACTGGAAACATTTAACAAAAAAGTTTTTATATTTCATTTGATTTTTTCTTTTATGTTAATGAATTTTGCTTCGTTTATTTCAATAGTAACATACCCTTTCATAAAAAAATCCAGTATTTGGAAAAAGGTTGAAAGGGATACATAAAAACTAAAAATAGGTGTAAACATGAATTTTGTAGAACAAAAAAAGGGAGAAGTTTTCATAATCGGAATAAATTTAGCAAGAGCTACTTTACAGGAAGCTGAGGCATTCAAATTGCTCTTATTTAATGCATTAGAAAGAGGAGAAAGAAAAATAATAGTCGATTTTTCTCAGTGTGAATTTGTCGACTCTACCTTTTTAGGAGCTCTTGTTGTAGGTCTAAAAAGAATGACCCAAGTAAGTGGTGATATACGTATTGTTGGATTTAAACCGGCTGTTAGAGCAATGTTTGAGCTTACAAGGATGCATAAAGTTTTTGACATTTATGAAACTGTTGAGGATGCAATAGCTAGTTTTGTATAAAAAATGAAAGGCTTTATTCTTGGTGCAGGTGTTGGAAAACGTCTCGAACCACTTTCCCTTGAATTGCCTGCACCAATGTTACCTATCTTAAATAAACCTCTTATATTATACATTCTTGAACATTTAAAGAAATTCAACATAATAGAAATTAAAATAAATCTTCACCATCTCCCTGAACAAATTGATTTTTTTCTTCAAGATAGCAAGTACTTAGATCTCAAAATCACTTATTCCCTTGAAAAGGAATTGTTAGGTACAGCAAGAGCAGTTAAAAGAGTTAGTAGCTTCATAGACGATACTGTTCTAATTCACTATGGTAATGTTCTTGCGAATATCGACATTTTAGATTTTTACAACTTTCATAGACACAAAAAAAGTCTAATCACATACGCAGTGATTCAAAATCAAAATACAACCGACATTCCCGAAATATTTTTTAATCATAATTTTAGAATCATAAAGAAAAGACAACGAAAGAAAAGAGTTGAAAGTCTATACATTCCAGCAGGGATTTATTTGATCGAAAAAGAAATTCTTGATTATATACCAATCAATAAAAAGTTTGATTTCGATCAGGAGCTTTTAGATAAAATTTGCGAGCTTCAAATTAAGGCATATGCATATTTAGTGGAGGGTGATTACTATAAAATTCAAACTAATCAAGATTTGCTTCGTATTAATCTCGATTTAATTTCAAAGTTATCCAAACTAGAAAATAACCTAATATTTTCAGTTACATCATCTGAAATTCACCAGTCAACTTTACAAAATATTCACCATCCAATAATGATTGGTTCTAATTCTGTAATCAAGAAGGAAATTAACTTTGGTGGTCCATGTGTTATTGGGAATAATGTAATCATTGATGAAGGAACTTACATTTCAAATTCTTTGATTTTGAATGATACTTATGTTGGCAAAAACCTGAGTATTGAAAATTGTATAGTTTATAAAAATCTCTGTATAAATACCAAAACCGATTTTGGGGTTTATGTTACAGATTCATTTATTATCTCTCCGGTTATAAAAACCTCGATTTCAGAAAAACTCCGAAAACTATCATTTAGAACAATTGATATTATTTTCACGTTACCTGCCCTGATTATTTTGTTACCAATTTTTCTATTAATTGCGATTCTAATTAAGGTAGATTCAAAAGGACCAGTTCTTTACAGGTCGAAAAGAATTAGGTCACCACAAATAATTAAATATGGACCGAACTGGTATAAATATGAACCTGAGAGTTCAATCTATTATTATAAATTTAGAACAATGTATTTTGATAAATCTTTAAATCAAATCATTAACCATAATATTTATAAGGAAGGACCATTCTTTAAAGCAAAAGATGACCCTAGAGTCACAAGAATTGGTAAATTTTTGAGGAAATATAGCCTTGATGAACTACCACTTTTAATATATGTATTAAAAGGTGATTTAAGCTTAGTTGGACTATGGGGACTTCCCCAAAAGGAGGCTGAATTGCTTTATGAGAAAGGTTTAGTAACAAGCTGGATTAATATTAAAGAAACTGCAAGAATGAGATTTAAAGGGAAACTTGGATTAGCTGGTTATTGGCAATCACGAGGAAGATCTGAACTAAGTGCAGAAGAAAGAATAGTACACGACACCATTCAATCAATAACCCAAATTGATAATGAACAAATAAAAAAGTCTATAGGCGAATACACTAAAGAAAATTCAGTAAAAGGATATATTTCACTAATTTTGGACACAGTTAAATCTGTATTAAGAGGAAAAGGTGCTTATTAATGGAACAAAATAAAAAAATACTTGTGATTGATGATGATCCTGCAATTAGAAAACTTATAACATTTAATCTAAAAAAGAATGGTTTTGATGTACTAGAGGCTGATGGACCTGGAAAGGCATTTGAACATTTAGAGAAAATTACCCCTGATCTTGTTCTCTGTGATATAATGATGAGAGGAATGGATGGATTTACTTTTTGTGAAAAAGTTCGTTCAGAAGATAAATATAGAGCTTTACCTTTTATTTTTGTTTCAGCAAAAAGCTCGTTAGCTGATAAAGAAAAAGCGGTTTCACTTGGAGCGGATGATTTTATAGCGAAACCATTCATTCTCGATGAACTGCTATTAAAAATTCGGTCACTTCTAAAAAGGTCCGAAATATATAAAGCATATGGTGCAAAAAAAGTAATCGAAGAGCTTACGGCTACATATAAACCAAAAGTTTTAATAGTTGATGATGATAAAACCATAACTAAATTACTTGCCACTGCACTTGAAAAAAATAATTTTGAAGTTCGGACCGCTCTTAACGCGTTCGATGGTTTCAATATAGCTAAAGAATTTATACCAGATTTAATTCTCTCAGATATTTTAATGCCAGAAGCAGACGGATTTGAATTCAGAAACCTATTAAATGCTGATAAAGAACTGAAGTTAATTCCCTTTGTTTTTCTAACCTCAAAAACTGAGGAAGCTGACATATTGAAGGGATATGAATTTGGTGTTCAAGACTATGTTCTGAAAACTGCAGGAATAAATGTTATTACTGCTAAAGTAAAAGCTATAGTTCAAACTATTCAAAAAGAAAGAAAAAAAGTAGTTGAAGAATTACAACACGCCGCTGAATCAATTAGATTAAAAGTTGTCTCCGAGACCCCACCTGCACTTGATGGTTATAAAATTGAGCAATGGCATCAAACATATCAAGGAATACCAGGTGGAGATTTTTTAGATTACATCAAACTTAGTTCTGATACTTATATTATTGTTTTTGGAGATGTGATGGGTAAAAAATGGGGTGCTTGGTACTTTGCTTTTGCTTATGCTGGATATATTAGAAGTGCAATAAGATTTGTAGCTCAATCAGAAACTGAAAAGTCTCCAGCTAAAATTTTAGAAAAACTAAATAAAGCAATTTACGAAGATGCTAAAATTTCTGAAATTTTTGCCACTCTTTCACTCATAACAATAAATTTTGTAACCAATGAAATTAAATATTCTGGAGCAGGTGATTTACCATTGCTGGTAAAAAAATCAAATACAAATGAACTAATAAAAGTAGAAAGCGACGGATTACTATTAGGATTTATTGAAGAAAATTCCTATGAAGACGTAAATATAAAATTAGAACTAAATGATGAATTGCTACTTTGTACGGATGGGGTTGTGGAAGCAAAAAATGAAGAAGGTGAGCAATTTGGTTATACAAGAATTCTCGAGCTATTCCGTGATCACAAAAATGAATCATTTCTTAAAGTATTAAAAGAAAGACTATTACAGTTTACCAACCTAAAACTTGATGATGATACTACGGCTCTCTGGATCAAGAGAATTTCTTAAATAATAATAAAACCTTTATTGGATTAACTTTAGTGATTATCAAAATTAAATTTAATGTTCTCTGAAATCTTAATGTTTGAATGTAATTCAAGTCAAATCAAATTATTATTTATATTAATTTCAACAATATCTCTCCAAGTCCTCTAACAAAACTATTTGATATAATATTTGGATAAAAAATTTTTGGATTAAGGTAAAGTTTTTATAACTAAACTTCTCAGTAATTCAAGATTCATTTTATCAAACTTGTCTAAATTCCCTTTTGGAGTTTCAATTATTTTGGGAATTTTTATAAATCTTTCGTCATTCATTATTTTTTTAAATGCATAGATTCCAATCTGTCCTTTCCCAATATGCTCGTGCCTATCAACTCGCTCGCCAAGTCCTCGTTTCGAATCATTCAAGTGAATCGCCTTCAAATAATGGATGCCTATGATTTGTTGTAAATCACTCATAGTTTTTTCATAAGATTTTTTTGTTCGAATATCATAACCTGCAGAAAAAATGTGGCACGTATCAATACAAACAGCAATTCTAATCTTATCTTCAATAAGTTCTATCAATTTTCTAATTTGTTCAAAACGATATCCTATATTTGTTCCTTGTCCTGCTGTAGTTTCAATCATACTTTTAACACGGAATCCCCCTGTCTTATCATGAGCTATGTTAATCGACTCGGCAACAATTTTAATTCCATCTTCTTCTCCCTGACCCATATGAGCACCAGGATGAAAGTTAAGGTATTTAATTCCAAGTAACTCACATCTTTTTAATTCATCAATAAATGCTTCTCGAGATTTCTTTAAGATCGATTTGTCTTTAGCACATAGATTTATTAAATAAGAACTATGGGCAATAACTGAATTTATTTTTGTGATTTTTTGAAGCCTTTTATAATTTTGAATCGTTTCGTTATTAAGTGGTTTTGCAGACCATTGATTATTATTCTTTGTAAAAATCTGAAGAGTCGTACAATTGAGCTTAAAAGCCCGTTCAAGAGCTTTATCAACTCCACCAGCAATTGAAAGATGTGCTCCTAATAAAATTTTCACAAAAAAATCACTAAATAATTAGTATGAAACAACTTTATAAATTACAAAAAAAGAAAAAGAAATTAGTTATAGGATTAATGTCCGGTACTTCTGCAGATGGCATTGACGCAGTTCTGTTAGAAGTTCGATATTTTGGCTTAAAGACAAAATTCAAAGAACTATATTTCAAAACTTTTCCATATCCTAAGGGATTGAAAGAATTTATTTTTAAGAATTCTTTAGTAGAAACCAGTCAAGTAGATGACATTTGTCGACTAAATTTTTTAATTGGAAAGTTATTTGCAAAAGCGGCAATAAATTTATGCGAAGAATATGGAATTACTATTGATAAAGTTGATTTAATTGGTTCGCACGGTCAAACAATTCATCACTTACCTCAAAAGAAAAAAATGTTTGGTGAAATTATTCAGTCTACACTTCAAATAGGTGATCCATCGGTTATAGCAAAATTAACGGGTGTTGTTACCATTGGTGATTTCAGAGTAGGTGATGTTGCACTGGGTGGTCAAGGTGCCCCACTCGTTCCTTATTTTGATTTCCTTGTTTTTAGATCTAATAGGTTTAATCGAGCTTTATTAAATATTGGTGGTATTTCAAATATCACATTACTAAAGAAAAAAGGTACGATTGATGATGTTGTTGCATTTGACACAGGACCTGGAAACATGATGATAGATTATTTGTGTAAAAAATTATTTCATAAAAAATTTGATAGGAATGGAGAGATTGCAAAAAGAGGAAAAGTTCACAAAAATTTATTTGAAAAAATTATTCAAGAGGACAATTTCCTTAGAAAAGCTCCACCTAAATCAACAGGCAGAGAAAGATATAATGAACATTTTATATACAAAATCTTGAACGGTATAAAAGACATAAAAAATGTTGATATTATTACAACATTTACTGAATATACAGCATATGCAGTTTTCTACAACTATCAAAAATTTTTAAATAAAGAGTGTCAAATTGATGAATTGCTTGTAAGTGGCGGCGGAGCAAATAACGAGTATATTATCGAAAGTTTACAAAAATATTTTGGTGATAAAGTGAGAGTGAAAAAAGTTGATAATCAATTTTTCTCTTCAGATTCAAAGGAAGCTGTATGTTTTGCTATTCTTGCAAACGAAACCATCTCTGAAATTTCTACAAACATTCCTAAAGTAACAGGAGCTGTTCAAAAAACAGTTTTAGGAAAGATCTGTTTATGAATAAAATTTTAATTACTGGTGCATCCGGTTACTTAGGTTCTCACCTGTGCAAATTCTTGGCAAAAACTAATCATAAAATTTTTGGCTTGCATAACACTTCAGAGATTCCTACAACCGGTATCGAAAAAGTCAAAGTTGATCTTGTAAATTATTCAGATTTAAATTACCTTTTTAAAGACATTAAACCTGACTTTGTTGTGCATCTATCTGCCATCACTCCCGCAATTATTTCAACAGTTGATGAAAAATATGTTCGAGAAATAAACGTAGAACTAACTAAACAGATCTCAATAAATTCTAAAACCTACAATTCATTTATAATTTTTGCGTCTTCAGATCTTGTTTATAAAGATGGAGAAAATTTAACAGAAGAATCTGAATTGGAACCACTAACCCTATATGCTCAAACAAAACTTGCTGCTGAAAAAATAGTTAGTGAAAAAGCTAAATATTACTTAATACTCCGTTTTTCTCTCATGTACGGTTTTTCTATTTCAACTCATAAGACTTTCTTTGATCATTCTTTTCTTCAACTCTATCAGAATCAACCAGTCAGTGCTTTCCAGGATCAATACAGGAACGCTTTATTCGTAGAGGACTCAGCAAATTTTATAAGTAAGTTATTTGAAATAAAATTGAAGTATCATGACATTATGAATCTTTGTGGCTGGGAATTACTTTCACGTTATGAAATGGTTTATAGAGTTGCAAAAACATTTGGCTTAAATTCAGATCTCATAGTGAAAATTTCGTGTGACGACTTTTATGAATACAAAGTACCCAAATATTTAAATTTAAATTTTGACAAAATGAAAGAATACAATTTTATCCCCAGAAAATATGATGAAGCTATTAATTATTTAAAGGATAACTTTGATGACTATAAACAATACATATTTCAAGTAAATCGAAGAAGCACATGAAGCCTAAAAAAAAGTTGGGACAAAATTTTTTAATTGATAAAAATATAATTAGAAAGATCATTCACACATTTAATATTAAAGAATCAGATAACGTAGTAGAAATTGGAGGTGGTAAAGGTTCATTAACAGAAGAGTTAGTGAAAATAGTAAAAAACTTAATGGTTGTAGAAGTTGATTCAGAACTCGTGAAATTTCTTCAAGATAAGTTTCCAGAAGTTAAAATATTATTTAAAAATATTCTCGAATGTGACTTTGAGAAAGATTTTTTTACTAAACCATATCGGCTTATTGGAAACTTACCGTACAATATAACAAGTCAAATTTTATTCAAAGTTTTTGATAACAGAAAGATCATTACAGATTGCCTTTTTATGGTTCAAAAAGAAGTTGCCGAAAGAATGGTAGCTTCTCCCGAATCCAAAACATACGGAATTCTAAGCATTTTCACTCAATTTTATTCGAAAGCAAAAATTGAATTCTATGTTACAAAAAATGTTTTCTTCCCAAAACCAGAAGTAGATTCAGCAGTCATTAGCTTAAAAATTAATAGAACAATTTCCTTTGATGACAATGAAGATAAAGTGTTCAAGCAACTAGTCAGAACTGCTTTTAATCAAAGACGAAAAACATTAAAAAACGCTTTACAAAAATATTTTGAAAATTATAACAATTCACTTAAGATTAAGTTCTTTCAAATTGATTTTGATTTTAGCAAGAGACCAGAACAACTTAAAATCGAGGATTTTGTATATCTTGCAAAAAATTTTTTCGCTATTCAGAAATCAATCAATAATTAAATAATTCAAGATATTATGATGCAAAAATATATTCAGTCACTTAATGTTTTCGATGTTACAGTAGTTGTTTTTTATCTTTTTCTTATAACTATGAATATAA
>Ga0209721_1001146_pt1 | contig 20727 bp, 21 predicted proteins | sample TshhotsprinmetaG_FD_184139 | JGI IMG/M metagenome (GOLD analysis project Ga0209721, IMG submission 184139) | Hot spring microbial communities from South Africa to study Microbial Dark Matter (Phase II) - Tshipise hot spring metaG (SPAdes)... | ecosystem: Environmental > Aquatic > Thermal springs...
TCTTTTTTTTATGTTTGGCATCCTCCATACATATTTTAAAGAAAAAGAATAAATATATACTTTTAGTGATTAAAGTATATAGCATAGAAAAATTTAAATACTCTAATATATTCAAGTAATTATATGAATGAATTCACAAGAAAAATACAAATTGTAGGAAATAGGTCTTATGCTGTTTCTCTTCCAAAAAAGTGGGTCATTAAGAATAATCTTGAGAAAAAAGAAATAAATATAATAGAAAAAGAAGGAAATTTAATACTCTCTCCAAAAAAAATTCAAAAAAATACAACAGATAAGGACATTCTAGTTGAAAATTTAGAATTAATTCCCAGTATTTTATTGCTATGTTATTCAAGAGCTGTTTCAAAAGTTAGACTAATTTTCAAAAATAAAAATGATTATTTATCTGCAAAACCTATAGTGCTTGAGATACTATCACATTTAGAAGGTTTTAAAATAATAAACGATAATGATGATGATAATAATATAACAATTTGTGATTCATATGAAAAGACAAACATTTTAATTCGTGATCTAGCAAAAAGAATGGTTATAATCCTAAATAATATGGTTGATTGTATCTTAAATAACAACAGCAAAACAAAAAATATATTGGAAAATGAATCAGATAGCCTTTATCATTTCTCAAAAAGAATACTTTATGAAAGTAGTCAAAAATTAAATTTAAGAGATGATACTGTTAATGACATTGAAGAAATATTTTTATGGAGACTAATATTCAAAAAATTGGAAAACATTGGAGACATTTTAGAAAAAACTACTAAAGAATCTTATATAAAAGAAAATATCCAAGAGGTATTAAATAAACTTAATGATTTTATCATATTACAAAAGAAAATAAGAATAAATGAGATTCAAAAAATTAAAGAGATGAAATTTAAAAATTTAAATAATGATAAAATCAAGGAATTAGTTATTGATATTTTAAATAACCTCTTGTTAATTGATTTAAATAAAACTTACTTTCCAAACTAAAAAAAGTAAGCAAAAAACAGAATTCCCTTACGAAACTACGGCGACAAACTCTTAATAATAAAACTAAACTATGAACTTTCTGACAAATTCCAAATTAACTCCGCGGTTTTTCTTGCGAGAAAAAAATGCTCGATCATGTTGCATTTTTTCATTCTGAAAAACCTCGCATAACACCAATTAGTTTCAATAAGCTAGCGAGTGTTTTTTACTAAAACTATTTAAACAACCTTCTACAAGAAACATTAATAATAAAATAAATTTATCAAAAAAATAAAAATGAAAGTAGGTGAAAATAGATATTGCTTCAATAATCCAATATGGTAAATGCAATTATTGGGTTTTTCAATATTTCTTCTATTTATAGCTCTCGCTGTTATTCAAATTATAACTTGGTCTGTAAAAAGAAAGATTATTGCGGCAAGAAACGAACTTGGAATAAAACAGCCGTTTATTGATAAAAAATTATATAACTTATCGCTGATGAATACTTCTCTTACAAAAGAAGAAATTGCAAAGTTTCTAAAAGAATTACAGAAATCTTTTGAACTAGCTAGGAAATTAGATTTTGTAAGAATTATATTATTCTTTGTTTTGATTGGTACTTCTTTTATTTATAACACTATCTCAGACATAACTCTAAATATAGCGGATTCCAACCTGCCATCAACTCCCATATAGTAGGTAAGGTGTTCCAGACTTAAATAATACTTATCGCAAAAATTCTACTCTTCGAAACTCTAAGTTTCTCGTTGTTTCATCTCTATCGGTTCAGCTCTCAAAATGCTTCCGCATTTTAGATGAGCCTCACGAGGAAACAAGAGCCTAATATGATTAGTTTCAATAAATAGGGGTACACACCTTATGCTCACTTCGTTCGCAAGAGAAAAAATCAATCTACAGCAAGTGGTGTCGAAATTCTACTTCAGGCTGATTTAAAATATCATCTATGCAACCAATAAAAACAGGTTTTTTCTCAATTCTATCTCTAACCTGTCTAAGAAAATTATTCCTTTCATCTCCTGAAGCCACTACTACCTATTTGTATACTACGATTATTGCTCCACCAAAAACCTCTCTAAGAGTATCTTGATTTTGCATTACATACTTACTTTCTTCTTAAAATCCATATTCCATTTTGATTTTTTCTCAGAAACCGCTCTGAGGCACGAACACTTCTTACTTGATAATATGAATAAAAACAAAAATACACAACAACTTCTATTATTAAAATGGATAGCGTCCAGCCGTCCTAAAGTGTCTCTTTAAATTAATATGGCTCACGACTTTGTTTTTTCCCCGGTACCTTACACTAAAAATCAACCCTCATTAGTTTGAGAAAACTAAAAAGACACAAAGATAAACTTTTTAATCTTCCTTAAATTTTTAATTTTATGAAAGTGTGCATTCTTTTTTCTGGGGGAAAAGATTCGACTTATGCAGCTTGGCTTGCGAAAAAAGAAAAGTACGACCTTTCTTGCTTAATTTCTATTTTTTCTGAAAACAAAGAAAGTTATATGTTTCATACTCCTGCGATTGAAATGACAAAAAAACAAGCAAAATTAATGAAAATTCCTCTTTTAATAAAAAAAACAAAAGGAAAAAAAGAAAAAGAATTGTTAGACTTAAAAAAAGTCATTGAAGAAGCAATAAAAAAATATAGAATAGAAGGTGTTGTTAGCGGAGCAATTGAAAGTGTTTATCAGGCGTCAAGAATCCAAAGAATTTGTAATGAACAAAAAATAAAGTGTTTTAACCCTCTTTGGCAAAAAAATCAAATTGATTTATTAAAGGAATTAATTGATAATAATTTCGAAGTCATTTTATCCTCTGTTGCCGCTTATCCGCTGGATAAAAACTGGATCGGGAAAAAAATCGACGAAAAATTTATAGAAGAAATAAAAGAATTGCAAAGAAAATATAAAATAAATCCTGCTGGCGAGGGCGGTGAATACGAAACTTTAGTAATTAACTGTCCTTTATTTAAAAAAAGAGTTAACACTCATTTAATAAATATCATCGGTGAAGGAAATTCTTGGAGAGGAATATTCAAATAATTTTTTTATTTTAAACATCTATTTAAATTTTTCTTTATGAATAAATTCTTGCATATCTTCTGTCCAAAGATTTTTCTTTTCATTAATTTTCTTAAGTAAATCAAAAACAATTAATATTGATAAAGAAGCAAAAATAGAAAAAAGAATGTAAATTGGACTTACTGGAGTTGTTTCAAAGATCTTATTTAATTTATTGTTATAAATAGATAACAATGTAAAGATTATAGCTATTATTGAAGCAAAAAACAAAGGTTTATTTGTAAAGGGACTTCTATTCAGAGACATTTTTCTAAAAGAGCGAAAATTAAAAGCATTCGTAATTCCAAAAAAAACCATTGTTGAAAAGGCAATTGTTCTTGCTACTTTTTCAGAATTTTCTCTTAAAAGAGTATAATAAAAAGCTCCGAGGGAAAATAGTGAAATCATTAATCCAGATATTAATAGCATTAAGAACAAAGGTTTTGTTATTATTTCAGATTTTTTTCTTGGTTTTTGATTTATGACATCTTTCGAATAAGGATTAAATGCTAAAGTTATTGCGGTCACCTCGTCGGAAAATAAATTCATGAATAAGATTTGTATAGCAACTAAAGGTATTGGAAAACCAAAAAGAATCGCTAAAAAGATAATCATAACCTGAGCAAAATTTATTGATACTTGATATGTTGTAAATTTTTGTATGTTAGAAAAAATAGTTCTTCCTTCCTTTATAGCTTCTATTATTGTAATAAAATTATCATCTTTTAAAGTAATATCGGCAACTTCTTTTGATACGTCTGTTCCTCTTTTTCCCATTGCAACTCCAATATGTGCTTCTTTTAACGCAGGAGCATCATTAACTCCGTCGCCAGTCATTGTTACAACTTCCCCATTCATTTTTAACGCCTTTACAATTTTTAACTTATGTTCTGGTTTTACTCTAGCAAAAATAGAAATATCTTCAACAACTTTAGATAGTTCTTCTTCAGTTATTCTTTCTAAATAATCTCCTTCAACTATTTTTCCTTTCAATCCTATTTGTTTTGCTATTGACAAAGCAGTCTCCTTATTATCCCCTGTAATCATTTTAACTTTTATTCCAGTATCATTACAAATCTTTAATGCTTCTCTAACTCCTTCTTTTGGAGGATCTTCTATTACTACAAAACCAAGAAAAATTAGATCTTTTTCCTCGATTAAATCTGTTTTATTTTTTTTGTATGCTATCCCTATTGTTCTAAATGCGAGAGAATTAAATTTTTTATTTATTTCTAAAATTTTTCTTTTTTCTTTTTCAGTTAATCTAAATATCCCGTCTTTTCTTTCTACAAATGAACATTTTTCTATTAAAATTTCGACGGCCCCTTTTGAATAAACTTTTTTTTCTTCCTTTTCCTTACATAAAACTGACATGATTTTTCTTTTAGAATCAAAAGGTATTTCTTCTATTCTTTTTTGTTTAAAATCTTCCTTATACAAATTAATTTTAGAAGCTAAAACAAGAAGAGAGGCCTCTGTAGGCGATCCAATTATTTTAAATTCCCTATCATCACCAGTTCTTTCTATTATTGCATCATTACATAAAACACTAGCCTCTATTAACTTTAATAAAATCTTCTCCTTTTGAGGGTTTATTTTTTTATTTTTATAATTTTCAACACAAAAAATTTCTCCATGCCCTTTATATCCTTCTCCAGTAACTTCATAAATTCTTCCGTCTACTAAAATTTTTTTTACTGTCATTTCTCCTTTAGTTATAGTTCCTGTCTTATCTGTACAAATAACTGTTGTTTCTCCGAGGGTTTCTATTACTGACATTCTGTTTACTATTGCATTCTTTTTTGCCATTCTATAACAACCTGTCGAAAGAGCTGTTATCAAAACTACTGGAAAACCTTCTGGGAAAGAAGAAACAGCAACAGCAATTACAATGATAACTGCTTCTATAATAATTTCTTTATTTATTTCCTGGTTTCTTAAAATAAAAATTAAGCCTATCAAAAGAGAAAAAACAATTCCGAAAAAAGCAAGATATTTTGCTATTTTATTCAATTTTTTTTGTAGTAGCAATTCTTTTTCTGTAGACGAAATCAAATCTACTATCTTTCCAAATTTTGTGTTCATTCCGGTATGAATTACTTTTGCAATACATTTCCCTTGAATAACAAAAGATCCCATAAACAAGATATTTTCATTAGTATAATCGTCTTCACTTTTAATTTTCTTCTTTGAAACTTCTTTTGACTCTCCTGTTAATATAGATTCATCAATAAGAAGATCTTTTTCTTCTAAAACTAAACAATCTGCAGGTATTTTCTCTCCAGTTCTTAATATTATTATATCTCCAGGAACAATTTCTTTTGATGGAATTTCCTTTTCCTTTCCATCTCTAATAACGATTGATACTGGAACAAGCATTTCTTTTAAAGCTTTTATTGCTTTTTCCGCCCGGTATTCTTGAATAAAACCTGTAAATATTACTATGAAAACAACCACTAATATTAAATATCCCGTAGTTGTTTTTTCGACTAAAAAAGATAAAATCGTCGCAAATAAAAGAAGATATATGATAAAATTATTTTTTATTTGATTAAGAAGAATTTTTAATATTGTCTTTTTATTTTTTTCTTCTATCTCGTTTAATCCATATTTTTCTAAAAGCTCTTTGGATTTTTTTGTTGAAAGTCCTTCTTTATCCATAGATTTTACTTATTTTTTTTATTTAATAAACTTTTGTTAAGTTTAAAAAGAATATTCTTTTATTTAAATTATGGTTGTTTTGTTAATATCAACATGTAAAGAAAAGCTTCATAAAAAGAATTTTATGCTTGCCTTTTCCATTCGGAAGTTAGAAATAAAGAAGCCATAAGAAATTTTTTAGAAAAATGAATGAAGAACTAAACCAGGTTAAAAAAAAGAAAGAGTTTTCTTATTTACCGGATTCTTTAATAGAAAGAGCACTTATTTTGTCTAAAAAAGATATTAAAAAATGTCGTGCTATTTTAAGAAAATATTTCTTAGTTTTTTCAACTAATAAAGTTCTAAAACTTAACGATGAAAGGATATTAAAAAGTCATTTTTCTTCTAAAAACAGAGATTATCCTTTTTTCTATAATAAAATATTCGAAAAAAATAAAAACTTCTCAAACATTCTTGATTTAGGTTCTGGGATTAATAGTTTTTCATACCTTTTCTTGAAAGAAATTCTCGGAGAAGTTAATTACATCTGTATAGAAGCAGAAGAAAGAATTGTTCAGAAAACAAATGATTTTTTTAATAAAAAAGGTTTTCTAAAGGCAAGAGCCATACAAGAAGATTTATTTAATCTTGGAAAAATTGAAGAAATAATATCTTCTTTAAATTCACCAACTGCAATTTTTTTATTTCAAGTAATAGATGCTTTAGAATTTTTTGAAAGAGATTATTCTAAAAAACTTCTTTTAATGATTAAAAACCAAATAAATGAAAAAGATCTCATCGTTATTAGCATGCCGACAAAAACAATTTCAAAAAAGAAATCTTTTGAAGCGAAACGCACATGGCTTAAACTTTTTCTAGAAGAAAATTTTTTTGTCGAAGATTTTTTTCTTGGTGATGAAAGGATATTTAAATGTAGAAAGAAATAAAAACCTTTCTTATTGATTCTAATTATGGGATTATTTACCAAAAAAGTTTTTCGCAATGGTTTTACCTTAATCCATGAAAAGAGAGATATCCCCGTAGTTAGTTTAATTATTTCTTCAAGGTTTGGTTCTGCTTTTGAAAACGAAGAGGAAAAGGGCATAGCACATTTTTTAGAGCATATGTGTTTTAAAGGAACAAAAAAGAGAGATTCAGAACAAATATCTAAAGAAATTGAGATGGTTGGTGGGATTTTAAACGCGTTTACTCATGAAGAATTTACTTCCTATCATGCAAAAGTTCCAAGTAAATATTTCTTAAATGCTTTAGATGTCTTGTTTGATATTTTTTTTAATCCTATTTTTCCAGAAGAAGAAATAAAAAAAGAAGCATTAGTAGTTTGTGAAGAAATTAAGATGTATGACGACAATCCAATTTACTTTACACTAAATAAAATAAAAGAATCACTTTATGAAGCCCCTTTCGGTTTACCAATTTCTGGAAAAGCAGAAAATATTCTTTCCTTTAGAAGAGAAAAGCTTTTAGAATTTCATAAAAATTTCTATTCTTCTTCTAATTCTGTCCTCGTTGTAGTTGGGGGTGTCGATTTTCAAGATGTTTTAGATTTTGTTGAAAAAAAACTATCCTTAGATGAAAAAAAACTTATAAAAAAGATAAATATAAAAAAAAGAATTTCTAACATGTCATTCACGAAAAAAGATTTGAAGCAAGCGAATCTTTGTCTTGGATTTCATTTTCCTCTTTCTTCTGAAAAGGAGAGTTATGCTACAAAAGTTTTTAATTCTATACTAGGAGAAGGAATGTCTAGCAAACTTTTTTTAGAGGTGAGAGAAAAAAAAGGATTGGTCTACACAATAAAAAGTGATTTGGATACGGGAAAAAATTATTCTTATATGTATATTTTTGCAGGTACTGATAAAAAAAATATCGAGGAAGTAATATATACATCCCTAAAAGAATTTTCAAAACTCTCAGATTTAACAGAAGAAGAATTAACAAAAATTAAAGAGAAAGTTATAGGAAATTTCTATCTTGAAAATGAAGATTCTTTAAACGTCGCAACAAATTTGTTAATGTTTGAAATTACAAAAAAAGCAGAGGATTATTATAATTTTGAAGAAAACATAAAAAAGGTTTCTTTAGATGAAATAAAAAAAATCTCCAAAATAAAAAAATTTTCAAAAGTTGTTTTAAAACCAGAATAATTATTTTTCAACGATTTCTTTTAGTTTTTCTGCTGTTTTATCGTCGAGAATTTTTTCTAAATTTTTCTTCTTTTCCGTAAATATGGATATTAAATTTTGATAGTTCTTTAATAATTCATTTGCTTTAGCAGGACCTATACCAGGAAAACCCTCTAAAATAAATTTTTTTTGCTCTTCTAAACTTTTTAATTCTTTTTTTATTCTCAAAGAAAAATTTTTTTTATTCTTTTTTTCTCTCTTAGTAATTAATATTAGAAATTTAGCGCTATCCTCTTCATCTTTTGTAAAAATTATTGGGATATTATATGAAAGGGCAACACTTAACAATGCCCCGCGAATTGCATTTTCGTTTATTCTTGAATTTTTATAGCTTTCAAAACCTTCTACCAATAAAACTTTTCTTTTAGTCTTTCTTAAATTTTCAAACTGATTTTGAAATCTTTTGTCTATAATACTTGATTGAAAATCAGAAAAAGTTTTTCTTTCTATAATTATATCATTTATTAAATAATCACCTATTTCTAAGTTTTTCAATTCAAATTTAATTTTATTCTCTATTAAAAATGGAATAATTAAAGAATTTCTTTCCCTGTTATCAACGATTATTTTTGTTTTTATCACTTCTTTCTTTGTTTTTTCTTCCGAAAAAATGTCTTCTATTTTTTTCATGCTATACATTAAAAAGATTTTTTTGTTTTTCTTCTGTTTTTTGAGAAAAATTTTCTTTTAGTTCTTTTATAACTCTGTACATCTTTCTTTCCCTTGATTGGGAAGCATAATGAAAAGATAAATCCCTGGTATTGTTAGTTATTAAAATTTTAAGATTTCCTTTCATTAATCTTGCAGTTCTTCCAGCTCTTTGGATTTTTCTTATAGCTGAAGGAACAGGTTCATAAAAAATAACCTCATTAACCTCTGGAATATCTAGACCTTCTTCTGCTATAGAAGTTGCAACAAGACAATTTATTTCTCCTCTTGAAAATTCTTCTATGATTTTCCTTTGCTCTTTTTGGTTTAATCCTGTTTGTTCTTCTCCTTCTCCTTTTTTTGCCTGCCCGACAAAAATTTTTGATTTTATACCATAAATTTTATTTAAGCTATCTGAAATCTTTTTTACACTATCCCTAAACTGAGAAAAAACGATTATTTTCGCTTTAGGATTTTCTGAAATTGCTTTTTTTATTATTTCAACAGTCTTTTCTAATTTCGGATGCTCAAAATCTATATTAAAACTTAAAGTATATGCTTTTAGAAATCTTTTATCATTAACAAGTTTTTGTACGCCCTTAGATTTTTTTTCATCTGCTTGTTTTTTCAATTCTTTTAAATAATTCGTAAATGAAAGAAATGTTTGAGTTTCTAACAATTCTAGAGCATGTTGAATTTTTATTGCTTGAGAGCAAGAAGACAAAGCTTTAAGATAATTACCTTTCTTTTCGTTTTTTAAAAGATTAAATAATCTCTGTTGGCACTTTATTATTTCAATTTTCGTAGGAATAGAATAAAAAATTTTTCTGTTTCTTAATTCTTCTATCAAATCATTAAAAATTTCTTTTAAAAGCTGCCTTATTTCTTCATATTCTGGGGGAAAATCAACTTTTATTTTTTCAAAAGTGAGTTCTTGAAGGTATGGTTTAACATCTTCGCTTTCTCTTGTTCTTATTTCAACTTTTTCTACATTTAAATTGTTACAGATTTCAAGAATTTTCTGTTTTTCCGAACCTGGAGAAGCAGTTAGTCCTAACACTCTTTGATTTTTTCCTTTTTCCTTATAATGATTCGCTATAAAAGTGTATGAATAATTTTTTAAACAGCGATGACATTCATCCTCAATTAAAAGAGAAACTTCCGATAAGTCATAAAGATTATTTTTTATATCATTAGCTATACACTGAGGAGTTGAAAAAATAAATTCAGCAGTTTGCCAAATTTCCTTTCTTTTTTTTGCAGGAGTTTTTCCTGTAAATAACTGCATATCTGCAAAGTTCTCTGGCAGATTTTTTTTAAAATATTCGAGATGTTGTTCTATCAAGGGTTTTGTCGGAGCTAAAAAAAGAATTTTTTCAGTTTGGAATTTTTTAAATCTTTCAACAGCTAACATTAATGCGATAAGCGTTTTTCCAGTTCCTGTCGGTAGAATAACTAAACAATTATTTTCCTTACAACTCTCAAAAATTTTTTGCTGATATTCTCTAGGTTTTATATTTAATTCATTCATTTTTACTATTTTTTAAAAACTTAAACTAAACACTATTAAACTGACTAAAATAAGAACACAAGAAAAAACCCAAAGTTTTCTGCTTCCGAATAAAATTTTAGAACCGTCTAATCTGCTAAAAGGTAATAAAAGCCATATTGAATAAAATAAACTTATTTTTCCTAACTCTATCTGGTTAAAAAATAAAAATATAAAAAACAAAACCAAATTAGAGAAAAGCCCAAAAAAAGCAATTAAACCGGAATGCCATTCTGTAACAGAAGAAAATCTATAAAGTTCATATCTTTTTGCAACCCTTTCAACTCTTGCTTTTTCTTCAAACTCCAAGATTGGGAACCATTGTAAAAACCCTCCAGAAAAGATACTTAAAACAATTGGAAGGAAAATCATTGGAAGAGGCTTATTAAAATGTTTTTTTTCAAGAAAACCATAATAATACACTGACCACCATTTAGTTTCTATGTTAATATCGAGCGTTCTAGCGACGATTTTTTTTGTTATTATGTTTACTCCTAAAACAAGAATAAACATCCCAAATAATTTCAAAAAAAATTCGTTGGATTCTAAAGATGGATAGATATAAGAAATAGAAAGGATTATACTTGCTAATAAAATAATTAATATCTCTTTAAAAAAATTTTTTTCCATTGTATTATTATATTTCTAAGTTTTTTAAGTTTTTGTTTATATTTTTAAGAATAGAAATATATTTAAATCTTCTTTTTATTAATTTTTTATGGCAAAAATAAGAAAAATAAGTGAGGTTATAGGGAAAAAAATATATAGTGATAACGGAAATTTGGTTGGTATCGTCGAAGAAATCAATTTGCTTGATAATAAGGTGGATGGATGGAGAGTTATTGTTTCAAGAAACTCTGAAATAAATAAAACTCTCGGAGGAGCAAGAGGAGTTATTATCCCCCAAAATTTTATAAAGTCAGTAGGAGATATTGTTTTAATAAGTAAAGAAGCTATTCCAATAAAAGAAGAATTTTCTTTGGAAGAAGAAACAGCAGAGTCTTCCATTGAGAGTTTAGAGTAAAAATCTGTCTTTTATTAAATCTTGAAAAATTTTAACAAAAAATTAATTAAATTTATAAACTCTTTTTTCTTTAAAGATTGATGGATTTAACAAAAGTTCCATTTTTGCAGGAGGCTCTTCTTTTTGTTTTAATTTATGTTGTAACATTTGCAATTTTACAGAAAACAAAAATTTTAGGTGATGGAGTTCATCAAATAAACTCTTTGGTTGCATTAATTATTGCATTTATTTTTGTTAGCTTTTCTTCTATCTCAGGTATTGTTCAAAAAATTGTTCCTTGGTTTGCCGTCGCTATGACGGTAATTCTTCTATTTTTTTTGTTGGTTGGTTTTGTTCAAGGAGATTTTTCTTCTATAAATCCAAAGATCAAATGGGTAATTGTTTTTTTGATTTGTGTTTTTATGACTGGATTGGTTTTGTGGGCAACCGGACTTTTAGATAAAATAAAAAGTTCTACTTTTTTAAATAACTCTTTTTTTTATTCAATAATTGTTTTTGCTCTTGTTATCGCTGCAGTTGTTTACGTTATTGTTAGTTCGAAATAACAAATTATTAATGTAAATTTTATAGAAGAACGTTTTTCAATTATAATCTTTTTAAGATTTATAGAAAAATATATAAATTCTTTTATTTTTGATTTTATAATAAAAGAGGGAAAAAAATGGCAACAAAAAAGAAAGCGGCAACCAAAAAAAAGAAAAAGAGGTAATTAAACTTTTTCTTTATATTTTTATTTTTTCTTTTTTATTTTTTTAACAAAAACTATTTAAATAGTGTTTTTCTTTATTTTCTATGGTAACAATAACGGAAATGTTAAACAGGCTTAATGAAATAGGTTTTTTTTCTTATGTTTTACCTTTTTTACTAATTTTTGCAGTTGTTTTTGGGCTTTTACAAAAGATTAAAATTTTTGGTGATGAAAATAAAGCTAAAGGCATTAATGTAATCGTCGCTCTTTCTATAGCTGGAATTTCTCTTCTTTTTGATGTAGTTCCAAGATTTTTTTCAATTATTTTTCCTAAATTTGGTATTGGCTTGGCGGTTTTTCTCGTTTTATTAATAGTTCTTGGTTTCTTTTATATGGACAAAAACGAAAAACCGGACAATAAATTAAAACCGATTGGTTGGATTGTTGTTTTGGGTGTTGTTATTTGGGCTTTGTCAGAATGGGATGAGATTGGTGGTTTTAGTTATGGTAGTATTAATTTAGGTTCTTGGCTTAATGAATATCTCCCATTTATTATTGTCATCGGTTTAATTATTTGGGCGATAAGTGCTGTTATAAAATCAGGAAATGAAGTAAAGGAGAGATAAATGGCGGCTCAAATTTCTGGAATAAGTTATTTTTTACCAATATTCTCTTTTCTTTTAGTTTTTATTTTGGTTTTTGCTGTAATAAAAAAATCAAAAATTTTAAATAATGATGCTGTTGCAATTTTTGTTTCTTTAATATTAGCATCATTTTTTATTGTTAATACAAAAATGGTTGAATATGTCAGATTTAATGCTACGTGGTTCGCTGTTTTTTTAGTTTGTGTTGTTTTTATTTTGGTTTTTTTGGGTTTTGTCGGGGAAGATTACTTAAAAGCATTTACTGGAAATAAAATATTTGCTTTTGTTATAGTTGGAATATTAATTACTGCTTTTATTATTTCTGCGGCAAGGATTTTCAATTTCGTTATTGATAAAGCAAAATTAAAGATGTGGGCACAAAGTGATTGGTTTGGAATGATTTTACTTTTTGTTGTTGCAGGAATTGTTGCTTTTGTTATTAGTAAGAGCAAATGAAGGATTCCAAGAAAATTAATTTTGTTAAATCTTTAGAAGAAAAATAAATATAGTGTGATATAAAACAAGAATTGTTTTATCATCTGGATTGTGAAATAAATGTAGTTTATTGGCGTAGAGTTAACCTTTGTCTTGGGAAAAGATAATACTTTTAAAAAGATTAGTCAATTGATAAAAATAAATCCCAATAGTCAAGAAGTTTTTAAATTTTTGAAATGGCATATTAGATATAGTTTATTGTGCTTTTTTCAAGTTTACCATTTATTCATTCTCATCAACAATAACTTCTATTTGATCTATTTTCTTTGATAGTTTTCATAACATTCTTGTTTTGCTCTGCAAGAACTTTCATCTGCTCTTTTGTTTTCTTCATATATTAAAGAATCATTCAACAGCTTTTCTTAATCTTAAAAAATTTCTTTAATACTATAGAAAAAGAGTAGAAACTATATTTAATCTTTTGCAAGCATGAATTTTTAGGTTCAATGCCCCCACGAGGATTTGAACCTCGGTTTCAAGCTCCGCAAGCTCGCGTTCTATCCAAACTGAACTATGGGGGCTTCTTATCCAAAAAAATTTATCTTTAAATATTTTACATATTAAAAAAATAAGAAGAATTTAAAACCTATTTAAAAATATTTTACAAATTTATAATTAGCATCTATGGTTTTTTCTTTACAAATTTCACAAATTTTTTTTAATGTGTAGGTTTTGCATTTTAAACATTTTTTTAGTTTCATTGTTCTACCATTGAAAAGACACAATTTTCTTTTTTTGCTTTTTTTTCTAACTCTTCTTTTATTACTCTTAATTTAGAGTCTGCTTTTTTAAAATCTTCATCTATAATTGTTAACAGGAATTTTCCAGCAGCGATATACTTTATAGAAATTCCTTCTTTTTCTATGGAAAGAACTTTTTTTATTTTTTCTATTCCGTCTTCGGAAAAGCAGTTTAAATTTATTATTGCTTTTTTTTCAGCATTTTTTTTCTTTTTTATTAGAATTTTTTCAAAATTTTCTTTTAAATCCAGAGGAATATAGCTTTCTATGATTTTATTTTCTTTTTCTGCTGTGTTAAAAAATTCTGTTAGTGTTTTAAAATCTTTTTTTATTTTCTCTATTATTTCGGAAGAATTTTCTTTTAATAATGATTTCAATGCATTTTCAAAATCTTTTTCTTTTTTGTAAGAGTTTAAAATTTCATTTTTTTCTTTTGACGAAACTCTTCTTAAAGACAAATTTAAATGATCTGGAAAAACTTCTAAAACTTTACAAACTATTATTTTGTTCGGAACTACAAATTCTCGAATATTTTTTATTCTTCCTGCTGCAATCTCGGAACTTATTATCGTTCCTTTAATCCCTTCATACAATGTTTTAACTAAAACAACATTATTCTCTATTTTTTCTACAACACAAATAAGATTATCTCCTTCATTAAATTCCATATTAAAAAGAACAGAATTTCTTTTTTAAACGTTTTGTCTTTTAATAACTTCTTCTACTTTTGCTCTTATTTTAGCATTTCCCCCAGAAGGCTTAACAATTAATTTTCCACATTTGTCGCATTTGACTTTTGTCGAGGCCTTTCCAAATATAACTTGCTCGTTCCCACATTTTGAGCATTTTATTTTTACAAATTTTGATTTACTTTTATCCATATTCTTTTTAGTTTATTTGTTTTTAAAAAGCTTTAGTTCTCTTTTTATATCATCTAAAGAAGCAATATCATAAACACTTCTATCGGGACGCAAAGATATTATTCTTGGAAATCTTAATGCTAACCCTGAAGAGTACGAAGGACTTTCTTGAATATTTTGATAAGAAACACTTACAACAATTCTTGGTTTTAACTCGACTTCTTTTCCTTTTTCTTTTATTATTAGAGGTTTTAACAAATCCGTAATTTTTTCATAACTAAGACCTTCTTCTTTTTCTTTTAATCCGGATGAAACTTTTCCTACCTCTAAAAATTCGTCATCTTGTCTGCAAGCGAGTGTAAACGAAGTTAAAAACCCGCTTCTTTTTCCTTCACCATACTCTGCCTTAACAATAACTAAATCCAATTCATTTGATTCCGACTTAAATTTACACATATAACCAACCCTTCTTCCTTGCTTATATTCAACATTAATATTTTTTATCATCACTCCTTCGTTGCCTTTTTCCAAAGATTTTTTAAAGAACTCTTCTGCCTCTTTTTCATCTTCTGTAATTATTTGAATTGCTAAACGAATTTTATTTTTTTCTTCTTTAATTATTTTTTCTAAAACTCTTCTTCTTTCAACGAAAGATTTTTTTATCAAACTTTCTCCGTTAATATAAAGACAATCGAAAATATTTATCTCGACTGGTAAATCTTCAGTCATTTCTTTTATCTCATACTTTCTTTTTATTCTTTGAGAAATTGCTTCAAATGGAAGATACTTTTGCTTTTTATGATCGAAACCAACAACTTCGGAATCGAGAATAAAGCTTTCAGCTTTAACATTTTTTTTGACAACTTTAACAATATCTGGAAATTGATTTGTTACATTTTCAAGTTTCCTCGTAAAAAGAAAAATCTCCCCGTTTTGTTTTTTGTTGATAAGCATTCTAAACCCGTCGTATTTTTCTTCGAATGCTGCAGGTCTTCCACAATATTCAAAGCCTTCCTTTATAGAAGAAACCTTTATAGCAAGCATAACATTTATTGGAATTCCCGGTTTAATGTTTATTTTTTCTAACTCTCTTATTCCCTTCTTAGAAGAAAGAAAAATTTCAGCTAAATCATTAGAAAGATTGTATTTTTCCTCAATTAAATCTTTGTTTTCTCCATTAAAAAAATATTTTGAAAATGCTTCAAGGATAGTTTGAACTGAAAGGCCTATTCTTAAATTAGAAAGAACTGTTCTGATTAAATATTTTATTTCTTCTTCCTTAGCTAAAAGCAGAAGCTCTGAAAGAGATAAAATTTTTTTGTCTATCGACCCTTTCCCTTCGAAAGAGAGCATTTTTTTAAAATTTTCAAAGATTTTTTCCGTTGTTAAATCATTCGAAAAAAGAGAGTTTTGTTTTTTTTCTTTTATAAAATACTCTCCAACATCGCCCAAATCCCCTTTCTCTTTGAACTTTTTAACTATTTTTTGTGGCTCTAATGAAAATGCTTTTGATAGTGCTTTAATTAAAATCTGTTCTGAAATGCCGAGATCTCTTTGATCATAATCTGGAAGAAAACTTCCTTTTAAGAGATAAATTATTTCGATATTTTTTTCTTCTAGTTCGTTGAAAAAAGAGCACAAGATTTCTATTTTTTCCAATCTTTTCGTTGTTGAAGAAAGTTTTTTATAAACTTCACAAAGTTTTGAATATTTCATAATATCTTTTAATATCCTCAATTTATATCTCTTTCTAAACAAAAGAAAATGATTTTCCTTTTATTGTTATTAATCTATTTTTAACCTTTTTTCTTAATTCTTTATCGAGCGTTGCTAAAACACAAGAAGGATTTTTATCACAATAAACTTTTAATGCTTCGTCAGGATTTTTTTGATTAACTTCTTTTATTTTAGTTGATATACAATTTTCCTTTAGCATTTTTAAAAAAACTTCAACGAGATTTTTATCTTCTAATCTTTTATTTTTTTTGTTTTTAAAATTTTCAAGTTCTTTTTTTACAAGATTTAATAAAACTATTTCTACTTTATCTTTTATTATTTCATTTAATTTTTCTTCAATACTTATCTTCTTTTTCAAACAAGCAATAATAAAGTTCGTATCTAATAAAACTTCCATTACTTTGATTATTCAGTAAAGTTTATATAACTAACTAATTTTTTTTATTTATGCAGGAAAAAGATAATATTCTAAAAATTTTGAAAGAAACAACAATCTCTTTTAAAAAAGAAAATGCTATTAATCTTAAAGCTCTTTCAAACAGAACTATACACTCTGCTACAACATCTCAGGATATGGACAATATAATCGTCGCCGTTATAGTTTATTCTTTAGGAAAGATCCTCGAAAGAGAAAATTATAAGGAAATTAGGGGTTGGGAATTTTTTTTTAAGGAAACTTTAAAAAATTTGGATGAGGCACTAAAATCTCTCAAAAAAGAAAACTTGGAAAAATTTAGATTTTTTTTAGGTAAAATAAGACAAAGCGCAAATGAAATAGATTCAAATTTAAGCAGTTATATAAAAGATATTTTTTATAAAGCAAGTATAAACAAAGCATCAAAACTTTATCAGCACGGAATAAGTGCTCAAAAAGCAGCTGAGCTTCTTGGAGTTTCTCTTTGGGATTTAGCATCTTATATAGGGCAAAGTTCAATAAATGAAGCAGATATAGGGGAAAGTTTAAGCTTTAGTAAGAGAATAAAAACAACGGAGGAATTTTTAAGATGAGGTTTTTGGTTTTTGACGCAGGTCCTTTAATTTCTTTAACTTTAAGCGGTCTTTTAGATATCTTGCCAAAAATTCATTCAGGACTTAAAGAGACAAAATTTGTTTTAACTCCACAAGTTAAATTCGAAGTAATAGACAAATCAAAAACAAACAAAAAATTTTCTCTCGAAGCATTTAAGATAGAAAAATTGATTAAAGACAAGGTTTTTTCCTTAAGTTCTGAATTTGTTCAAAATAAAAATCTCTCGGAAGAAACACAAAAAGTTTTAAGTTTTTCAAGCCAATTAATAAAATCCTACGGACACAATGTTCAATTGCTTCAAGAAGGAGAAGCATCATGTATAGCTTTTTTTAAACTTGCAAAAAAAGATTGTCTAATTGTTAGCGACGAAAGAACTGTGCGTTTAATTTCGGAATCAAAGTATTTATTAGCAGAAAGAATGAAAAGCAAACTCCACTCGGAAGTTTTTCTTAACGAAAAAAATTTTAAGTATTTTGAGGATTTAAAATATATAAGGTCCAGTGAATTAGTTTTTTATGCTTTAAAAAAAGATTTAATAGATATTGAAAAATCTCCTGAAGCATTGGAAGCTTTACTTTATAGTTTGAAATTTCATGGAACAGCAATCTCTCAAAAAGAAATAGAAGAAGCAAAAGAATTATATAAAAATGGGCCCAGAGGGAGTTGAACCCCCAACTGACGGTCTGGAGCCGTCCATTTTACCGTTAAACTATAGACCCTTTTCATATCAATTTTAAAAGATTTATAAGAGTTTTTATTTTAAAATTAAGACCGCTAAGTTAAAAATTTTGGCTTGTAATTTTTTTATATGTTGGAATGCGATAAGAACGATAATCTAATTAGTGCGTTGATTTGTGTTTTAGTTTAAACAAAATAAATTAACAGAGCCCTCTTTTTTCTGGATGATTTCTCCAATCAAAGAAAACGAGTTTTATCCAACCAAGATAAGGAATTCTAAAAAGAGATTTTGCTCTAACTTGCTCTATCAAAATATTTTTTTCAACATCTAAAATTCCGTCGTTATTATCTCCTTTGGTTATAATTTTTTCTTTGTCTAAATAAATTATTCTATGGATTATAGGATATTTGTATTTTTCACCGGCATTAAATATAATAACATCTCCAACACTAAGATTTTTTGGGGCAACAGAGAAGATTATATCTCCTTTTGTAAAACCATTTTTTAGTTTCCAATTTGTAGAATTCTCTTTAAAAATCCCGTATTCTTTGTAAATATTATTATCTAAAATTTCTCCTAATTCTTTTGAATGATACATAGAACAACTCTCAACAATAACTAAAAAGTATTTCGTTCCAAAAACCCAACTAAAAAAAGGCATTATCACAAAATAAATCAATATTAAAAAAATGATTAATGAAACAAAAGTGCTCTGCCAACTATCTTCTTTTAAAAATTCCCAGAACCTTTTTAACTCTTTTTTTATTTTCATATAAAATGAATTAAAGCTTATTTTAAAAACTTATTCATGGGCCCAGGAGGAATCGAACCTCCGCCTTCTCGGTGTAAACGAGAGGGTCTACCATTAGCCTATGAGCCCATAAATTAAAACAGAAAAACAAATTATATTTTTAAAAGTTATCTTTTTAAACTAATTTAAATAAAAAATTTAAAGCGTGGCTAGTTTATCGGTAGAATAGCACGTTGCCAACGTGCAGAGCCGGGTTCGATTCCCGGGCCGCGCATTTTGGGGTTATGGTCTAGCTTGGTACGATTCGCGCTTAGGGAGCGCGCGACCCCGGTTCAAATCCGGGTAACCCCATTATGCAAAGATTTAAAAAAAAGAAAAATTTCTAAAAAAAATGATAAAAAAAAGTTGCCCACATTGTAGAAAAAAGTTTGAAAAAAATTTTGACTATTGTCCTTGGTGTGGAAGACCAACAATAAAAAAAGAAGATTATGGTCTTTTAGGAAAAAATGATGAGGAAGAATTTTTTAATAATAATTTCTCTTTTTTTGATAAAATTTTTGAAAAAGTTTTCTCAGATGTGAATAAAATTTTCTCCCAAAATATGAATAAGAATTTTATCAGAGAACTCCCTTTTGAAAAGATTCAGATAAACTTCTCAACTTCTCCCCAAAAAAAGCAAAATCCTTTCAATAATCAAAAAGAGTTAATGAATCAGGAGAAAAAAACAGCTGTGAGAAGAGAAGTTCTGGATAAAAACATTCAAATAATTAAAGCAGAATCGAATTTTAAGCGTTTGCCAGAAGGAATTCTCTATGAAATAAAAGCTCCGGGGGTAAAATCAAAAAAAGACATAACAATAACTCCTATTGAAGAAGGTTTGGAGATTAGAGCATACACAAAAGACAAATGCTATTTGAAAACTATCCCGCTAAAAATAAATTCTTATAATTACATAGTTAAAGACGGAAAGGTTTTTTTCAAAATAAAAAATTAAAAACTTTTTTAAAGCCAATTTCTTTTTTATCTAGGAGAGCCCGTGGCGCAGCCAGGTAGCGCACCACTCTGATAAGGTGGGGGTCCCAAGTTCAAATCTTGGCGGGCTCATTTTAAAAAATCAATTCTCCATAAATTCCTATTAATCTTAAAGAAAAAACATATCCGCACACTTTAATACTTTTAATTAGTTAATTAAAAATTTGAATCTTTCTTCAAAAAACAACATAAAAAAAATAATTAAATAAAAAAAGAAAAAAAGGGCGTTAAGCCCTTATCTTTTATTTAAACTACTAATGTAGCAGATGTTTCGGAAGTTCCTCTATACTTCTTTCCAACAGCTGTATCAACACCAATTTTTGTTAAGTAATTAGCTGCTTTTACAGTATCTTCCTTCTCATAACCAGCAACAACAAGAGCTACTTTTCCATTTCTATTAAAAGATTGGATTAAGAATTGTCCTGCTCCAACGCCAGTTGCAGAAGTGAATGCTGAAGTACATTTGTTTCCACCAAGAAGTTCAGCAGCAACAGCATTAGCGCAAGGACCACCAACAACGACAAGGTTCTTTCCTGCCATTTTTGATGTCTCGCTGTCTGTTACAACTGGAAGTCCTGTTTGAGATGAAGAACCTACTAAACCTCCAACAACAACCTTAACTTTAGCTGGAGCCTCACTACCAAAGTATTCCATCTCCAAATCATATTCATCACCTGTTTCATCCATAATTAACTTTGTAGCTAATGGGGATTTTACTACACCAACATATCTATTCCTAGAAGATTCTTTTTTTGTAACATTGCCTCCATCAGCTACTGAAACAGATAACTTCTTATTTGAAGTGTGGTTTACTGTAGCACTAAATAAAGTTCCTTCATTAACATCTCCATCTTTATTAGCTTCTTTAAAGTTGATTACAGCTCCACTACCTGCAGAAGGTATAGTTACAACCAATCCTTTTTCAGAAACTACTT
>Ga0209721_1001147_pt1 | contig 20725 bp, 19 predicted proteins | sample TshhotsprinmetaG_FD_184139 | JGI IMG/M metagenome (GOLD analysis project Ga0209721, IMG submission 184139) | Hot spring microbial communities from South Africa to study Microbial Dark Matter (Phase II) - Tshipise hot spring metaG (SPAdes)... | ecosystem: Environmental > Aquatic > Thermal springs...
GTGAAAGTTCTCTTCGATATTTTTAGCTTTTGGTTCTTCATTATACGATTTCCAATAAAGCTGTTCTGAATGCGGGAGATCTCCTAAATAACATAAATACGTATGGACTTGACCTGCTTCGTTAATATCGTATGTTTTTAAACCCCAACTTCCCCTGCAGCTAATGCTCCGTTGTTCAAGAGTGTATTTTTCTGGGTTTTGTTTGTATTTCAATAAGACAGCGGGTTTAAAAAATGCGGGAGATGTCGCATAAGGTTTATCTGACTTTCCAAAATAATTACCAAGTTTTTTGGGGTCGCATGAACATAAAGCAATTTTGTTATGCTTCCAATCATCAGCAATAAATTTTTCATATTTTTGAGGCTTTGAATATTCACCGGCCAAAATCTTTATCATTTTTTTGCGTGGCTGATGATTGCGGATAATTTGAAATCCTCTCAGCCAGCCCGCTGTTGGTAAATTCTCTTTATCAAATGCAATACCTCGCCGCGCATGAATTCCGTTTCTCTTGTCATGGAACTTAGATTCTTGTCTGTCTTTTTCACTAAACTTCATCCAATCATTACAAATAGTTCTATCGAAAAACCGTAATAACACCGATTTCGTTAAAAACAAATATGGGAGTAGCATTTTTTAATAATCAGGACGGCAGTCCCATTGCATTAAATCATCAACATAATTATGTCTCAAACAGCTTTGCGGCAGTGTTGCAGAATAAATATAAGCTCCTTTATATGAAACATATAAGGGAATTTCATCAATACAAGTGTTTAACAAAAACTGTAAAAAATCTCTTTGTTCAAGCCATTGTTTATACTCGTCTGTTCCATGCTTGGGAATTTTAGACATATTCCGCAAATTATCAAGTATTTTATTTTGGTTCATATCTTCAGAAAATGGTCCAGTCCTTTTTTCTCTTGTACATTGTTCATTCCTTCCCCTCCACAATCTCAATCCCCTCATCCGGCATACGTTCTAACAGATAATGGCTTAAAAAAACACCTGCGGTTATCCAGACATCCTTAAACAAATCCGGCTGTGTTTTTTTATCGGATATAACCACTTCTTCCTATAATCCTTATCTCCTGCTCAAGAATAATCCCGAATTTATCTTTCACCTTTTTGCCCACCATATCCATAAGTTTAAGAAAATCATCTGCTGTTCCCTTTCCAGTATTGATAAAAAAATTGGCATGCATTTCGCTGACCTCTATGTCTCCAACCCTCATGCCCTTGCATCCTGCATCATCTATAAGCTTGCCTGCAGCAATATCTTTTGGGTTCTTAAATACGCATCCTGCGGATGGCTTTGACACAGGCTGTCTTGATTTCTTTTCATTGATAAATTCTATAAACCTTTTTTTAATTTCAAACGGTTCATCTCTTTTAAGGGATAAGACTGCGCTAAGAATAATAGAATCTGAAGGAATATTTGCGCTCCTATACTGAAAGCCCATGTCACTTGCAGATAATTCTTTTATGCCTCCATCAGGCATTAATAGATTAACCGATTTAACAACATCTTTTATCTCGCATCCGAATGAGCCTGCATTTCCGGCAATTGCGCCTCCCATAGAACCAGGAATGCCTGCAAGCCCTTCCATCCCAGAAAGTCCATGCTCAATACATAAATTGATAACTTTTTGGAGCAAACATCCAGCTTCAGCGTTAAGCGTTGAGCGTTCAGCGTTCAGCGTAATGTTATTCATCTTCGATGTGAAAATCACAACACCATCGATACCTCTGTCCTTTATCAGCACATTTGTGCCGCCACCGATAACAACATACGGTATTTCTTCTTTGGTAAGATTTTTTATGAGTTCAGGCAGGGAGGTTTCATCGGGGAATAATGCAACATCGGCAGGGCCGCCGATTTTAAGAGAGGTATGTGCTGACATGGGTTCGTTGAACCGAATGTCGATGTTTCTGGAAATACAAAACTCCTTTAAAACTTCATACTCCATTACTTCATTACTCCAACGCTCCTTAACTTATTCAGTATCTCTTCTCCCATCTTATACACATCGCCTGCACCGAGGGTTATGAGCACATCCCCCTGTTTCAGCTCAGACGCTACCCTTTCCATCATTTCTTTCCTGTCAGGAATATAGGTCAGATTTTCAAATCCTGTGCCTCGTATCCTTTGAGCAAGGACTTCCGAGTTTATTCCCTTAATCGGCCTTTCGCTTGCAGGATATATGTCCATTAAAAACAGCTTATCCGCATTGCCGAAGCTCATTGCAAACTCATCCATCAAATCCCTTGTGCGTGTGTATCTGTGGGGCTGAAATAAAACGACCACCCTGTTGCCGTTGAAGCATTCCCTTGCTGCCTTGAGCGTAGCCATTATTTCTGAAGGATGATGTCCGTAATCATCAAAAACCTTGATGTCCCCTGCCTCGCCCTTAAATTCGAATCTGCGTTGTATTCCGCTGAAATTGCCCAATGCCTTTGCAATGACATCCACAGGGATCTGCAGTTCCATGGCAACGGCTATTGCCGACAGGCTGTTCAGTACATTATGTTTTCCGGGCACAGGAAGGGTGAACATCCCCAGCGATTTTCCTTTATATACTGCCTCAAAGCTCATCCTTATGCCTGAATGCTCTATATTCCTCGCATAGATGTCCGCATCTTCGGATAATCCGTAGGTCAGGTATCTCCTCTGGATTAATGGAATTATCTCCCTGAGATATTCATTCTCCATGCAGACAACCGCAATCCCGTAAAAGGGTATCTTGTTTATGAATAATAGAAACGCTTGTTTCAATACATCCATATCCGTGAAGTAATCCATGTGTTCCCTGTCTATGTTGGTTATAACAGCAATTGTTGGATTGAGCTTAAGAAAAGAGCCGTCGCTTTCATCTGCCTCTGCCACAATATAGTCGCCCTGTCCCAGCTTTGCATTGCTTCCCATGGACTTGAGCTTTCCGCCTATAATCACTGTCGGGTCAAGTCCGCCTTCGCCGAGCATGGTTGCAATAAGCGATGTTGTGGTCGTCTTACCGTGAGCGCCTGCAACGAGGATTCCGTATTTAAGCCTGCCCAGTTCGGCAAGCATCTCTGCCCTCGGTATTACAGGGATAGACCTCTGCTTCGCTTCTAAAACCTCCGGATTATCGGCAGAGACAGCAGAGGATATAACAACGACATGGGCGCTATCTATATTTCCTCCATTATGCCCTATAAATATCTTTATGCCGAGGTTACTCAATCTATTGGTCGTCTCTGATTCCTTTATATCCGAGCCCGTGACCTCATATCCGAGGTTATGCAGCACCTCTGCGATACCGCTCATTCCAATGCCGCCGATGCCGACAAAATGAATTATCCTGTATTTATTGAACATTTTAACTCCTGTTTAAATTGAACGATTTTGCAAGGCAGGCACTGCTACAAGACTTTAAAAAGTCCTCGTTCATGTGCATCCTCTTTCCGCAGCACCTGCCTTACAAATCTGAATACAGAATCGCTCAATTTAGTTTTATGTTTTGAATTCATTTCTTTATCAAGCTCATCGCTAAATCCACGATCTTTTCTGCCGCATCCGTTCTTCCGAACGCCAGAGCTGCCTTCTGCATCTCCTTCCTCGCCTTCTCATCAACATAGAAATCCCTTATAGCATCTGCCAGCACCTCGCCTCGCAACTCCCTGTCGAGTATCATACGTGCAGCCCCCATGTCTTCGAGCTTTCTTGCGTTAGACTCTTGATGGTTTGACGCTGCATGGGGGAACGGTATCAATATGGCTGGCTTGCCTATGGCTGTAATCTCTGACAGGGTTGTTGCCCCTGCCCTGCAGATGACCATATCAGCTATGGAATAGGCCTCTGCCATCTGGTATATAAAAGGAACTACAATGCCGTTAAAGCCGAGCCTCCTGTAAGTATCCTTCACGGTTTCATAATCGCGCTCTCCTGTCTGGTGGAGGAACTGGATGTTTTGCCTTAAATCAAGAAGGTAATTCAATGCCTCTACCATTGCGTTGTTTATGCTCTTTGCACCTGAACTGCCGCCGAACACAAACACAGTGAATTTTTCCTTTTCGAGGGGGAACAATCCGTAAGCCTTGTTTTCATCTTGCTGCAGTATCTGTTTCCTTATGGGATTTCCTGTCAGATATGATTTCTCTTTTTGAAAAAAAGAGATGCTCTCCTGATATGTTAGGGCAATTGCATCCACGAATTTACCGAGGAGCTTATTTGCAAATCCAGGCACGGAGTTCTGTTCGAGTATTATTGTTGGGATACCCTTAAAATGTGCTGTAAGCACCATGCCCACAGATGCATAACCGCCTACACCGATGACGACATCCGGCCTTACCGACCTGAGGATTCTGTAAGCGCCTGAAAGAGAGAAAAGAAATGTAATAAGCACCCTGATTTTCTTAAATAAGGATTTTCCAACCAGTCCTTCTGCCTTTAAAAACCTTATGGGATAACCTTCTCTTGGGATAACTCGCGACTCTATCCCGTGCTCTGTCCCGACAAAGACTATGTCACTTTTTTGTATTCTTTCTTTTGGCTCCTGACTCCTGTTAAGGAACTCTTCTGCCACTGCGATGCCGGGATAGAGGTGTCCACCCGTACCACCGCCTGCAATTATTATTTTCATAAGGTTTGCCCTGCCATGCTATTTTAGTAAAATAATAAAAAACTATGTCCTTTTCATTTTACTATATCTTCTATATCCCCGTCCCCTCTGCCATCGTGATTGTTGATCAGCAGACAGTTTATATCGGGCACGGGATGGCATGGAAACCGTCGCATCAGTTGCAGGTTTGTTCATAGCATGCGTCCTGTGTTCTGTTCCGTCTTTGGCGGACTGCATTTTAGAGACATTCAACAGTAATCCTATGGCTGTCATGCTGACAAGGAGCGACGAGCCTCCGTAGCTTATAAACGGCAGGGGAAGCCCCTTTGTCGGGACCATCCCTGTGACAACAGCGAAATTGATAACAGCCTGAACCGCTATCATTATGGATATGCCGAATGCAAGGTAATATGCGAATGTATCAGATGTCTTCCTTGCAATTGAAATGCCTTTGATAAACAGCATAAAGAACAAAAAGACCACAAAAACCACGCCAATAAAACCCAATTCCTCGCCGATCGATGAAAATATAAAATCCGTATGTACCTTGGGCAGAAATGAGAGCTTCTGTTTTCCTTCTCCCAATCCCACCCCATTAATGCCTCCGCTTCCGAGGGCTATGAATGACTGGACAAGCTGAAACCCGCTGCCCTGGGCGTCCTTCCACGGATCGAGGAATGCCGCAACCCTCTTCCATCGATACGGTTCTGATATGAGCTTGAAAATGACAGGGATGGCAACGATGCCGAGGGATAATATATAGCGCAATCTTATGTCTGATAAAAAGAGCATGGCTATTGTCAGTATGCCGAGACTCATGACAGCGCCGAAGTCGGGCTGTTTTAGGAATATAACCTGAAACATTCCCATTATCCCTACAGGAATGGCAAACGACAAAAATTTGTCCTTCCTGTAACTCGGAAGGCTCATGTACCATGAAAGGAATATAACCATCGAGAGCTTCACGAGCTCCGAAGGCTGGAATGTGGACGGCCAGATCCTTATCCATCTCCTTGCTCCTCCGGCAGTAACGCCCAGTTTTGTAAAGACCAATATTAGACAGACAAGCGATACAACAAGCAGGGGTATGGACATTTTTTTCAGATATTGCAGGGGCACTTTATATGCAATAAACATGGCGATCAAACCCAGCAAAACCGCAAACAACTGCTTCTTCAGAAAGCCGAACTGACTTATGACCACGCCTTTTTTCCGGTACTTCTCCACCATGTCAGGGGAAATCACAGATGTAGAGCTATATACAGCCATCAGACCGATTAATATAAGGAGAAGTACAATAAACAATATCCATTTGTCATACTGCTGCTTCATAGCTCCATTACCGCCTTTTTAAACTGCCTCCCCCTGTCCTCGAAATCCCTGAACATATCAAAACTAGCGCACGCAGGCGATAGCAAAACCACATCTCCTGGAGAGGCTGCCTGCTTTGCCTTTATTACCGCTGCCTTAAAATCCTCTTCCATAAAAACATCTTTTGCCACGTCCCCCACTGCCTTTTTTATCTTGTCCCTTGCCTCACCGATAAGGACAAGGGACTTAACTTTTTCTTTAATAAGCGGTCTCAAAATTGTAAAATCGCTGTCCTTATCCCTTCCGCCTGCAATAAGCACTACAGGCTCGCTGAAGCTCTCAAGGGATTTTATAACAGCCCCAACATTGGTTCCCTTGGAATCGTTGATGAACTTTACACCGTCTATTTCCCTGACAAACTCAAGCCTGTGCTCAAGTCCCGGAAAGATTTTCAGTGTACTGATTACGGTATCGGCACTGCAGCCTGACAATAGCGCCATCAAAGAAGCAGCCATGGCATTTTCGATATTATGGACGCCTTTAATTTTAAAGGTTGAAGGATCAAGGCAATAGGCTATAGGCGATAGGCCATGGGCTTTAACTTCAGGGATATTAAAGCGTATTAAACCGTCTTTGTAAAAAGCGCCTTTAACCTCTTTTTTTCTGCTAAAGTAAAAAATCTCCGGTCTATTGCCTATTGCCCATTGCCTATTGCCTATTTTCTCTATCTCTTCAGTTGCCGGGTCATCCGCATTCAATACCAGAAAGTCTCCTGACCTTTGATTCAGGAATATCCTGCATTTCGCATCGATATAATCGGACATTGAATGGTACCTGTCCAGATGGTCAGGTGTTATATTGAGTATTGCTGCACCTTTTGGCCTGAATGCATCGATAGTCTCGAGCTGAAAACTCGATATCTCGGCAACTATGTAGTCAAAATTTGAAATTTGAAATTTGAAATTTGAAATTTCCTCTGTAAGCGCATTGCCTATGTTACCGCCGACAATGGCATTAAACCCGCTGTTTTTTACCATCTCGTAAAGGAGTGCAGTAGTTGTCGATTTTCCATTGGTTCCGGTTATTGCTAAAAAAGAGGGGCAAGATGTTCCCTCCCCTTGACCCTTGATTATTTGATAAGCCAGTTCCAGTTCGCCTATTATCTTTATCCCTTTTTCCGACGCTGCTTTCAGAGGCGCGATATTTAAAGGTACGCCCGGACTTACAATAATAAGGTCTGTATTTTCGAATAACTCCGCGGGATGATTACCGAGTTGCAGTTTAATATCAGGATTAAGTTTTTTCAGGAACGTTTCGAGTTCCCTGATATTTTTTTTGTCTGTTACTGTAACTAAGGCGCCGAGTTTAGAAAGGAGATTGGCTGCGCCAACGCCGCTTCTGGCAAGGCCAACAATGGTAACCTTCTTACCCTTTACATCTGTCAATTTATACCCGACCTCGCTGTGTTTTTAACCTCAACAAAAATACTCATGATTTATCCGTTGATTCATGTCTGCGGACAGAAAGCTCCTTACCAGAAGACTTCTTTGTTTTCTTTTTGTCTATCTTTGCATGAGAGTTTTTCTTGTGACTTGCATGAGCAACCTTTTTTGCCTTGTATTTATGCCTCTTTGCAATTGATTTTTTATGCTTATGTTTTTTATCTGCCTTATACGATGCAAAAACCACAGGCCTTTCATCCTCGCTGCTGAAAAAGATCATGGGTTCTGCCTTCTGGTTTAAGACATCGTAACCTTTTGATAAAAGCACCGTAGAATCCTCCCACAGATTGTCCCGTGCCGATTCGCCCAGGACAGCGACTATGAGCGTATTTTGTCCCCTTTTTGCAGCACAGACAAAGCAGTGCCTTGCTGCCTTTGTGTACCCTGTTTTCCCTCCAATGTTTTCTTCATCTGTCCAGAGAAGCTGGTTTGTATTTTTGATGAATATCCTTCTTCCGCTCTCAGAGAATATCTCTTTTGCCCGTGTGTTGACTACCTCACGAATCAAAGGATATCCGAGAGATTTTTTCATGATTATAGCAAGGTCAAAGGCTGTTATATATTGGTCAGGGCCTGGAAGTCCGGAGGCATTCATGAACCTCGTATTTTTTGCGCCCAGATGGCTTGCCTTATCATTCATCATCGATACAAATGCATCCTCAGAGCCTGCAGTCGCCTCTGCAAGGGCAACGGCAGCGCTGTTCACAGACCGCATGAGGGCAAGATACAAAAGGTCTCTTACACTGAACCGTTCCCCTTTCCTGAGGTGGGGGCTTACCGATGGTGTGTTGGCCGCATTCTCGCTGATCGTGATAATGGAATCAGGATTAAGCCTGTCCAGGGCAACCATTGCTGTTATGAGCTTTGTGGTACTTGCAGGAGGCTGCTTCAGATTTGGGTTCTTTGCATAAAGTATCTTTTCGCTTGCACTGTCTATAACTACCGCAGCCATTGCAGAGATATCATCGGCATAGACAGTGGACAGAGAATAGTGAATAGTGAATAGAAAGACAACAAGTATAAATAAAAAGATTTCCCTGCCGCCCTTGACCCTTGACCCTTGACCCTCGATCCTTTTCTTCATATCTCACCTCAATTTTAATGTTGCAAGGCTGAATAATGCAAGGATTATTCCTGCAATCCAGAATCTTACGATGACCTTCGACTCGGGCCATCCCTTTAACTCAAAATGGTGGTGTATGGGCGCCATCTTGAATATCCTCCTGCCTGTAAGTTTAAACGACATAACCTGCATTACAACGGATACTGTCTCTATAACGAATATGCCTCCCACAACAGCAAGGACTATCTCGTGTTTTGTTATAACGGCGAGCGTGCCCAGTGCGCCTCCAAGCGACAATGACCCGACATCCCCCATAAAGACCTCTGCAGGATGTGAGTTGTACCATAAGAACCCCAGCGAAGCACCGAGCATGGCCCCGCAGAATACCGTCAATTCGCCGATCCCGGGAATATATAGAACCTGCAGATATTTTGCGAACTGTGCATGGCCGGATATATACACAAGGGCTACATTGGCTATGGTGGCGATGGCAACAAGGCCTATGGCAAGACCGTCTATGCCGTCTGTGAGGTTCACGGCATTGGAAGATCCGACAATAACAAAAACCGAAAACGGTATATAAAAATAGCCGAGGTCAAAAAGCCATTTCTTGAAAAATGGTATGCTCAAGACATCGTTATAGGGATCCTTCGGATTCGTATAAAGGAATATTCCTATCAACAGGGCAAGCAATAATTGTAAACCGAACTTGTACAAAGCCTTCAATCCCTTTGGATTCCGCTTTACCGATTTCAGATAATCATCGCAAAAACCGATGGCGCCAAAACCCAGCAGCGAAGTCATCACCACACAGATATAGATATTCCTGAAATTCCCCCACATCAGCATGGAGACAGTGATTGACGCCAGAATTATAATGCCGCCCATTGTCGGTGTACCGGCCTTTGAATAATGGGTCTTAGGGCCGTCGTCCCTTATCTGCTGGGTCATACTTATCTTTCTGAGCCACCGTATGATATGAGGCGCAATAATGAATGTGACTATCAGGGCGGTCATTGCTGCCAGGGATGTCCTGAATGTTATATACCTGAATACATTAAAAGGAGAAAAATAGTTATGCAGGTTGTAAAGCAGTTCGTAGAGCATACTCAGTCCCTGTGCCGTCCCGAAAAGTCCCCGGTGAAGCCAACAGACTCTTTGGAACCCTCTATTGCGGCCATTACCCTTTCCATCCTCATTCCCCTCGAACCCTTTATCAAAACGATATCCCCATCATCGATTATCTCGCTCAACTTCACTCCGGCATCCTCTGACGTATCTGCGTATATACCATTTCCCCTGAATTCGGAAACAGCAAAGGACATCAACGGCCCCACACCTATAAAAGTATCCACAGAAATGTCCGAAAGCCTCTGCCCCAATTTCTTATGTTCCGTAACCCCGTAATCGCCAAGTTCCAGCATATCCCCCAAAACTGCAATGGCCCTCTTGTATTTGCCTGAACTCACGAGCCTTGTCAGTTCATTGATGGACTCTTCCATGGATGAAGGATTTGCATTATAAACATCGTTGAGAAATGTCACGCCTCTGTTTTTTTTTATCTCAAACCTCATATTAACGCCTTCGAAGGATTCCAGACCCCTTTTTATCTCATGCAGGTTGAATCCAACAGCATACGCTGCAGCGGCTCCAGCAAGGGAATTATACACATTAAAACGTCCCTGTATCTTTAGATTTATATCAATGCACTCCTTGCCTGCACATAAAAGAAATCCAGTACCTTCATCGGAAAAGACAATATCTCTAGCGATTAAATCTGCATCCTGATTTTCTATTGCAAAGGTTATAATTTCCCCTTTAAACTTTGCACTCACGCCTTCCATGAGGAACGAGTCGTCGGCATTCACGGCCAATTTCTTTACAAAAGGCGCTATTTCAAGCTCGGCATCCCTGACCTTATACAGTGAGCCGAAACCCTGAAGGTGCTCATACCCTATGTTGGTAATAACCCCGATGTCAGGCAGTGCAATGCTGCACAGCTCATCCACATCTCCAGGCTTGTTCGTCCCCATCTCAAGCACCATGATGCGTGTATTTTTATCCATCATGGTGATAGAAAGGGGCATCCCTATATGGTTGTTAAGGTTTCCCGATGTCTTGAGTACACTCAGCCGTGTGTTGAGAATCGTTGATATGAATTCCTTTGTTGTTGTCTTGCCATTGCTCCCCACCACGCCGATAACATGCCCCTTGAATCTTCTCCTCATATACCGAGCTAAATTATGGAGGGCAAGGAGGGTATTATCTACGAGGATAATGGTTCTATCCTCGATTGGCAAACCTTGAGCCATGAATTGCAGATTATTGACAACGGCACCACCGCCGGACTTCAAGGCATCAATGAGGAAATCGTGGCCGTCGAACCGGTCCCCCTTTAATGCGATGAGTAATTCGCCGCTCTTTATTGTTCGTGAGTCTATGGACACGCCGGTAAATTCAGTATTTCCCTCAACGACAATACTGCCGCCTGTTGCCTTGATTATGTCCCTGATGCTCAACATCTGCCAGTACACCCGATATTCTCTGTCCCTTTATAATTGGTGCCGCCTCCAAAGGACGGCCTGCTTATTAAACGCCTGATTGCGTTCTCAAGGACAACCCTGTCGCTGAAATTATAACGCTTCCCCTGAATCTCCTGATAATCCTCATGTCCTTTCCCTGCCACCAGCACTATATCCCCGGAGGATGCAAGCTCAACGGCCATGCTTATGGCAACATCCCTGTCAGGGATGATGATGTAGTTGTCTCCGACCATCCCTTTCTCTATATCCCTTATAATTGACCTCGGACTTTCATTTCTCGGATTATCGGAGGTTATTATCACAAAGTCGCTGAGACGTGCTGCAATCTCTCCCATCTTTGAGCGCTTTCCCCTGTCCCTGTTGCCTCCGCAGCCGAAGACGGTGATGATCTTTCCCCTCTTTTCATTTCCTTCTAACTTTTCGGGCATAGAGTATTCACGTCTTTTTGCCTTCATCATCTCCTCTGTCTTTTCCGCAAAACGGTACGCCTCAAGCAGTTGACGGGCAGTGAGCAAAAGCCTCTCAAGGGCATCCTCTGTATGGGCATAATCCACAACAGCGAGGAAGTCCTGCCCTACGTCGACCTTTTCAAACCTTCCCTTGACCAATCCTGTCATGGCAATTCCCTCCTTTATTATCTTTATTGGTATATCCATTGATAAAGCTGCACATATGGAAGAAAGCATGTTATAGACATTTGTTACTCCAACAAGGGGAGAAATAATGACCTTTGACCCCTGACCCTTGACCCTTATCTTGAATGAAGTTCCCTTGAATGTTGTTTTTATATCAGAGGCCAGCACATCTGCATTTTGATTATTTATCGCATAAGTTAATATTTTTTGACCCTTCAGATCATTCACGAGCCTTTCCCCATATGGGTCGTCCAGATTAATTACAGCAGTGCCGTCTTCTGTTAAAAGTTCGGTAAAGAGTCTCCTTTTTGCCATGAAATAATCTTCCATTGTCCGGTGAAAATCGAGATGATCCCTTGTGAGGTTCGTAAAAACAGCCACCCTGAATTTTGTATAATCCACCCTCTTCTGTGAAAGGGAATGGGATGAAACTTCGGTTACTACATGGCTGCAGCCCTTATCGACCATCTCCCTGAGCAGTGCCTGAAAGTCAGGGGCTTCCGGCGTTGTATGCGGCGCATCATAGGCCCTGTCCTTTATCAGATAAGTGATCGTACCTATCAGACCAACATCTTTTCCCCATTTTTCGAGGATGGACTTCATCAGGTATGATGTAGTTGTCTTGCCGTTTGTTCCGGTAATGCCGATAACAGAGGCAGTCTCAGACGGCCTTCCATAAAAATTATGTGAGATGGATGCAAGGGCGTCCCTTGAGTCTTTAACTTCTACCCACACTGTATCCGGATATTTTTTTATAAAATTACTTATTGCCTCTTGCCCCTTGCCTATTGCCCCTTTTTCATATACTATGGCAACCGCACCTTTCCTAATCGCATCCTCGATAAAATCATGGCCGTCAAAGCTCTCTCCCTTTATGGCTACAAAAACATCTCCGTTCTTAACCTTTCTTGAGTCATAGGTTATTCCGGAGATGCTCTTTTCCATGTCTCCAGTTACTTCGAACTCATTCATCAATATATCTTTTATCTTCATATTAATTATCATTTATCGGCCTCATTTTTTGGAAACCATTAACAACCCCTTTTCTCCGGAATCGTCCCTCGGAACACTCAGATAAGAGAGGGATTCGCTGGCTATCTTCCTGAAAACAGGTCCGGCAACTACGCCTCCGTATATCTGTCCTTTAGGCTCGTGAATAACGACTATCATCGCTATCTTCGGCTTATCCGCAGGGACAAACCCTACAAATGAACTCACGAACTTCTCCTTGGAATACCTCCTTGTCTTCGGGTCTATCAGTTGCGCCGTGCCTGTCTTGCCCGCAACCTGATTGCCGTCAACAGCAGCCTCCGGTGCAGTGCCGCCTTCCTCTGTAACCGTCTTGAGTATTTCCCTGAAGACATTTACGGTCTTTTCCGAAAGGATCCTTTTAGCCTCCGGATTTATTTTGTAGACAGTGTTTCCATCCGGTGACTTCACCTCTGAAACGACATATGGTCTGACAAGAAACCCGCCGTTAGCAATAGCCGCGTATGCCCTTAAAACCTGCAAAGGAGTTACTGCAATCTCCTGGCCTATAGAGATAGCACCGATAGATGTACCCGACCACTTTGAAGGACTATGCACCCACCCCGAGACCTCGCCCACAAGGTCTATCCCTGTCTTTTCGCCGAAACCGAAGCGCTTGATATACTCATATAATCTTTCCCTGCCCAGACTAAACCCTATCTTTATAGTTCCAACATTTGACGATTTCTGTATCACTTCCTTAAATGAGAGAACACCATGCCTGTGGTCATCCTTTATCCTTTTGCCTCCCACTTCTATGTATCCAGCACTACAGTCAAATTTTGTATCGGGATTTACGATCCCCTCTTCAAGGGCAGCAGTGCCAGCTATTATTTTAAAGGTTGAGCCCGGCTCATAGCAATCTGTAATGGCCCTGTTCCTCCTCTGGTTCGGTGCTGCATCAGAGGGATCATTGATATCAAAGGTCGGCCTGTTTGCCATGGCCAGTATTTCACCCGTATAAGGGTCCATCATTATGGCCGTGGCTGAAGCAGCCTTCCAGTGCAAATAGGCGGCATCGAGGTTTTTTTCCAGAATATATTGCAGTCCCTCGTCAATGGTTAAAACTAAATTATTACCCTTTATCTCCCTGCTTAAAGAAAATCCCTGGCCGTCTGAAAGCACATTCCCCTTTGCATCCCTGAATACATAGGCCTTCTCGCTTCTTGGGGCAAGGTATCTGTCATACCTCCGCTCAACACCCTCAAGCCCGCTGTTGTCCACATTCACAAAGCCTATGACATGGGATGCAAGACTGCCTTTAGGGTAGTACCGTTTTACCTCAGGGGCAAATCCTATTCCCCTCAGCTTCAAATCCTTTATGCCCTGGGCATACTCGATACCGACTTTTCTCTTTATCCAGTTGAACCTCCTGTCGGTATTCAGCTTTGCTAATATAATCTCCGGTTTTTGATTAATCCTTTCAGATAGGGCAGATGCAACTTTATCAGGCGATGTTATTTCAGAGGGGTCGGCATAGATGGATTCGGTGTCCAGATTTATGGCAAGCTCCCTGCCCCTCCTGTCGAAGATAATGCCCCGTTTGACAGGAATGATCTCTTTTCTGACTTGTTGAAATTTCGCCTTGGCAGAAAACCATTCATGATTAAAGAGCATAATATCCACAAGCCGGAAAACAACGGCAATAAAACCAAAGGTAATGGCTGTGCTCAAAATAATCGCCCTTTTTCTCATAACACCCCGTTACTATAAAATTCTCCCTTTAAAGCCTCCTTTGAATAGCGAGCTTTCACGGCTACCGCACAAGAAGCCATGCAGCTAGCATCCACATTACAAGACCAAGGAAAACAGCTATTGCGAAGTATTCCAAAAACCCTGTATCTTCGTCTTCATCCAACCGGATGTTGTTGTCCACCACTCATGTCCTCTGCTTCATCTATCTCTCCTTAAAGGATGCCCTGTACGGCTCGTTGTCCTTTGCCTTTTTCACATACACAACCTTAACCCTGTCGGGAAAGACAAAACCACTATTAACAGTGCTATTACCGGCAACCTTCTCAAACCGCTCAACAGACAACAGGCTTGCCCTCTCTGCTGCAAGCATTTTTCTGTCCTTCATGAGCACAGACTTTTTCTTTTCGAGACTGCTGATGCTGTATTCAAGGGAAACAAAGCTCGACCGCAGCCATACAATGGAAAATATCGATAAAAGCAGCATTGCAATAGAGAGCGGCTTCAACATCGTAATCAATCTATTTTGTCTTCTAATCATAATCCTTAACCCCTTGACTACTTATTTTCTCCGCCCCCCTGAGCTTCGCACTCCTCGATGAAGGATTGATCTTTATCTCATCAAAACCGGCGGTTACAGGCTTTTTCGTTAAAACCTTCACGATGCCCTCTCTGGCATTGTCTCTCACGAAGTTCTTTACTATCCGGTCTTCGAGAGAGTGGTAAGAGATAACGCACAGCCTGCCGCCTGCCTTCAACATATTCAGAGCTGATACAAGACCTTTTTTCAGTTCATCGAGTTCTCTATTGACCTCTATCCTCAGTGCCTGAAATGTCCTTGTTGCAGGATGTGTTTTGCCCCTGCCTCCATAAACCTTCATCACAGTATCGGATAGCTCTTTGCACGTATTTATTGGAGACTTTTTCCTGCAGGTAATAATCGCCTTTGCTATCCTCCTGGCAAATGGCTCCTCTCCGTATTCTTTCAATATCCTCTCGAGATCCTTTTCAGGGTATTTATTCACAACATCCCATGCCGTTAATTCCTGTGCAGTATCCATCCTCATATCAAGTCTTGCTTCCGAGGCAAAGCTGAAGCCGCGTTTTAGCTCCTTCAACTGGAGCATCGAGACCCCAAGGTCGAACAAAACACCGTCAACCTCTCTTATATTCATGGAAGATAGTATGTCTTGTATCTGCGAGAAACTCCTGTTTTTAAGGAATACCCTGCTGTTGCCAAGCCTTTCACGGGCATACCTGAGTGCATCTTCATCCCTGTCTATGCCGACCAGCCTGCCATCGGAGCCAAGCATCGAAAGCACTGCCTCTGCATGGCCTCCAAGGCCGACAGTTGCATCCACATATGTTCCATTTGCTTTCACGTCAAGCATTTCCATGGTCTCCTTCACCAAAACCGGGATATGCATTAGTTCATAGTTCATAGTCAAAAATAAAAATCCATGAGCTATGAGCCGGCATAAACCTCGCCCACATAATGGGACACATTATAGTTGCACAGGGAGAACGGCTCTATATGCTCCTTTATCCTGTATCCTGGCGATTATCTCTTCCATATCCTTCTCATTCCCCCCATTTTTCATAAAACGGCGATGCCTTTACAGCTTCCCTTACTTCCTCCACTGTCAACATAACACTACCTCCTTTCTTAAAGGGAGACGGAATGCATAGGGATATTCCCAGTATTCCCCGTAATGTGTTCTGTCTACAGTCCATAACCTGCAAGCACCGACTCATACGCCTTTGCATCAACCTTCTTTGGATCGGTCACATCGCTCCATGAAGCCTTATCCCATATCTCTATCTTGTCCAGTTGTCCGACTATGACGACCTCTGTATTTATCCCGGCATCCTGCCTGTGCTCGTAGGGAATGAGTATCCTTCCCTGTTTGTCCATCTCGCACTCGATGGCGGATGCGATAACGCGCCTCAAAAAATACTTTACGGCCTCTTCCATCTTTGGCATTGACCGTATCTTTTCCTCCAGCTTGTTCCATTCATCAAGCGGATATATATGCAGACACTTGTCAAATGCGGCATTTGTGATATATAGTTTTGAATTAGTGTATTTTTTGGAGATGATGTCGCGGAGAGGAGCAGGGATAATGATTCTTCCCTTAGGGTCTAAGGTGTAGTAATATTTGCCCAAAAACGAGGTCATTCCCTTTTCCTCCACTTTATACCACTTTTTACCACAATGAAATGATATTTATAAAAAATAGGGATTGTCAAGAAAAAAATGCATTTTTTCAAAAATTTCCATATTATGTGGTATTTTTTAGAAAAAAATACTATATATTGGGCAATATGATAGGGGGATAAGGTGTTTTTTGAGGAATTGGAAAGGCTGCGACAGGATAATCTACTCAGGCAGATAAGGGACAGAGGACCCGCTTGCGCCTCTGCAAAGATATTGATAAATGGCGTTGAACACATAAACTTCTCATCCAATGATTACCTCGGACTTGCGAATCACCCATCCATAACAGAAGCCGCAAAAAAAGCACTGGATAAATATGGATTCGGCTCAGGCGCATCGAGGCTTTTGTCAGGAGGGACAGAATTACACAGAGAGTTGGAAAAAAATATAGCGGAATTCAAAGGCACAGAGACTGCATTAGTCTTTAATTCCGGCTATACAGCAAATATAAGCGCCATCCCAACTCTTGCAGGCGAAGGGGATGTCATTTTCAGCGATGAACTCAACCATGCAAGCATCATCGACGGATGCAGATTAAGCAGGGCAAAAAAGGCGATTTACAGACACAGGGATGTGGAGCACCTCTCGGAATTAATAAAAAAGGAAAAGGGAAAAAGAAAAATAGTAATCACAGACACCGTATTCAGCATGGATGGAGATGTTGCACCACTGAAGGAAATTTCTGATATTTGCCGCCAACACAATGCAATACTTTATATAGATGATGCCCACGGAACAGGCGTCTTGGGCAATGGCAAAGGTGCATTGGCACATTTTGGGGTAAAACCAGATTCTCAAATAATCCAGATGGGGACATTCTCAAAGGCCCTCGGCTCCTATGGCGCATTCATTGCTGCTGATAAGAATGTCACTGACTGGCTTACAAACACAGCAAGGGGATTTATCTATTCAACAGCCATTCCTGCATGCATAGCTGCTGCAGCGATAGAGGCATTGGAGGTTTTACAGAAAGAACAGATGCTCGTGAAAAAATTGTGGCAGAATCGGGAAAGGCTTTTCAAAGGCATTAAGGCCCTTGGTTTTGATACAATAAACAGCGAAACACCAATAATACCCATTGTCGTGGGCGGTATCGAAGCCACCATGAAATTTTCGGAATTGCTCATAAACCACAACATCTATGCCCCTGCCATAAGACCTCCGACAGCGCGGGTGCCGAGAATAAGGGTTACGGTCACAGCAGCACACACAGAAGATGATATTGATAAACTGCTGAAAGTACTGGCAGTTGCATAATCAAGCAAAGTAGGCACGGCTTCAAAACCGCCGCCCTCTTTTCATCCATGCCTGCTTTGCTTTTACCTAAATTGAGCGATTCTAATCTAAAAATATATGTCAGGTGCGGCGAAAAGAGGAAGTCTTTGAGCAGTGCCTGACATATAAAATCACTCAACTTTTGGCAACGAATTATTGTCATTTGCCAAATAAACACGTTTCTGTTATATTTTTATCTCTATGAATTATCCCAATAGCTATATATCGGTTATAGGCGCCGGAAGCTGGGGAACCACCCTCGCCTCGCTCCTCGCAGAAAAAGGCTATGACGTAACATTGTGGGCATACGAAAAGGATCTGGCGGAACACATCAACAAAGAAAGGGTGAATAATATTTATCTGCCAGATGTGGTTATATCAGAGAACTTAAGGGCTACCCATGATATTGCTGAGGCAGTAACGAATTCCCGCTACATATTAAACGTTGTCCCGACCCAGCACATAAGATCCATATTCACACAGGCCAAACCTTATATAAGGGACGAATCAATTATAATAAGCGCATCAAAGGGCATAGAGAACAATACGCTGCTGACCCCATCAATGATAATAAAGGAAATTCTGAACAAACCGGTCTCCGTCCTTTCAGGCCCGAGCTTTGCAAAAGAGGTAATAGCAAAAATGCCGACTGCAGTGACCCTCGCAACAGAAGACAGGAAGACAGGCCTGCTCCTTCAGGAGGTGTTCAATACAGACTACTTCAGGGTATATACCCACGATGACGTGATCGGCGCAGAGATAGGCGGCGCTCTAAAAAATGTGATAGCAATCGCAGCAGGCATCTGCGACGGACTCGGGCTCGGGCATAATTCAAGGGCAGCATTGATAACAAGGGGCCTTTCTGAAATAGCAAGGCTGGGCATCAGCATGAATGCTAAAGAAATAACATTCTCCGGTTTAAGCGGCCTCGGTGACCTTGTGCTTACATGCACTGGCCCGTTGTCGAGGAACTACTCTGTAGGATATAAGCTTGGACAGGGATTAACGTTATCAGAGATCATAAGCCAGACAAGGTCTGTAGCCGAAGGAGTGACTACAACGCTTTCTGCATATGACCTCTCAAGAAAATATGCTATAGACATGCCCATAACAGAGCAGGTATATCTCACCCTCTATAAAGAGAAACCGCCTAAAGAAGCTGTCAGGGATCTTATGAACCGCACCCTGAAATCCGAATTCTATGGATACTAAGAAATTAGAATCACTTCTTAACGGCGTAAGAAACGGCAAAACATCCATAGACAAGGCGCTCGATACACTCAAACATCTGCCTTACGAGGATATGGACTTTGCAAAGATAGACCATCACAGAGGCATAAGAAACGGCGTTCCTGAAGTGATATTCGCAAAGAATAAAAAAACAGATGATGTGGTGGCCATAGCCAATGCAATGCTGAAAAAAAGCAGAAGATTTCTCATCACGAAGGCATCTGAAGATATATACAGGGCATTAAACTTAAAAAAAGCAAAGTTCTATCCTGAATCAAAAATCATCTCTTATGGGGAAACAAAAAATAAAAAGGGTCACATCCTCATCGTTTCAGCGGGGACATCAGATATACCGGTAGCAGAAGAGGCAGAAGTAACGGCATCTTTCCTGGGCAGTAAAACAGAAAGACTATATGATGTTGGAGTTGCAGGAATTCATAGGCTCCTGAGCCACAGAAAATTAATACAAAAGGCAAGGGTTATAGTAGTAGTTGCCGGAATGGAGGGGGCATTGCCTTCGGTTGTTGGCGGGCTCACGGATAAGCCAGTCATAGCAGTGCCCACATCCGTGGGTTATGGAACAAGCCTTGGAGGACTTACAGCATTATTTGCAATGCTCAACTCGTGCGTTCCAGGCATTGCTGTCGTAAATATAGACAATGGCTTCGGCGCAGGATGTCTTGCGCATAAGATAAATATAATAGGACTGAAATAGTAAATCAGTGGATGAGTGAATGGGTAAATGAGTTAATGAGTTAATAAAATTAATGGGTAAACGGGTTTTACCCCATATACCCATTTACCCATATACGTGTCTGTTTTGCTAAACTTACAGCTTAGCAGGAAGGTCCTCAGCCACCGCCAAAGCCGCCAAATCCTCCTGAAGAACCAAAGGATGTACTTCCGCCGCCACCAAAGCCTCCAATGGAACAACAGCTAAAAGCCGAAACCTTCTTTTTTACGTCATTGGAGCCGCATTTCGGACATCTTGTATCTTTTTCGCTGGCATTAACGCTCTGGAATGCCGAAAAAAGTTCGTTGCATTTAGTGCACGCATATTCATAGATAGGCATAATAAAGACACCTCCTGACAAAAATATATTGTTTAATAATTGCATATTAATATATCTAAAGTCAAACTTAATAGGGCGCTTTCTGACGGATTACCGTCAGCAAGTCGTGGAGATAAAATGGTTTGTGAAGAAATGCATCTGCCCCTGCATCGAGAAAAACCCTTTCATCGCAATCGGCACTAATACCGATTATCAAAAAGTGCGGGCATTGGGAGCGCATTATCTTTGTAAGCTCTATCCTGTTCATCCCGGGCATGGCATAATCGGTAATGACTATGTCAAAGTCCGATGCTTTCAGGAGATCGAGGGCAGAAACCCCGTCATTGGCAGCCTACACATCAAATCCGTGAAGACGAAGGACATCGAAGAGAAATTTCCTGACCATTTCATCGTCATCTACAACAAGAACTGTCTTCTGCTTTTTCATATACAATCGGATAGAGCCTTCATAAAGACTTCATAAAATATACAATTATAGGTTGTATTTGTCAATACTTTTTACAACCTTGGATTTATAGACTTCACTGCAATCTTACTATAGACTTCTTAAACAATTCTA
>Ga0209721_1001151_pt1 | contig 20672 bp, 17 predicted proteins | sample TshhotsprinmetaG_FD_184139 | JGI IMG/M metagenome (GOLD analysis project Ga0209721, IMG submission 184139) | Hot spring microbial communities from South Africa to study Microbial Dark Matter (Phase II) - Tshipise hot spring metaG (SPAdes)... | ecosystem: Environmental > Aquatic > Thermal springs...
CCCCAATAGAAGACTTCTCAATATAAAATTCTATCCCCAAGAGAATTTGTTGTGCAAAAAATGAAGATTTTTAAAATATGAATGTTTATTTTTCAATAACTTATGAAATTAAACTGATAAAGTCAGGAAAAAGGCTATCGCTTCACTATCGTTAAATATCCAGAAAAAAGTATCAAAATACCACCAATAACTATTTTATAAGTCACAGCCTCACTCAAAAAAAGGATGCCTAATATTATCGCACAAACAGGTTCAAGATAGCCTAAAATGGCTGATCTATTCGCTGTAACCTCTCTCAAACCTCTGAAATAGAGTAAAGGGGCGATTGTTGAATGAACCACACCCATCAGCACAAAAGCCCACAAGGCAGAGGTGAAATTTGCCGGGATTTCTACAAAGGGCAGTAAAATTAGAGCTATGGATGCACTTTGGAAAAAGGTTATGACAATAGGATTAAATTTTTGAGCAAAGAATCTCAGGATAATTATCAGTATGCCGTATGCGATGCCTGAAACCAAACCGGCAATAATTCCGAGAGTATTTTTGTCGCCTGCAAAAAGGAGGGCTAAAAATTCAGTTAATGAGATATCAAGCATAATCCATAGACCTGCGGTAGAAAGAGTGATTGCAACAAATATTATGATGGTCAGCCTTTCCTTCAAGAAAATAGGTGCAAGAATGGCAACAACAACAGGGGCTGTATAATGAGTTAATACCGCATTTGCTATGGTCGTATTCTGGTATGCATAAAAGAAAGTAAATGAATTAAGCAGAGAGACTGCTCCCGTAAGAATCAAATATAATACATACCTGCCCCTTGGGAGGTTCTCGCGGAGAGAGCTTTTCAGGAAGAAAAAACTAAGCAAAGTAAGGGAAATGATGCAGGAGAAGAATATCAGCAGGTGCACCGGCATCCCGGAAAATCTTATTACAAGTCCAATAGAACTCCATAGCAATATAGCCGCAATTATATATAGCATGAGGGATATTATAAGCTCTGATAAACTCTTTGACAAAACCCAAATTATGAGATAGGATTAGAAAGCCTTATAAAATCAACAAGTTAGATAGGAAGGGCTGGTAAGGCTTTTTATACTACACCTTATAAGGTAAAGTTCATGGAATTTTGAATAATGACATTGTAGTAGTAAGGATAAAGTAAAATTCAAATGAAATTTGTCGATTATAAAAATCCTGAAAGAACCCTTCCTATAGCTAAATTTGGTGCAAAAATAGAGAGTTGAACTTTATATGTTTTACATAAATTGCTGAAATAAAATATAATTAATAATTATGAAAAAGTTCGTTCCTTTACAAAACGGCTACAACCTGCAAGCCAAAAATGAAGATGCCTCAGTCAAAGAACAAAAGCAGGTTCAGAGATATTATTCGCAAAAGGAAAGATTTCACCAAATAGAGAGAAGCACCCTTATTCAAGGGTTTGAAATAAATTTCTGTCTTCATATTCATAAAGGATTGGATTTTCACACTCTCCTTGAGGCGTCAGAGAAATCCCCTTCAAAGATATCTCCTGAAATATCAAACTTCAAAGGCGATATAGTTATAAATACCGCCGATATCCCCCTTTATAATAAATACCTTGAATCTCTGGAAAAAGCTGCTTTCCCTGATAAAGAGAAAGGGAAAATAAATGCCTTGGTAATAAAAGAAAAATCCAAGATTATCATGAGGGACGTTCTTACTGACCCAAGAAGCGGCAAGAATATTAAGAATTCATCAACTATAGTAGAACAAATAGCAGCTTCAATTTTCGCCAATAAAGACACCCTGTATGATTTAATATCAATTAAAAACTTTGATTACTACACCTATACCCACTCTGTAAATGTTGCTGTCCTATCCATAGGCCTCGGTATTGCTTCAAGCATCTCCTCAGATAAAATATTCAGTCTCGGATTTGGAGCCTTGCTTCACGATATTGGGAAAAGCGCCATTTCCCAGGAAATATTGAACAAACCCGCAAAGTTGTCGCTTATGGAGTTTCAAATAATGAAGAATCATGTAATCGAAGGGGAGAAGATTTTAAAAGGGCATCAATCGCTTCCTCCGGATTCTTTTGATGCGGTTACACAACATCACGAAAAATTATCAGGCAATGGATATCCTATGGGCATCAAAGCCTCTGCAATAAAACCTTATGGAAGAATAGCTGCGATCGCCGATTGTTATGATGCCCTTACAACGCAGAGACCATATAAAAATGCCTTATCCCCCTTTGAAGCCCTTAACATAATGCTTAAAGAAACAGAAAATTATGATCAGGAATTACTTAAAACGTTTATTAAAATGCTCGGCAAAGTTGAACAATGAATCTTTTTCAAAAATTTGACGATTCCGTGAAAGACAACTCCCAACCCCTTGCCTACCGTATGTGTCCCTTGACTCTCGCTGAGTTTGTAGGGCAAGAACATATCTTGGGGGAAGACAAACTTCTTAGACGAGCAATTGAAGCCGATAGAATAAACTCAATTATATTATATGGACCTCCAGGCACAGGGAAAACAGCATTGGCAAGAATAATTGCGTCCAAAACAAGATCACATTTTGTGTGGCTTAATGCAGCTTCAGCCACTCTTGATGACTTGCGAAAAGTTATCAGCACTTCAAAAAAAATTAAAAAGCAGGGGATTAAGACGATTCTTTTCCTTGATGAGATACACAGGTTTAATAAACTTCAGCAGGATGCCCTTTTACCAGATGTTGAAGAAGGAAATATCACACTAATAGCAGCAACCGTAGAAAATCCTTTCTTTTATGTAAACTCAGCACTTCTGTCCAGAAGTCATGTTTTCGAGCTAAAACCACTCTCAGAAGAAGAAATTTTGATTATCTTAAATAATGCACTAACAGATAGATTACGAGGTTTTGGAGGCTTAATGATATCCATTGATGAATCGGCCTTAAGACATATCGCGAAAATGTCCGATGGAGATGCAAGAAAAGCCTTATCAGCCCTTGAAATAGCTGTTTTAACCACCCCGCCTGATTCGTCTGGAGTAATAAATATAAATCTATCTATCGCCGAAGAATCAATTCAGAAAAAAGCTATCGTATATGACAAAAAAGGTGACCAACATTATGATACTATTTCTGCTTTTATCAAGAGCATGAGAGGTTCTGACCCAGACGCTGCGATCTATTATCTCGCCAAGATGCTTTATGCAGGCGAAGACCCCAGATTCATAGCAAGAAGGATAGTTATATGCGCTTCAGAAGATGTTGGTAACGCTGATCCCATGGCGCTCGTCCTTGCAGTTTCGGCTCTCAAGGCAGTTGAATTCGTAGGGATGCCAGAGGCAAAAATCCCTCTCGCTCAAGCTGTAACTTACATTTCAACAGCACCCAAGAGTAACGCAAGTTACCTTGCGATAGAGAAAGCAATGAATGATATTAGAGAAGAAAGAACATTAGATGTCCCCCAACACCTCAAGAATAAACCCTATACAGGAGCTGAAAAGTCCGAAAGCGGCAAAGGGTACAAATATCCCCATGATTACGGAGGATATGTCGAACAGGATTATTTAAGTAAGAAAAAAAAATATTACTATCCATAATTGCTATTTTATAGTAATATATGTTTGATAACCATAAATGGGTATGGTTATGAAGCTTTTTCATTTTGCTCGCAAAATAAAAGTTTTGAGTTTAAGGTTCTTTAGATTTTAATTTTAATTTTTATTTATGAAAAGATATATTCCCATAGAGCACGATAGTTCAGATTTGCCTTTAAAAAAGCAAGGAATACAAGCATATGGCGCTAAAATAGCAAATTACTATAATAAAAAAGAGGCTTTTTACTGCATCGAAAGAGATGCTCTCTTTCCTGATTCTGAAGTATTTTTCAGCCTTTATGCCAAAAACGATTTTGATTATAATCAAGTACTTGAAGCATCCGAAAGTTCTCCTATTAGACTTACTAATGAAAATTTAAACATAGAAGGCGACATTGCTATAAAGATTAACGATTTGCACTTATATGATGAATATGTTAAATCTCTTGAGAAAAAATTAAAGGCTTCTGAATTTGATGATAAAAAACAGGCAATTATATTAAAAGAAAAAACTAAGCTCTTAGTTAAAAATATCCTTTCTCATCCTAAAAGCGGTGAAAATATCAAAGAAGCCTCTACTGCTGTAGAGCAGATTATTAATTCAATTCTAAGCAACAAAAATTTTTTGCATGAATTTATTTCTCTGAAGAATCATGATTACTACACTTATACCCATTGTGTCAATGTTGCCGTTTTATCCATTGGGCTTGGCAAGTTTATTGCTTTACCAGAAAGTGAATTTTTTAATCTCGGCATGGGCGCCCTTCTGCACGATATAGGGAAAATAGCGATCTCTCCAAATATTTTAAACAAACCCGGAAGGCTGACTTCTGTAGAGTATAAAATTATGCAGAACCATGTAATGGAAGGGGTTAAGATTCTTGAAGAGAACCCGGATTTCCCCAAACCATCCCTTACCGCTGTAGCGCAGCACCATGAAAGGCTATCGGGCAATGGATACCCGCTCAAGCTTTCGGGGGCTATAATAACCACATATGCAAAAATCATTGCTATAAGTGATACCTACGATTCCTTGACTACCGAAAGACCAAATAAGCTGCCCCTGATACCCTTTGAGGCTCTTAGTATTATTGTAAATGAATGTGAGCATTACGATTCAGAATATTTAAGCTCTTTCATTAAGTTGTTGGGCAGGCTTGACGAATGATTTGGCGAACATCGAATATTATTTCATTAAGGTTTTGATAGCCTTCGTTAGGAACTGAGATGAAGAAATACCTCCCCGTTCAAAAAAACCGCTTCGAGCCTTTTACAGAAACAGACATATTCAAAAATAAATCATCAATACTTAAAAATTATTATCAGGAAAAGGAACAATATCATCACATTGAGAAAGAATTGCTGATTACCGGCTCAGAAATTGCTTTTGACCTTTTCATTCATCTAAACCTTTCCTATAAGCCCCTCCTTAGTGCTTCTGAAGATTCTCCTGCAAAGCTGACTGAAGAGGTTTTGAATACTGTAAAAGACGGCGATGTAGTGATCAAAAAAGCCGATTTACCTGTATATCGTGAATATATAAAATCTCTTGAGGTTCAACCCCCTTTGGATGCCCCTGATGAAAAAATAAAAGCCGCAGTAATAAAAGAAAAAACTAAGTTAGTTGTTAGAAATGTGCTTTCAGACCCGTACAATGGCACTCATATAAAAGAATCTGGTAAAGTAGTAGAGGAAATTACAAGTTCAATTATCAATAACAAGAATATTCTTTTTAATATAATATCTCTTAAAAATAAGGATTATTACACCTATCTCCACTCTACTAATACAGCGGTTTTATCAATTGCGTTAGGTGCAGCAGCAGGTGTGTCCCGAGACAGATTGCAAAGCCTCGGGGTTGGAGGGCTTTTGCACGATATTGGAAAAACCAATATCCCTTCGGATGTATTAAATAAACCGGGGAGGCTGACTTTTTTTGAGTATCGGATGATGCAAAACCATGTTATGGAGGGGGAAAAAATTCTAAAAAATCAACCATATTTCCCGGAAAATGCCATGTCTGCTGTCACCCAGCATCACGAGAAACTCAATGGACAGGGATATCCCTTTAATCTTACCGGCTCTTATATAACAATATATGGCAGGATACTTGCTCTGGCGGACACTTACGATGCCCTAACAACTCAGAGGCCTTACAAGGTTGCCCATACGCCTTTTGAAGCCCTCAGTATAATCGTAAACGAATGTGAACAGTATGATCCTGATCTTCTGAAAACCTTCATTAAGATGCTTGGCGGTGTGGAAGATTGATTTATCCTAACCCTTTCTTGGCAACACTCTCTTGAATATGTCTTCTATCCATTTTAAAAAAGTGCTTACGGGACTTGATATGTTAAACAGGGGGCTACCTCGAAGATTTAAGGGTGCGAGAGCAGGGCTCCTGTTACATCCGGCTTCGGTTAACAATAAACTTATCCACGCAGTAGAACTTTTTTTAAAGACGACCAGCCTGTCCCTAAAAGCTTTTTTGGGTCCACAACACGGCATTTACGGGCAGACACAGGATAATATGATCGAGTGGAAAAGTTTTACAGACCCAAAGACAGGTATTCCTGTTTACAGTTTGTATGGAGATGCCAGAAAGCCAACACGGGACATGCTGAACGAAATAGATGTGCTTATTATAGACCTTCAGGATATCGGGGCAAGATATTATACCTTTATCTGGACGATGGATTTGTGTATGGAGGCATGCTGTGAACTTGGAAAATCATTAATAATTCTTGACAGGCCCAATCCTATCGGTGGCTCTTTTGTTGAAGGTCCTGTGCTGGATATGGAGTATTGTTCCTTCGTAGGACTCAAACCACTTCCCATCAGACACGGCATGACTATCGGCGAGGTGGGTAATTATTTACATGACTGCTTTTACCATTCCCTTGATTATCATGTAATTAAAATGAAAGGATGGCAAAGGAATATGTGGTTTGATGATACAGGGCTACCATGGGTTATGCCATCGCCTAATATGCCTACTTTGGATACCGCTACTGTCTATCCCGGCATGTGTCTCCTTGAAGGGACTATATTAAGTGAAGGCAGGGGAACGACAAGACCCTTTGAGATATTCGGTGCGCCTTTTATAAAACCAGATATTCTTATCAAAAGGCTCGATAAATTTAAACTTTCAGGTGTGGTTTTCAGACCTATGTGGTTTGAACCTACATTTCAAAAATACGCGGGAAAATTGTGTGGTGGTGCTCAATTACATGTTACAGACAGGCTAAAATTCAGACCTTTTAAAACGGCAGTTGCTATACTTAAAGCAGTTCGAGAATTATACCCTGAATGTGTATTGTGGAAAGAACCGCCATATGAATACGAGACCGTTAAGAAGCCCATAGATATTTTATTTGGAACAGATAAACTCAGAAAGGATATAGACAAAGGAGAATCTTTGCAAACAATGGAGCTGTGGTGGGCAGAGCAAAGCTTAACATTTAAGAATAAAATCAGAGATAGGTATTTACTCTACTAAATAATTGTTAATTAAGGAGGCTTTTTATGGCTTATACAATAAAAATAGGTGGAGAAGCGGGGCAGGGCGTTCAGACAATAGGCGAAACATTAGCAAAGGTGTTTTCAAGGTCGGGCTTTCATGTTTTCTCCCATCAGGACTATGAATCTCGCATCAGGGGTGGCCATAATTTCTATCAGATCAGTTTTTCAGGCCAAAGAGTTTCGGCACCAAGGGATATGATAGATATACTAGTTGCCCTTAACAAAGAAAGCATTCTGAGGCATGAAAAAGAACTTTCTGAATATGGGCAGATTTTATATGATTCAAAGATTTTGAAGGAAAAATATGACAAGCCTCATTTTCTCGATGTTCCTTTTTTTGATTTTGCCGTTACAATTTCTGGAGATAAGCTAATGGCTAATGCCGCCGCAACAGGGGCTGTGCTTGGAATGTTAGGAATGAGCCTTGAAGTTTTTAATGAAATTATCGAAGAGACCTTCCATAAAAAGGGTAGTAAGACAATAAAAGCCAACAAAGATACCGCCAAAGCTGGTTATGACTATGCTAAGAAAGAGTGCCTTGAATGTTCTTTCATCATGCCCCGCATAAAAACACCTCTTATGCTTATTGGGGGAAATGAAGCAATAGCATTGGGCGCTCTTGCATCAGGACTTAAATTCTATTCAGCCTATCCCATGACTCCTTCTACAGGTATTATGAACTATATAGCCTCAAAATCCCTTGAATACAATGTTATAATCGAGCAGGCTGAAGACGAGATTGCAGCAATTAATATGGCTATCGGGGCTTCTTTTGGTGGTGTAAGGGCAATGACAGGAACCTCAGGCGGCGGTTTTGCGCTGATGTCCGAAGGACTCTCCCTTGCGGGTGTGACTGAAACCCCCATTGTGATAGCCCTCGCTCAAAGGCCTGGACCCGCAACAGGCTTGCCAACAAGGACAGAGCAAGGAGATTTGCAATTTGCCCTTTACACTTCTCACGGCGAATTTGCCCGGATCATTTTTGCCCCAGGGACTCCTGAACAAGCATTTTACTTGACAAATAAAGCCTTTGATTTAACTGAAAAGTATCAAGTCCCTGTTATTATATTAACTGATCAATATCTTGCTGACTCGCAATGGAGTTACGAAGGATTTGATACCACCAAGCTGAGATATATGGATTATCGGTTAAGGGAAGAAAAACTCGCTGAAATTTTAAATTACAAAAGACACACCCTTACCGAAAATGGCATCTCTGCACTTGCGGTTCCTGGGGAATCAAGGCATCTGGTAGTTACCGACAGTCATGAACATGATGAAGAAGGACACATCACTGAAGATTCTGTCATTCGCAATGAGATGGTTAATAAAAGGCTAAACAAGAAACTTGCCTTAATAAAGAGTGAAATTGCACCGCCTGTTTTGTATGGCACTGAAAAGCCCGATGTAGTTTTGTTAGGATGGGGTTCAACCTATGGAGTTATTAAAGAAGCAGTTGATGCCTTATCGCCACAGATTAAAATCTCTATGCTGCATTTCACAGAAATATATCCATTTCCTGATACAGCCAAATTTGATTATCTTGAATTTTTAAATAAAATTCCTATCACCCTATCCATTGAAAATAATGCAACAGGGCAGTTTGCCCGTTTAATGAGAACTGAAACTGGCTTTACCTTTCAAAAGGCAATAAACAAATTCGATGGCAGGCCTTTCAGCGTCGAAGAACTGATTGAACGAATAAAAATCGCCATATAATGAATTTCAAAGGAGATATTTTATGGGAATAATAAAGATTATGCCCTGTCTTGACATGAAGGATGGCAGGGTTGTAAAAGGGATTAATTTTGTGAATTTAAGAGATGCAGGCGATCCTGTTGAAAATGCATCATTTTATCAAAAAGAAGGTGCTGATGAACTGGCAATGCTCGATATAGCTGCTACCATCGAAAACCGCAAGACAAGACTTCAATGGGTAAAAAATGTTTCTTCAGTTATAAGTATTCCCCTTACAGTTGGAGGGGGGATATCAACCCTTGAGGATATAGAACTCGTATTAAATGCAGGCGCCCAGAAAATATCCATGAACAGCGCTGCTGTTAAATCCCCTGAATTGGTGGAACAGGCAGCAAAGAAATTTGGTTCGGAAAGGATAACAGTCGCTATTGATGGCAAACGCAATAAAAACATGCCTTCAGGGTTTGAAGTTGTAGTCTCTGGCGGCACAAAACCTGTTGGTAAAGATGCCGTTGAATGGGCTAAACGATGCGAACAGTTGGGAGCAGGCACAATTCTGCCAACAAGCATGGACGGTGATGGGACTAAGGCTGGGTATGATCTCGAATTCACGAGGGCTATATCAGGAGCGGTTCAGTTACCCGTAATCGCATCAGGTGGGGCAGGCACATTGGAGCATTTTTATGAAGGAGTCGTAAAAGGTGGAGCTACCATACTGCTTGCTGCTTCAGTATTTCATTTTAGAATGCTTAGCATTCGAGAGGTGAAGGATTTTCTTAGACAAAAAGGTCTGCAAGTAATCCTTAGCTGAAAAGGCTTATTATATATTCATAGTAAGAGGTGTAAATAATTTAAAAAAACTGTAGATTTTATAATGGTAATCATACCTGTCCGAAATAAATTCTTTGATACTTTCGAATCAGAGGGGTATAATGCGATTTCCGGAGCCAAAGACACGGGTAACCTCAATGAGGCTGGTGACGAAGCGGAAGCCTCAGTTCCCAATATTTTAAAACTAAGTATGAAGTCTCACAAAGGCTTACCCATGAACCGAAAAATAGAGATAGGATTATAAATCACCCCCTTTGCTGTTCTATCGCAGATTTTGGAAAGAAAGACTTGCCGAGGGGTGATTTGTTATGGTATTAAAGGGTTTATTCAGGCCATTTCTTTATAATGTTTCCGTCTTTATCGAATTGGCAGGCGAGGATATAGGGGTCGTGATAGAAGGTAAACCAAGCGTTTTCATCGACGCCTTTGTTCACCCATTTTTCCTTCAGGGTAATGACATCCATCGGATAGTTGTCATAAGCCATAACCCACAGAGGGTTAAAGTGGGCGTGGTCAGGCATTAGGTCAGCCATATGCAATGCTTTTTGTCCCTTTGATTCGAGTTGGACTATCTGATGCCCCCTGTTATGCCCACCGGTGTAGAAAACATTGATACCGTTCAGTATTTCTGTATCCCCATCAACCAACTCAAGGCAATCGCTGGTTTTGAGAGTCTCATAATTTATTGGCAAAAAGGAGTTAATAGACCTTTTATTAGGATTGAGGACATCTTCCCACTCTTTTTTTTGTAAGATGTGTCTCGCCTTTGGAAATGTAAGAGCTAATCTGCCATCTTCTTCCATTGTGACGACCCCGCCTGCGTGATCCCAGTCATAATGGGTAAGGATTACATAGTTTATGTCTTCTCTTTTTAATCCTAATTGGTTCAGGTCTTTGAGTATCTCCCAATCCTGCTTGACTCTGAAAATCCTTTTTTGTTTGTCGGTAAGCTTGTTTCCCAATCCTGTTTCTATTAAGATAAGAGATTGGCCAGTTTTTACAAGGATGGGCCAGGTGGTCAGAGGTATGTAATTATCTTCAGAGGAGGCATATTTTTTTGACCACAGCACCTTTGGGACAACGCCAAACATCGTGCCGCCGTCTAATTCAAATATGCCTCCATAAAGCCAGATTAGTTCAAAATCTCCTAATTTAAACCCTTTTTTCATTTGTAAGACTTATTTTTTGCGTAGCCAATCTGTTTCAGTGCTTCCTCAATTTCTCCGAGTATTGCAGGGTCATCAATAGTAGCTGGCATTGAATAAGGCTGACCATCGGCGATTTTGCGCATAATCCCTCTTAAAATCTTGCCTGAGCGAGTCTTAGGTAGCCTGGCGACTATAGCCGTATCTTTATAGCAAGCAATAGGCCCAATCTGTTCCCTAATCATCTGGGCAAGCTCTTTCTTGAGCTCTGCGGGATCGCGGTTAACACCTGCTTTTAATACGACGGTGCCAACTGGCAACTGTCCCTTGAGGTTGTCTTCAACGCCGAAAACAGCGCACTCAGCAACATCAGGATGTTTGGCAATAATCTCTTCCATAGCTCCGGTTGAGAGACGATGACCTGCAACATTAATGACATCATCAACCCTGCCCATGACAAAAACATATCCATCTTTATCTATATTGCCGCCGTCTGCAGTGAAGTAGTAACCGGGATAAACATTCATGTAAGAATTAAGAAATCTCTCTTCAGCATTCCACAGAGTCAGCAATGTTCCAGGTGGCAAAGGTAGCTTTACTGCTAATATTCCGTCTGTCCCTGGGGGGGCTATTTTGCCGTCGGCGTCCAAAACCTGTAAATTATAACCCGGGACAGGTTTTGTTGAAGAACCGGCTTTAACTGGAAATTCTTCTATACCCATACAATTTGCTGTAATGGGCCAGCCGGTCTCTGTCTGCCACCAGTGATCTATAACCGGTCTTTTTAGCAAATCGCTTGCCCAATAATATGTATCTGGGTCGAGCCTCTCGCCCGCTAAAAAGAGTATTTTGAAACTTGATAAATCGTATTTTGTGAGATAATTGCCATTCGGGTCTTCCCTTTTAATAGCCCTGAAAGCAGTTGGAGCCGTGAATAAAACCTTCACACCATGTTCGGAGATAACTCTCCAGAAGGCACCTGGGTCAGGAGTGCCTATGGGCTTTCCTTCGTAAACAATAGTTGTGCAGCCTGTAATAAGCGGGGCATAGACAATATAAGAATGACCTACAACCCATCCAACATCTGAAGCCGCCCAATATACGTCGCCCGGTTTCACATTATAAATGTTTTCCATGCTCCATCTAAGTGCAACCGCATGACCGCCATTGTCTCTTACTATACCTTTTGGCAAGCCTGTTGTGCCTGAAGTATAAAGGATGTATAATGGATCCGTAGCCTTTACAGGGACGCATTCTACAGGCGATGCCTTTGACATTAATTCATCCCAGTCAAGGTCGCGGCCAGGTTTTAATTCTCCTTTTGCCTGAGGCCTTTGAAAAATTACACACTTTTCTGGTTTATGAGAAGCCAATTCAATAGCCTTATTAAGCATCGGGACATATTCTATAACCTTCTTTACTTCTATTCCGCAGGAGCTTGCTACTATAACTTTCGGTTTAGCATCATCGATTCTGACAGCAAGCTCGTTGGGGGCAAAACCACCAAAAACGACAGAGTGAATGGCACCCAGCCTTGCACATGCGAGCATAGCTACAAGCGCTTCAGGAACCATGGACATGTAAATAATGACAGTGTCTCCTTTATTAACTCCAAGAGACCTTAATGCTCCTGCAAATTTGGCAACCTTATCGGTCATTTCTTTGTAGGTATATTTTTGTATCTGGTTTGTAACAGGACTGTCCCATATTACAGCAGTTTGATTTCCTCTGCCGTTTTCCACATGACGGTCGAGCGCATTGTAGCATGTGTTTAGCTCACCGCCTGTGAACCAACGGTAAAAAGGCACATTTGAATCGTCCAGTACCTTATCCCATTTTTTATACCATGTTATTGCCTCGGCAGCCTCGCCCCAAAAGCCGTTGGGGTCTTCAATGCTTTTTTTAAAGACTTGTTCATACTTGCCCATCTCTACTTCTCCTTTAAAAATTTATGTTCTGGCTCCCCTAAAGGGAAGTTTAATGACACAATTAATAATATTAATGCATAGGTGATATATTTTTTCAGCATAATAATACAGTAATACCCTGAATCGCTGAGTTCAAGCTTCTAAGATTGTTGTTTTTGTATGCCAACTAGAAAAAATATTAATCAATGCTTTGAACGGGCATTACATTAATTAAGTAATTCTAAATTAAGAGCAGATATAATATTGCCAATTTTATCTTGAAAAGTCAATGGATAAACGCCACCTTTAAATTCCTTGACTTTTATAAATAATTGTTGTTTATAATAAATTGGTTTTTTTTATTTTGTCATTAAAGACTGTCTATATATTCTTTAATTGTAGATTCTGTATAAACGCTTAAATAAATATTTGAGGAGTCCTTATATGTCATCGGGAACGGTTAAGTTTGAACCTGAATTTTCACAACCAATACTTCAGGATATCATGGAAAAATCAGGACAGAACCTGCTGGCGTGCTATCAATGTCGTCGATGTGCAGCAGGCTGCCCTGTGAGCGAGGAGGCGGGTGTTACGCCTGACAGACTGATACGGATGATAGTTATGGGTCAGAAGGAAGAATCCCTGAACAATCTTTTAGTCTGGAAATGTGTCGCATGTTATACCTGCGGAGAGAGATGTCCCAATAATATTCAAACCGCACGCATTACAGAGACGTTAAAACAGCTTTCCAAGAAAGCCCATCTTGAACCTTTGAGCCCTAAAGTTGCGGCTTTCCACGAGGCATTTATCAAATCAGCGGTCAAAAACGGCAGACTTAGCGAGATGGATTTCATGATGGACTTTGGAAAGAAAAATGCCCAGCATGAGCTTAAGAAAGGTGGTGGATGGTCAGCAATCATCGCTGAAATGAAAGGGCAGGCAAAGCTTGGAATGGCGTTGTATAAGAAAAAGAGGGTTCATCTCGGTTCTGAAAAGGTAAAAAATATCTCCGAGATAAGAAATCTTACAAAGAAATCTGATGTATTCAAGTAAAGAAATTGAATGGGCAGTTTTCCCTATTAAACTGCGCTGGTAAGGACCTTTAAGCTGATGCGGGCATTTAAGAGGGTTTCTACAAAATCTTTAAATAACCGTTGAAATACTTATATACAGAGGTAATTTTATGAAAATTGGGTATTATCCAGGATGTTCTTTACACGCATCTTCGGCTTTCTACGATGTTCAGACCAAGAAGGTCTTCAAACACCTTGGTATTGACCTTGTAGAAATCGAGGATTGGAATTGCTGCGGCGCTACTTCGGCTTGTAAAACCGACGCTTTCCTGTCGATTGCACTGCCAGCCCGCAACATTGGAATCGCTGATGCCAGTGGACTCGATGAACTTCTCGTTCCCTGTTCATCATGTTACAGCAGAACGCTGGTATCACAGAAGGTATTGGCAGACAACCAGGATTTGAGGGACTCTATTAATGCTGAACTCACCAAGAAGGTATCGGGAAGAGTAAAAATATTAAGCATTCTTGAGCTGATTCTCCGAAGGGTCAACGCACAAGATTTTCCAGAAAAGTTAAAGAACAAGCTCGATGGTTTTAAACCTGCCTGTTATTACGGCTGCCTGCTCACACGCTTCCCTTATGATGTTGAAGTTCCTGATAATGTTGAAAACCCTCAGGGCATGGATATTATCTGCGAAAAAATCGGCGCAAAACCCGTAGATTGGAATTATAAGACTGATTGCTGCGGGGCATCAGCTACAGTTAATGATACAGATGTGGCTCTTCGGCTAATGTCTAAAATTATGAAGGACGCCATAGCCCGAGGCGCTAATTGTTTAGTAACAACCTGTCCTATGTGCCAATTGAATCTCGATGCCTATCAAGATAAGGTGAGAGAAAAATATGGAATTCAGCAGAGGCTGCCTGTTTATTTTATCACCGAGCTTCTTGGTTTAGCCCTCGGCATAAGCGGTCGTGAACTCCAGATTGACAGGCATCTTATTGACGCAGAAGGACTTTTAAAGGAGATTAAACAGGTATGAGTACAAAGACTGATAACAATAAAAGAGGTTCCGTTCTAATAGTAGGCGGCGGCATAGGCGGTATGCAGGCAGCTTTAGACCTTGCTGACGGTGGTTATAAGGTTCATATGGTTCAGAGGGACTCCTCCATCGGCGGCATCATGGTCATGCTCGATAAAACATTCCCGACCGGCGACTGCTCTATGTGTATGATATCCCCCAAAATGGTTGAGGTAGGCCGCCATCTCAACATAGACATTCATTCCCTCTCAGAGGTTGTATCTGTCCAGGGGAAACCCGGCGACTTCACTGTTAAGGTAAAACACTTTCCGAGATATGTTGACCCCAATAAATGCACAGGCTGCGGTGATTGCGAGGCTAAATGCCCCAAAAAAGTCCCAAGCGAATTCGAGCAGCAGCTTGGACCCCGCAAGGCAATTTATTCCATGTTTCCTCAGGCAGTCCCAAACACAAGGGTTATAGATCCAGCAAATTGCATATATTTAATAAAAGGCAAATGTAAAAACTGTGAAAAGGCTTGTAAGGCAAATGCAATTAATTTTGAGGATAAAGGCAGCGAGGTTGAACTCAAGGTCGGAGCCATAATACTCTGTCCAGGCCTTGACCGCTACGATGCCAAAGTAAGGGGTGAATTGGGGCTCGGCAGATGGAAAAATGTCCTTTCTTCCATACAATTTGAGAGGGTGCTCTCCGCCTCAGGCCCTTTCAAAGGTGAGATAAAGAGACCTTCTGATGGAAGGCATCCCACTAAGGTTGCATGGATTCAATGCGTGGGCTCCCGTGACTCGCACAATGCAAACCCATGGTGCTCCTCCGTATGCTGTATGTATGCTACCAAACAGGCTATTATCGCAAAGGAACATGATGCCCATATCGAGCCTACAATTTTCTTCATGGAGATGAGGGCTTATGGAAAGGACTTTGATAAATATGTAGAGAGGGCAAAAAATGACTACGGTGTCCGTTATCAAAGGGCTATGATATCCGCTATTAGAGAAGACGCTGAAACAGGAAACCTTATTTTGAGGTATGCCCTTGAAGACGGCACGCTTGTTGACGAGATTTTTGATATGGCAGTCCTTTCGATTGGTCTTGAGCCATATAAGGACGCCCCAGAATTTGCTAAAATTTTCGGGATTGAACCCAATCAATACAATTTTGCGAAAACAACAACATTCAATCCTGTCCAGACTTCGCAAAAGGGTATTTATGTTACAGGAACATACCAGGCGCCTAAAGATATTCCCGAGACTGTTATGCAGGGAAGCGCAGTAGCCGGCGAAGCAATGTCCCTTTTGGGTGATGCAAGGTGGACAGAAACAGTTACAAGACAGCTTCCACCAGAATTAGATGTGCTTGGCCAAGAACCAAGGATCGGCGTTTTTGTCTGCCACTGCGGCATTAACATAGCTGCTACTGTTGATATAGACAGCGTTGTTCAGGCAGTTAAAGACCTTCCCAATGTTGTTTATGCCACTAACACCCTCTATGCATGTTCCCAGGACAGCCAGGAAATGATCAAACAACTTATCAAGGACAACAATCTTAACAGGATAGTGGTCGCCTCCTGCACGCCCAGAACTCATGAACCCCTCTTTCAGGAAACTATCCGTGAGGCTGGTTTGAATAAATATCTTTTTGATCTCGCTGACATCAGAGAGCAATGTTCATGGTGCCATATGGGCAACAGGGAACAGGCAACTAAAAAGGCTATAAAAATTGCTAAAATGGCTATTGCCAAGGCAAGGCTTCTCGAACCTCTAAAGACTGAGACTGTAAATGTAACGCCTGTCGGTATGGTATTAGGTGGGGGTATTGCCGGCATGACAGCAGCCCTTTCCCTTGCTGATCAGGGTTTCAAGGTTCACTTGATAGAAAGAGAAGCTGAATTGGGAGGCCTCGCAAAAAATCTTTACAAGACATTGGAGGGAGATGATGTTCAGGACTTCCTCAAAACAAAAATCAACCAGGTAAAATCCCATCCAAATGTTACAGTGCATACAGGAGTTGAGGTTAAGAAAACAGATGGTTTTGTTGGAAACTTCGTTACTACCTTAACAGACGGTTCCAGTTTTGAGCATGGGGCTATAATTCTGGCAACCGGCGGTGTTGAATATACACCTACCGAATATTTCTATCAGGAAAACGAGAATGTCATAACCCAGAGAGAACTGGAAAAGATGCTTGCTTCTGGCGAAACACCGAAAGCTGGCGACACCTATGTCATGATCCAATGCGTAGGCTCGCGTGAAGAGCCATTTCAATATTGCTCAAGGGTATGCTGCCAGGATGCCATTAAAAATGCTATTGCCATAAAGGAGAAAAATCCAAAGGCTCAGGTTATAATTCTCTACCGAGACATCAGGACTTACGGCTTGAGAGAAGACTTTTACAAAAAGGCTCGCGACCTCGGTGTCCTTTTCATAAGGTATGAGGTTGATAAAAAACCTGCTGTGGAAGCCGCTGATAATAAATTCGTCATAAAGGTCTGGGACTACCTCTTGAATAAGGAGATGGTAATTGATGCTAAATACCTTGTGTTGTCCACAGGTCTCAGGCCTCATCCAACGACTGAGAAGGTTAGTGGTATGTATAAGGTCACCCGCAATCAAGACGGCTATTTCCTCGAGGCACATGTTAAGCTTCGTCCAGTTGACTTCCCGAGCGAAGGCATTTTTGTGGCTGGACTTGCCCATGCGCCTAAGAACCTTGATGAGACTATAAGCCAGGCGCTCGCAGCTGCCGGACGTGCAGGGGTTGTTCTTTCCCACAAACAGCTTTCAGTTTCAGGCATCATAGCAAAACACAGGAGAGAGAATTGCATGTCCTGTCTAACCTGCATGAGGGTCTGCCCATTTGATTCACCGTTTATTGATGAAAATGGCAGGATTTCTCATAATGAGATTAAGTGTCATGGCTGCGGTATATGCGCCGCAATTTGTCCCGCGAAGGCTTTTCAGGTGAATAATTTCCGTGACGACCAGATACTTGCCATGATAGACCAGGCGACTGAATGTGAGCCTGTTATAGCAGAAAAATGAGATAACGTTCATTAAATATAGAAGAACTTTTAGGAGGGAATGTCAGTTATGTCAAAAGTTGCGGAAGCAGGTGTTCAAAAAGAGGCTCCCCCGATAGAGAAGCCTCACGAAATTCCGCCTGGCTGGGAACCGAATGTGCTGGCGATAGCCTGTCATTATTGTGCCTTTGCAGCAGCAGATCTGGCTGGTGTAATGCGCCTTTCCTATCCGACTAATGTCAAGGTAGTTCGGATTCCTTGCACCGGCAAGCTCGATTACATTCATGTCCTTCACGCCTTTGAGAGAGGGGTAGATGGTGTCTTCGTGGCTGGTTGACTCCAGGGTCAATGTCATTACCTGGAAGGTAATACATTTGCAGCAAAAAGGGTAAAATATCTTAAGAAACTGTTGCCCAATGTAGGAATCAATCCCGAGCGCGTAGAGATGTTTAATCTATCAGCAGCTATGGGTGGGAGATGGGCTGAGATATGCACTGAGTTTACCGAAAGGATTCGTAAACTCGGACCTTCTCCCATATGGTTTGCTGTCTGCAAGCAAAATGGTAAATAAGGAGAGATAAAGAGATGATAGTAGCTAAACAAAAGCCTTTTGAGGAAGTCTGGAATATGGTCAAGAACTTTAAAAAAGTTCTTGTTTATGGATGTAACACCTGTGTCGCAATTTGTCATGCAGGTGGCGAGAAAGAAGCTGAGATACTCGCGTCCATGATAAGGATGAAGGCGTCGCAGGAAGGGGTTGATATGAAGGTAGGTCATGCAGCTGTAATGAGACACTGTGAGCCGGAATATTTTGACCCTTTAATGGATGAGGTAAGGACATATGACCTAGTTCTCTCAACTGCTTGCGGCGTTGGAGTCAATTTCCTTGCCCAGAGAATCGGGAATATTCCTGTCTATCCCGGCATTAATACCACCTTCTATGGCGCTGTCCCCAAACCAGGCGAGTTTATAGAACTCTGCGCCGGCTGCGGCAACTGTATTCTCCATCTCACTGGCGGTATCTGCCCGATTGCACGCTGCACTAAATCACTGATGAATGGTCCCTGCGGCGGCACTGACAGAGGCAAATGCGAGATTAGCCAGGAAGTTGACTGTGGATGGTATTTGATAGTAGAAAGGATGAAGCAGCTTGGCAATCTTGAGGCTCTCCTTGAGATTCAACCCCCAAGAGATTGGTCAACATCCTTCCACGGCGGACCTCGAAGGGTAGTGCTGGAACACTTACAGGATTTTGAAGAAAAAGAAGAGAAAAAAGCATAAAGGCGGGAGGAGATAAAAATATGAAAAGTGGTAGCAATCTTGAACGAGTAATCTTAAGCGGGAAGCCTGCGGTAACTGCTGAGTTAGGCCCGCCTATGAGCGCCGACCCTCACGAGGTTATTGAAAAGGCGCATATTCTTAAAGGCTATTGTGATGCTGCCAACATCACAGATTGCCAAACAGCGGTTGTTAGAATTTCAAGTATTGCCGGCGCCGTTCTTGCATTAAGAGAAGGTCTTGAGCCAGTCATGCAGATGACTTGCAGGGATAGAAACAGAATCGCTATGCAGGCAGATTTATTGGGCGCCGCGGCTTTGGGCATTAAAAATTGCCTGTGCATTGCAGGGGATCATCAGAAATTCAGCGCGGCAGGAAGGCTAAAAGGACATCCAGGGGCAAAAAATGTTTATGACGTTGACACAATCCAGTTGATCGGCATTCTTAAAAAGATGAGGGATGAAGGAATGCAACAGGGAGGTGATAAGTTACAGGTGCCTCCGAAATTCTTCATCGGCGCTACATGGACTCCTGGTGGAGACCCGATAGATTTCAGACCCCTGAACCTCATGAAGAAGGTTAATGCAGGCGCTGATTTCATTCAGACGCAGGGCATTTATGATGTCGAGATTTTTAAAGCCCAAATGGAAAAGGCCAGGAACCTCGGACTTCATGAAAAGGTTGCCATATTAGGCGGCATAATAGTCCCCAGGAACTTTATGATGCTTAAATATATGGACTCCTCGGTTGCTGGTGTTACCGTTCCTAAATCAATGCTTGAGAGATTGAAGAAGGTTAAGGATGCAGCCGGCGATGACAAGAAAAAATCAAAGGAGATGCAGGAGGCTGAAGGCATTAAGATTACAGTTGAGTTAATACATCAGATTCTCGAAATACCAGGCGTCAAAGGCGTTCACATCCAGGCAATTGAATGGGAAACAGCAATAAAAGAAATCGTTACTGCTGCCGGACTATACCCCAGACCAACTTTTACTGATTAATTTATACATTTATATTTTTTTAGTTACTGATTATGAAAGGGGCAGAAATTAGCCCCTTTTTTAATGTTCCACGTGGAACATTAAAATTAAATGTTTATGTTTGCCCAGTTGAAGCTAAAATCGAGGCTTCGTCTTCTTATCGCTAAATTTTATTTATGTCCCAAAATCAGCGATAGGATTTTTCATGACAATGGGAATAGCTTCTCGCTCATTTTCGGAAGGCGTCCTTGCCTTCCTTCGCGGTCACCATCACGCCTCACCATCTTGATGAGTCTTTTGTGATGGTGAAAGCCTCTCAAATCCATTCCCATTGTCAAATTAGCGGTTTTCACTGTTTTTTCCTGACTTTATCAGTTTAATTTCATAAGTTATTGAAAAATAAACATTCATATTTTAAAAATCTTCATTTTTGCACAACAAATTCTCTTGGGGATAGAATTTTATATTGAGAAGTCTTCTATTGGGGTGAGATTTTCGGGCATCTTTGCCTTAACCTTTTTTATCATCGCAGTTTGAAATTGGGTCAGCTTGTTTTTTAGATAATACTCCCTATTTTGAATTCTTACTTTTGTTACCGTCATTTCTCTTAACGCTTCTTTAATTATTCTTGGCGATACCTTGTCATGTAATTTATCATCAC
>Ga0209721_1001159_pt1:0-5000 | contig 20555 bp, 8 predicted proteins | sample TshhotsprinmetaG_FD_184139 | JGI IMG/M metagenome (GOLD analysis project Ga0209721, IMG submission 184139) | Hot spring microbial communities from South Africa to study Microbial Dark Matter (Phase II) - Tshipise hot spring metaG (SPAdes)... | ecosystem: Environmental > Aquatic > Thermal...
TAAAGAATACTACGAATACGAGGCAGACATCTGGGAAAAGATGGCTCTGATGAAAGGTCGAGTTATTGCAGAGCAAGGTATGATGACAACAGGCATATACCCGATAATAAAAAAACTGGCATTTCAATTTTCTATCTCAGAAGAAGATGTCCAGAAGAGTGAAAATATTCGTCAAAAAATGGTTCAACAAACCTCACCTAATAATCTAAAGAAGTCAGAGGGTGGAACTGCTGAACTGGAATATATTGTTCGATGGTGGCAACGCATAAAGATAGATAAATTTTCAGAATTAGCAACACCCTCGGTGATTGATGCCCTAAATATTCTAATAAATGTTGTTCCTGAATATTCCGAACAATGGCAATTCCTAAAAGAGACATTTGGTATCTATTTGAAGATATTAAATCGTTATCGCCTCTTTACAGGGGTGCGTAGTTCCACGCTATCTGAACAGATACAAAATATCCTTCCCCAATTACTGCCCGAAACCAATTTCTTCCCAACACCAGCTGAATATTTACAGAACCTGAAAAAAGAAGTTCACCAATTCTATATAGAAACATTACAAATCGTTCACAAATGGATTAAGAATTAAAATTATATCATTTTGAAAGGGTTATTTTTGTTCCATTCCCATCGAGTTTACATCTGAAAAATCGAGTACGAAACTGTACAATTGACTACCAATTAATTGCCCTCCTATCCATGGCAAATCCGGTCCTTCTAATGGACTACTATAATTAACCAGATAATATTTATTTCCAGACAAAGGGACAATTCCTGCAAAGGCGGTGTCTCCTTTTGAAGGGAAGTCTAACAAAGGATATAATTCCAGAGAGTTTGGATTAATCTCATAAAGGCAGGTGCGTTTTCGAGTAAGCGAATAAAACACCATACTCCACGCATTCCGAATACTTTCCGGAAGGAACTTCCAACCTCTTGCAGAACGACCTGCAATATTCCTTCTTCCTATAACATAATATCGACCCGCATGAACGAACATTAACGAAGAATCTACTTTGTAAGGCGTGAATTTGCATGTCCAACAATCAATATTTTCCACAGGGGCTCGACAAACTAATGCTCCTCCTCCTACTTCCATCCGAACTAATGCAACAATTCCTCCTTTCTCATCAAAAACAAATTCCGCCTCTTCTGCTCCAACACACTCAATTTGAGGTTTCTTTGAAATCTGTTCCCAGTGAATACCATCCGTAGAAACTAATAGGCGGGCCTCTCCCCGGTCTCCTTTACCATAGATATCCAGTCCATAGTATATAGACATATACGCTTTATCCTCCCATGTGCGAACACGCCAGACAACATATCCCGGTTTATACATGGGTTGAGGTTGTGTCCACTCCCCATTATCATTCCTTTCGCAGAAATGAATTTCCCCCGGCTCGAATTTTAACGGGTCACTGCCCCCTGTATAAAAATAAAGAAACAACCGATTCTTAAAATATAAAAATCGTGGCTCCCGAAGGTCTCGACCTATGTATATACATAATTCATTTTGCCATGTTTTCCCTTCATCCCCAGAACGCATCACATACAACCGTGTTTTGGGCGATGCAAAATGACTTGGAGCCGTTCTAAAACTCATGAAGATACTTGTCCCTATTCGAACAAGGTCAACATTATTAGTTGAACGCATAGGAGAAAAATCTTTGGGCATACCTTCTCCGGGAACTACAGGTATGGGTGGAGAAATTTTTATCCCTCTCACACGCTCCGGATACATTTGCATCGGTTCATTATATAAAGAAGAGAAAATTATTAGTCCCGTTACGAGGAATATTAAAACAAAAGTGGCAAATAAAAAAAGTAAAAATAATTTACAAAAAAACTTTTTAATTTTTGAGGATGTTCTTTCTGGATTTATCTTTTCGGGAAGAGTTTCAGCCATGTAAAGAAATCACAGATTAAGATTTTCTTTTTGAAATGATTTCTCCAATCAAGCCATATTCCAATGCTTCTTCCGCCGACATCCAGAAATTACGGTCACTGTCTTTAGCTATTTTTTCTACCGAATGTCCTGTCTCTTCTGATAACAAACGGTTAATTCTTTCACGAATTTTTAATATTTCCTGGGCCTCTATTCGGATATCTGCTGCCTGTCCCCCGGCTCCCCCCGACGGTTGATGAATTAAAAATCTCGTATTGGGTAAAGCAAGTCTCCGTTCTTTTGGGGCTCCCATCATAATAGGCACCGCAATACTCGCAACCCATCCTACACCAATCGTAGTAACAGGTGATTGAATAAATTTCATAATGTCATAAATAGCGAAACCCGAATCTACATGTCCACCTGGTGAACACACATAGACAGTTATAGGCTCTTGAGACTCATAATCTAACAATAACAATTGAGTAATAGTCTTTTCCGCTAATTCTTGAGTTACCTCACCCGATACAATAACAGCACGATTTTTTAGTAAACGGAGAGATAAACCTTCATGCTGAACGGGTTTTTCTTCTTCACAAATTCCGGGTTCTTCACAAAAAGCCATTTTCGTCATTCCTTTCATTCACAGGATTAAATCTCGCTTGGTTAAATGATAATTCTAACTTGAAACCCTTTATAAAAACAATTTTGCTCTCTGCTTTTGCTATTCCTCAGAAAAAGATTGAAAGAGATGGATTCATTTTCTTATCTTATTGGTATCAAATAAATAATTTGTATGAGTACTCAATACTCAACGGTATATATGTTAAATAAAAAAAAGAATCAAATTATAGTTTCAATTGGGGTATGGACCTTTTTCGCAATTCTGTTCCTACGAACAGCATGGCTTTGTGATGATGCATATATTAGTTTTCGAACGATTGACAACGCAGTAAATGGCTATGGACTCCGCTGGAATGTGAACGAGCGCGTTCAAGCATACACACATCCATTATGGTTGTTACTACATATACCCTTTTATTTTCTTACTCGAGAAATGTTTCTAACCGCAATACTTATTTCTTTTACCATATCAATGCTGACTATCATTTTCCTTACACTTTTCATTGCACAGAACACGGCACAAGTTTTAATTATTGCGAGTATATTAGGATTTTCACGAGCATTTATAGATTTCTCATCGTCTGGACTGGAAAACCCGATGAGCCATCTCTTATTGGTATTGTTTCTTATTTTATTCTTTTACCAAAAATTTACTTTGCGAAATCTTTTTCTCTTGTCTCTTCTGTCTTGTTTTGCTACATTAAACAGACAGGACTGTCTTTTAATATACCTACCTGCTTTAATTTATACCTGGTGGAAAACAGAAAATAAAAAACAAGGTATTTTTGTTATCTGCGGAGGGTTTATCCCCTTGCTTTTCTGGGAGATATTCTCCATAATTTATTACGGTTTTCCTTTTCCAAATACGGCCTATGCCAAATTAGGAGCGGGTATATCAAGAATTGATTTGATTTTTCAAGGATTACGCTATTATACATGGACATACTATCAAGACCGTATTACTTTGATCGTTCTTATTGTCGGCGTTTTAATACCCGTATTCCGTAGAGAAAAGAAAATAGATGTACTAATACTCGGGTTATGTCTTTATTATACATATATTTTATGGATAGGTGGAGATTTTATGGGAGGTCGTTTTTTCACACTTCCTCTTCTGTTGTCCACAATCATAATAATTCAATATTTACGATTGGACAAGCTTAAACTAGGAATTCCTGTATCGGCAATTTTTGTTTTTCTCAGCATCACACAACCTCATGCTCCTATATTTACAGGTGCCAATTACAGTCAGGGAGGTTTTTATACAAAGGATGGAATTACGACGGAACGCAAATATTATTATAATTGGTCAAGTTTATTAAATTGGGAAAGAGGTAAGCCGATGCCCTCATTTAGTTGGGCCAACCATGGAAGAGAGAACAGGAAAAAAAATGTAAAAATGACCAAACTTCGTGGCTGTATCGGGTTCTATGGCTTCTTTTCCGGTCCCCTCGTACATGTAGTAGATTTCCACGGACTGGCAGACCCCTTACTTGCTCGACTGCCCTCCCTTTACCACCCTAAAATTGCCATAGGCCACTTTCTCCGCTATGTTCCCGAAGGATATATGGAATCTGTGAGTGGTAATGAAAATAAAATAGAAGACCCCAGCCTTGCTCAATATTATGACTATATCCGTATCATTACTCGCGGGACTGTATGGTCATGGAAACGGTTTGAACTAATCCTAAAAATAAATTTTGGGTATTACAACTATTTAATAGATACCGATAAATATCGATTTGCAGATACAAAAATTAAATATTATGATGAATGGGAAGAAGAATTACAGAATATAAAAGATGAAAGAGGCATTAAAGTGACGGAAAGGGGGTTGGAAATTCGATTTCGTGAGGTTAAACATAATCAAAAAATAGAATTGGAATTGATGAAGTGGAACCAATTTCATATCTTATTTTTCAATAATAAAGAATGTCTTGCAAGATTAAAGTTAGGTCCAGACCCCAATAATAATTTATTATTCGTCCCCTATTTAATAAAAATACCAAATCATTCTGTCCGTAAAGGGTATGATAAAATCCGTGTCTTTGTTTGTCCACAAAACCTTAATCAGAGAAATATAAACTCAGAAATAAAAAATATTCGTTTGCTGTCAGAATAATTTGTAAACCTGTATTTTGTATAATTCCGTAAGATTATTTTACATAAAACCGAATGACCCATAAAGGTATTTATAAAAATCTATGGAAAATAAAAAGAAACAATCAAAATTTTGGATTTACATTTTTTATTTAAGCATCTGGCTCTTTTTTGCAATTCTTTTTTTGAGGACGGCGTGGTTGTGTGATGATGCGTATATATCCTTTCGGACAGTGGATAATGCTGTAAACGGTTATGGATTGCGGTGGAATATTAACGAACGCGTTCAGGCTTATACACATCCATTGTGGCTATTCTTACACATTCCGTTTTACGCTATGACCCACGAAATGTTCTTGACCGCAATATTTATTTCCTTTGGTGTATC
>Ga0209721_1001159_pt1:10000-20555 | contig 20555 bp, 8 predicted proteins | sample TshhotsprinmetaG_FD_184139 | JGI IMG/M metagenome (GOLD analysis project Ga0209721, IMG submission 184139) | Hot spring microbial communities from South Africa to study Microbial Dark Matter (Phase II) - Tshipise hot spring metaG (SPAdes)... | ecosystem: Environmental > Aquatic >...
CGGTGACCGATAGTGAACCAGTACCGTGAGGGAAAGGTGAAAAGCACCCCGAACAGGGGAGTGAAATAGAACCTGAAACCACAGGCCTACAATCAGTGAGAGGGCTATGGGTGGCTTTTGCCACCAATGCCTGATCGCGTGCCTTTTGCATAATGAGCCGGCGAGTTACTTTGCGCAGCAAGGTTAAGGGCTTATGGTCTGTAGCCGTAGCGAAAGCGAGTCCGAATAGGGCGTTGAGTTGCGCTGAGTAGACCCGAAACCGTGTGATCTACCCATGGCCAGAGTGAAGTCCCTGTAACAGGGGATGGAGGCTCGAACTAATGGCGGTTGAAAACGCTTTGGATGAGCTGTGGGTAGGGGTGAAAGACTAAACAAACTCGGTTATAGCTGGTTCTCCCCGAAATGCCTTTAGGGGCAGCGTCGTGAAGTAGTCCGCGGGGGTAGAGCACTGGATGGGCTAGGGGTCTCACCAGACTACTGAACCCAACCAAACTCCGAATACCGCGGGTGGTATCACGGCAGTGAGAACATGGGGGATAAGCTCCATGCTCGAGAGGGAAACAACCCAGATCGCCAGCTAAGGTCCCCAATATACGCTAAGTGGAAAACGAAGTGTAACCGCAAAAACAACCAGGATGTTGGCTTAGAAGCAGCCATTCATTTAAAGAGTGCGTAATAGCTCACTGGTCGAGCGGTTGTGCGCGGAAAATGTAACGGGGCTTAAGCGTATAACCGAAGCTGCGACTTGTCATCTTCGGATGGCAGGGGTAGGGGAGCATTCTATACGGGCTGAAGCATGACCGGAAGGACATGTGGACTGTATGGAAGCGATCATGCCGGCATTAGTAACGATAAGGAAGGCGAGAATCCTTCCCGCCGAAAGTCCAAGGGTTCCCGGGGTAGGTGATTCCTCCCGGGGTTAGTCGGGCCCTAAGCCGAGGCCGAAAGGCGTAGGTGATGGAAAGCAGGCACAAAGATTCCTGCACCACCTCCCAACCGCTATTAGCGATGGGGTGACGCAGTAGGATAGAGCCAGCGTCCTTGCGGATGGACGTCTGCGCATGTAGGCTGTGACTCAGGCAAATCCGAGTCACATATAAGCCGAGATGCGTGGTAAGTGAATCCTTCGGGTGAAGCAAGTGGCTTGATTCCACACTGCCAAGAAAAACCTCTAGTGAGGTTGGAGGTGCCCGTACCGGAAACCGACACAGGTGGACGAGGAGAGTATCCTAAGGCGCTCGGGTGATCCACCCTTAAGGAACTCGACCAATTGGCCCCGTAACTTTGGAAGAAGGGGTACTTTTATCGTGTAGGGACTTGCTCCCGAAGCGATAGGAGTGGCACTGAAGTGGCTCGGGCGACTGTTTATCAAAAACACAGGTCTCTGCAAACTCGTAAGAGGATGTATAGGGACTGACGCCTGCCCGATGCCGGAAGGTTAAGGGGAGGAGTTAGCGCAAGCGAAGCTCTGAACCGAAGCCCCGGTCAATGGCGGCCGTAACTATAACGGTCCTAAGGTAGCGAAATTCCTTGTCGGGTAAGTTCCGACCTGCACGAATGGCGTAACGATCCGAGCATTGTCTCAAGGGTGGGCCCGGTGAAGTTGTAATACCTGTGCTGATGCAGGTTACCCGCGATAGGACGGAAAGACCCTGTGCACCTTTACTACAGCTTGGTATTGGGTTTAGTTGAACTATGTATAGGATAGGTGGGAGACTTCGAAGCCGGGGCGCTAGCTTCGGTGGAGTCGTCCTTGGAATACCACCCTTAGTTTAATTGAATCCTAACTCCGAACCCGTGAAACCGGGCGGAGGACAGTGCCTGGCGGGTAGTTTGACTGGGGCGGTCGCCTCCCAAAAAGTAACGGAGGCGTCCCAAGGTTCCCTCAGCATGTTTGGAAATCATGCGTAGAGTGCAATGGCATAAGGGAGCTTAACTGTGAGACCGACGGGTCGAGCAGATGGGAAACCAGGGCATAGTGATCCAGCGGCTCTGTATGGAAAGGCCGTTGCTCATCGGACAAAAGGTACGCCGGGGATAACAGGCTGATCTCCCCCAAGAGTTCACATCGACGGGGAGGTTTGGCACCTCGATGTCGGCTCGTCACATCCTGGGGCTGGAGCAGGTCCCAAGGGTTCGTCTGTTCGCCGATTAAAGTGGCACGCGAGCTGGGTTCAGAACGTCGTGAGACAGTTCGGTCCCTATCCATCGCGGGCGTAGGAGACTTGAGGAAATCTGCCCCTAGTACGAGAGGACCGGGGTGGACGGATATAGGGTGTTCCAGCTGTCACGCCAGTGGCACCGCTGGGTAGCCACGTCCGGACGGGATAAGCGCTGAAAGCATCTAAGTGCGAAGCCCCTTCCAAGATGAGGTCTCCCTTAGCCGAAAGGCTACTAAAGAGTCCTGGAAGACTACCAGGTCGATAGGCTGGAGGTGTAAGCATGGCGACATGTTTAGCCGACCAGTACTAATCACTCGTGAGGCTTGGTCTTATGTTTTCATAAGCCAGAGATATTCCCCTACGAGCCCATGTTTCTTATTCTTGAACTCCTTGCATTCGCTGTCGATGGTTTTATAAAAGTTTAATAGAGATGAGTTTGCCGGTGACTATAGCGGTAGGGAAACACCCGTTCCCATTCCGAACACGGAAGTTAAGCCTACCAGCGCCGATGGTACTGCGGGGCTTCCCCCGTGGGAGAGTAGGTCGTCGCCGGCATTTTTATTTTAAAACCGTTTTTATTATTTCCGTTTTTAAGAAGCAGGTCATAATAAAATATTAAGCATCTACCTGGTGGACTATTTATATAAATAGAAACTCCTTAAATTTATGGAGTAATAAGGGAAGGGGAATGAAATAAAAGTTTTTGGATTCGTTGCAAATAAAAAGAATAAGAGGGAATATCGCACAGGCGATATCCCCTCTTGCCTCACACTCATTCTATTCCATTATTTGATGTTGTTTTACTTACCTATAAAAACGGTGTGAACTACCAGCGATATACAAGCCCAGCAACTTGAGCAATTGGTGCGTTGACAGGAGCCTGACTTGCACCTGTTGGATTGTTGGGGTCTTCTGCTATATAACGGACAAAATCTACATGTCCATCCATGTATAATACATTACAACCTCCGGGAACATGGTTAAATCCTTCCGTTGATGTTGCTACATGGTCAAACATGATCCAGACTGAACTTTGGGCTTGTGCTGATGATGCTGGATTGTTGATGTCCGTGATTAGGAAGCGTTCAATACCTTCTCTTAAACGGTAAATTATAGAACCGCCTCCATTGCCATTTCCCGGAGTAACCTCTATGTCTCGGTCTACATAGTTACGCCAATTTGCCGGTTGGGCGACAAGAGGGACTATGGTGTTCATCGCAAATTGGACTAACTGTGCAGGTCCGTTTATCGGTTGTGTTAACCAGGGCGGAATGGCCGGAAGGGTGGTTGGATTCTGATCGGTTTCGGCTCGGTCTAATACCCAGCCCAGATAAAGATAACTTTCATCAATTGCGGCAGCACCATAATTCGCATCGTTACAGAGAGTTCCAAAAGTCATTTCACCGGTAGCGTCATTTGTTACATCATTCATTGTGCTCTGGGCATCAGATGGACAGAATATTATTTTGGGGTCAGTGCAATACTCCGGATATAAAGTGGTTGGGTCCGGCCCCAGGGCTAAAAACAAGTTGGAGTGATAAGGTCCTAATGCTGTGTTGGCAGAGTCACAGTCCCGGAATATAGGTTCTGTCCCGTTGCGGACAAGGATTCGAGGGAAGCGTTCCCCTTTTGCTTCATTACAGTACATTTTCAGAATAACACCCCATTGTTTGAGGTTGTTCTGGCAACTGGAACGGCGTGCCGCTTCTCGGGCTCTGGCTAATGCAGGCAAAAGAATTGCGGCAAGAATACCAATGATGGCAATGACTACTAATAGTTCGATCAGGGTAAAACCTTTTTTCATAAACAATACTCCTTTATTAAGTGTTATGATTACTACTACAATTCTACACTTACTGCACTCGCGAGTTCGCTATTAAGGAATAAATAATTAAATCCCCATGATAATAAAATAACAAATAAAGGTGTGAGTTTTCAAATTGCATTGATAATAATTCGTAATAATTTTGCTTGTAAAAATCTACTTATTATATTTAGATTATAAACATTAAATTAAGGAAAGGAAATGTTTTAATAATTTTCGATTATTATGATTTCAGGGGGACTGTACTTTTTATCTTCTTTTAATCGTAAGACATGAAAAATATAGCTATAATTTAAATTTTATTTATCAGTATTAGGGTTTGCACCCGCCTCAAAGGATATTTCCTATTCTTTTATTCCCGGGCAATAGCCGTCTTCGCCAACACCGGGACAGGAATGATACGCTCCAAAGTTGAAGAACTGGATTAATCGTAATAACTCGCTCAAACTGATTTGCCAATCCTGTGGATTGTAGTCCGAACCATGCGGTTGACAACTCTTGTCTCCTTCTAAGCCCGGGGCATAGCCATCTTCTGTCCCCACCTCACAATGATAACCGCCTGTATTGAAAAATTGTATCACTCTCAGCAACTCGCTCAGATTGATTACCCAATCGCCATTCGGGTCCGCACTATGCGGTGGCTTTTCTCCTTCCTCCGAACCTTCAGCTATTCCTTCGCCTTCGGGAGTGCCTTCTGCTGTGCCTTCGCCGTCAGGGGTGCCTTCGGGAGTGCCTTCGGTTGTTCCTTCGGACACGCCTTCACCTTCGGGAGTACCTTCGGTTGTGCCTTCGCCGTCAGGGATGCCTTCGGGAGTGCCTTCGGTTGTTCCTTCGGACACGCCTTCGCCTTCGGGAGTGCCTTCGGTTGTTCCTTCGCCTTCACTACAAGAACCTGTGGACACAACAAGGTTTACTGGGGTTCCGGGAGAGGATTGTTGACCTACATCGGGGTCTTGACCTGCTACAAACCCTTCAGGTATCAGGTCGCTACATTGGTAGGTTATATTTCCTATTGTTAAGCCTTGTGTTGTTATTTTGTTTTCTGCTTCTGATAGGGAAAGTCCTTTTAAGTTTGGCACTATGAATTGCCACAATAAGTATGGATAGGTTTCATTATCGAGAATTCCCCATGTGTTTACGAAGTCCCAATCAACAAAGGTTAATTGTTGTTTCATTTCTGCTGTGGTTTTTCCTAATCCTCCATTTGAGGTGGTTTGCCCTGATGTTTCTATATCCCAGTAGCAATCTGATACGATGCCCCAATCCATGTTTTTGCCAATGAGACCTCCATGGTTGGTCGTTCCGAATACAGCACCTGTTGAATAACAAAGGGTTATCTCCTGTTCATTATAACCAACTAACCCTCCTACAATTTCAATCGATGCTGTTACTGACATTGTAGAGTAGCAATTATTGATGTTCCCGTTGTTATTGCCTACGATTCCTCCTATATAACTATTGCCGGATATTGTCCCGGAGGTAAAGCACTCAAATATGTAACCATAAATGTTTAGACCTGCTATTCCCCCAATATTGTTATTTGTCGGTGTAAAAGTTCCATTTACATAGCAACGAGATACGGTTCCTTCAGAAATATAGCCTGCAATTCCGCCAACATTTTGATTTCCAGAAAACTGGCAATTTTCTAATCTTAGGTTGCTAATCTCAGAGGTGAATAGTATTTCTCTAAATAAACCGATGTTGTTTTCTGATGGGCGGTTGATATAGAGGTTTTTGATGGTATGCCCATTTCCATCCAGTTTTCCTGTGAACGCTGGAATAGGTTCAAATCCGGCTCCTTCATTCCATAATGCGGTTTCGCTTGCATCAATATCCGTCATTAGTTTGTAGGACGCATACCAAGGATATTCCCAATCTTTCCCAATTTTATTTAGTTCTTCAAGTGAATTGATTTCGATGTCTGGGGTTGGTGGGGGAGTTTCTGTGATTCCTGCGTATTTGAAATAGGGGTAGGTTATATTTTCTTGTATTTCCCAGACATGCATAAAATCCCAGTCGTTGTAGGTTGTAGAAAGAAGCATTTCTTCAGTAGTTTTTCCTTCGCCGCCCGAGGATGTAGATTGACCTGATTTTTGTATATCCCAATAGCAGTCTGTAACAAGTCCTGAATTGATTCCGATCAGTCCGCCCGTATTTTCTGCTCCTGAGACAGTTCCGATAGAGTAGCACTCATCAATCTCACCGGAGTTTTCTCCAATGAGCCCTCCTATTGTGTCTTCTCGTCCGGTGACGGAGTTTGTTGCATAACATTGGTAAATACTCCAGCTATTACGGCCCGTTAGTCCTCCTATGTAGAAAGATCCTTTTACAGAACCTGAGGAATAGCAACGACTGATATAAGATTCGTTATAACCTACTATGCCTCCTATGTAGGATATTCCTACAACATTTCCTATGAAATAGGATTCACTAATTATGCTGGTATTATCACTGCTGTTATAACCAACTAATCCCCCGACAGTATAATAACCTAATATAGAACCTTTTTTTACAAAACATCGGTTTATTGTGCCGGAATTGTAGCCTGCAATGGTGCCTACATTTTCATAATCATAATCATATCCGAGTACCCATATGTTTTCAAATATTAAATTTAGGACTTCTCCTTTATGACCTAATGTAGAAAAGAATCCAATTTCTGTAATTTCAGGGTTATTGGTGTATATATGGATGTTTTTTATTGTGTGGTTATTGCCATTCAATGTTCCTGCAAATAAAGAAATGGGTTCAAAAATAGAGTTTGTTTTTTTGGAAGATAAATCGAAATCTATGTCATTTGATAGGGAATAAGATGCAAACCATGGATAATCCCAGTCACGACCTATTTTTTGAATATCTTCAGGGGTGTTTAATTCTATTTCATTCGTTAAAGGAGGTGTATCTTGAGTGGGACCTACAGAAGTAAGGTAGGGATAGGTAATTCCGTTTTCAATTTCCCAGTCTGTAAGGAAATCCCAGTTTGTATATGTTGTTTGTTGTTTCATTTCTGCTGTGGTTTTGCCTTCACCCCCGGATGATGTTTCCTGTCCGGAACTTTCTTTATCCCAGTAGCTATCCGTAATTAGGCCACTGTTGTTTGCCACAAAACCGCCTGCATTATTGACCCCGGTAATTTGTCCTGTGGAATAGCTCTGAAGTATAGTGCCCCTGTTTATTGCTGATAATCCTCCTACGCTATCATTTGTATTTGTGATGTCTCCAGTAGCATAACTTTTTGAAATTGTGCCTTCATTAATACCGGTGAGACCGCCTGTATCTAAATATCCAAAAACGGTGCAAGAGGAATAGGAAGTTATAATATCCCCTATGTTTTTACCGACAAGTCCCCCAACTGAAGAAGAACCAAATAGGTATCCTTTGGAATAAGATTGCGAAATAATGCCATAGTTCATCCCAACTAAACCACCTATTTTATCTTTTTGCCCGTATATAGCGCCGAAAATGGAACAATTATCAATAACTCCATAATTTGAGCTTGCCAGTCCACCTACCTTTTCCCTGCCGAGTATCCATATATTTTCTAAGGACAGATTATGAACCTCTGCTCCCTTAGTTATGCATATGAATAAACCATATGAATACTTATATAGGTCGCTCATGTAAAAGTTTGATAAGGTGTAGTTGTTGCCATTGAATTTACCCATCAATGGAGGTATAGGCGAAAAGCCTTTGCCGTTATTCCAGTTTATGGTTTCACTACCGTCAATATTTGCAGTTAAGGTGTACCATGCGTAGGGAGGATAATTTATGTCTCTACCGATTTTATTCAATTCTTCCAGTGTTGATATTTCTATTTCAGGGATTATTGGATGTTGTGTAGGTCCTAAGGCATTTAGGTAAGGGTAACGGGTGCCTTCTTCAATAGACCAGGTTTCAACAAAATTCCAACCGGTGTAAGTAAGTTGCTGTTGCATTTGCGCAGTGTTTTTGCCTACGCCGCCGTCGGAATGAGTCAATCCGGAGGTTTCTATATCCCAAAAAGAGTTATTGATAGTAATTGAATAACTCGTTTTATAGCCGGTAAGTCCGCCGGCATTATTCCCTAAAAAGGTAACCGCCCCTGCAGAATAACAATTTGTAATGGTTGCTAAGGAAAGATAGCCAATAAGTCCACCTATATAACTTGAACCTACAATCGAACTTGTTGAATAGCAATTTTCGATGAGTACGGCTTGAACCATACCAATGAGACCTCCTGAAAAGAGTTCACCGTATACAAAACCGGACGAATAGCACCTGCTCACATTATTGTAGTGAAGACCTATTAAACCTCCGACACACATATTTCCTTTTACATAGCCTGTTGAAGAACATAGTGTAATCTGTCCTGAATTTAGACCTGTAAGAAGACCTACATTTATTCTACCGATAATAGTTCCATTTACATGTATATTTGATAAATTTCCTTTGTTATAACCTGATAAGACCCCAACATAAGTTTTTCCTATAATAGAGGCATTTGCAAATGCCAGATTTTGGATAAGGACAGAGGTCTGTGTATAAGCAAATATTCCGATGTGGTCTTCATCTGGAAGATTTATATATAAGTTGCTGATTGTATACCCGTTTCCGTATAACTTGCCTGTAAATGGATTACTTTCTGTGCCTATTGGCATAAAACCTGCTCCATCATTCCAGTTCACCGTATCACTCGCATCTATATCTCCTGTTAACTCATATTCCCCATTCAACGGATATCCCGGGTCATTGCCTATCTTCTGAAAATCTTCGATTGTATTTATTTGTATTATCCCGTGAGTATTTGTATTAAACATTATGAATATTAAAAATAGGAATATTGAAGAGGAGTTAATAAACACACTGTAGTGAAATTTTGAATAAGTGATTGTGTGGTTCATAATGATACTCCTTCTGTAGGTTTACGGAAATACAGTTTTTTAGATTTTTATCCTCCCTTGAATTACTGCCACAAGCCTTGTTATGGTAGGAATACAAAAAAAGGACAAAAAGAATTTTTTGATTCAATTACATCATAATAAATTATATTTTTTTAATATATATAACATATTTTTAATAAGATTACACAAAAGAAAAGAACCAATTTTGGGGTAGGAAAATTTTTTGGTTATAGAATGGATGGTTAGAGAAATAGTTATTAAATGTTTTTATTTTTATATATTTTTTGTATCTGGATTTCTGGGTGTTCTGTATATTCTTCTATTGTTTTGTATAGTTTGAAACCTGCTTTTTGGTATGCGGGGAGAGCGTTTGGGCTGTCTAAAGAACAAGTATGAAGCCAATATCTTTTGGCTTTTTTTGAAAATACATAGCGGATGCTCCAGTCGAGCAGGTAGCCTCCAATTTTTTGGTTATAGAACTCGGGGAAAATTCCAAAGTAGGCGAGTTGAACTTCGGGAAAATTGCGGAAGTCCAATTCGACCATCCCCATAGGCAAGAATTGTATGAATGGGACATGGAGTTCTACTTTGGGTTTGTGTATGTCTTTAATTAGTTGTTCGTCGGGCTGTAATTTTCGTTCCCACCATGTCCATGGGGAACCGATAGTGTCGTAAAGGTATCGGTAAAAATGGATGGGTGGTTTTTCTATTTTTTCAATATGGAAATTTTTTATTGATATAGTTTTTGGAGGAAAGTCGGGAGTATTGAATATTTCAAGATACCAGGTAGTTAAAAGGATTTTTTCATTGTTTTGTTCTGCTTTCATATGATTCCTTCTTTTTTTAGGGATTGAGTGTATATTCTATATAAATAAAAAATAGAATACAAGATGGGTTGTTAAGAATGAAGGAATGGGTCGTAGTTTTTTTATGATGATTTCTGGATTTTTGATGTAATGATTGTTAATCGTTCACTGAGGGTGAATATGATGTTGGTGAGTAGTTTGATAGCAACGATTGAAGGGATAAAACGGTAGATAATATTTAGATCTAGATCTAAAAGGATTGCTTCTTCTACTGCTCGTGCACTTGCACTTCGTTTATTTTGTGTTATAACTGCCATTTCACCTAACATTTCACCGGGAGAGAGGAAACATATATGTTTTTCGTCATCGAAAATTTCTATCTCACCACTTATGAGTACATATAAACTCTTACCTATGTCACCCTTTTTGAATAGGATTTCTCCTTCTTCAAGATGTATCTGCTTGCAATGTGCAAATATATTTGCAATTTCTTCAGTGGTCAGGCCATGGAAAAGTTTTATTTTACGGATAAGTAATTCATAAGACCCTTGAAGACTGCTTATCATAGATGTTGCAAGGTCGTGAATGGTTAATTCGTCTTTTTTATTGTTTAACATTTTTAATGTTGTATCTGTAGAGATAGGTTCGGTAAAAACTGTATGAATGAGAGCGTTTTCCTTTTGGACTTTTTCTTCTATTTCAGGGTCAAGGAAATCGCCCTCGATGGCAATGGCTTCAGGAATGGGTTCTGTGGTTACCACGTCTGCAGAGTTTTGGTGTTGTATCACGGTTGGTTCGGTGGAGGTTTCTGATACAGTTTTTGGGATGTTTCTTTCAGGGTATCTTTCTTTTTCTGTGGGGGGTAAGTATCGTTTTTTTACA
>Ga0209721_1001161_pt1 | contig 20536 bp, 16 predicted proteins | sample TshhotsprinmetaG_FD_184139 | JGI IMG/M metagenome (GOLD analysis project Ga0209721, IMG submission 184139) | Hot spring microbial communities from South Africa to study Microbial Dark Matter (Phase II) - Tshipise hot spring metaG (SPAdes)... | ecosystem: Environmental > Aquatic > Thermal springs...
GCTACCCGTCAACCACCCAAATATCGTCCAGCCCCACCACATTCGGATGCCCCATGATCCCCATCATCCGCTGGAGGTTCTCCAGCTCTTTTTTTACGGCGGGACTGTCCGCATCCAAACGGTTCAGTGACACCTTGATGGCACAGGGGACGCCACCGGACGTGGCGGCCCGATACACCTCGGCAAAGCCACCCCGGCCCAGCCGCTCGCCGATCTCATAGCCCTGCCCCTCTAAAAACTGCCGCACGGCGATATCCATACAACTCCCCTCTGTTCGCAGAATGCCACCCTTGGGAAGCTACTGCCACAGACCTGACCCGAGAATCAATCGCCCCTAACCAGAGATCGACCGGGGCGCTCCGCTACGGCCGAGCTGCTGCAACCGCTTCATTTTCCGTTCATTTGCGAGGGATGTCAACTTTGGCAGGGAGACGCGTCTTGTTCACCACCAGCTCACGCTGGTGGGTCGAGTTGTTCACCACCGGCTTACGCTGGTGGCTTGGGATATCCACTCTGGGATTCTCTTGGGGAGGAAACGATAAGACGGTAGGGGGCCGATTATCTCTCCTGCCAGCTCGAGAATTCCGAACACCGCTTGGCCCGCGGTACACTCCGCCGTGATCTCCAAACTCAAAAGCCCAAAAGTGCAACAATTTGTGAGTCGGCTTCGCCAAAATTAAGCTGGCGAGCGAGATTTCCGTTGAGGTAACCCAGCCGCCGGATGCAGAAAAGAACGAAAAAGAAACAAAAAGCACACTGAACGACTCCTTACAAAAGGGAACTTAAGGAAACCCGGCAGGTGCACGCTACTACGCGGTGAGCCAAGCACCTAGCGGAGGTTCTGAGTAAGGATCGTGAGCATAATCAGATCAAGTGTACCTCACTTACTTCCGAGTGCACCCGAAAAAGCTCACGGGGAGTGATTACAGCTCGTCAGAGGGTGCTTACTTCCCAGCGTATGAGGAAAAGGCAAAAGCAGCAAGGTAGCCCTTGAGGGGGTCGGCCATTCAGAGCACGCCAAGCAGCCAGGATCTCATCCCATTGCCGGTGCGGTCGGTCTCAGATGTTCTCCGCTGGCCGCGAAGAAAAGCATGCTGATAGGAACCTCGCAGGGCCCTATGGGAGCTCGGCTTGTTTAACCGACACCACAGCCGCCTATTTTATGCCCCCAAATGCGCAGCCTCATTTCAGGTCCAATTTTGCCCATCCCTTTGGCAGTACTTGCGACGTGTAGTGCTGCCGCAGATTGCAAATTTTGAAATCGCGATCCGCTTTTTGATCTCCAAATCCTTCACAAGCCCAGGTCCCGAAGCAACTCGAACGGCTGCCCGGTCCAGGTCGGCGATTCTGGCGAGGCGAACAGGTTGAAGAGATCCACCCCATCAGCTCCAGCAGCGAGCAGCTTTCGCGCCTGCTGGCGATAGTCTTCTGCCGTCAGGGTCCTCGCGCCGTCGGGTTTGATCTCCCAGACGACTTCGATGCCTCCGTAGACAGGAACCGTCGTGATGACCCGCTTCCACTCGGCGATCGGAAGATCGCCCCGTTCGAACAGCCATTCCGAGACGGTAACGAAATCGACCCAGCCGTTCTTTGCCCAGGCGGCTACGTCGCAGCCTTTCTGCCGCGAATGGGTGGTTGGCCACGGACGGCGGCGTCCCGACCATCGTGCCGACTTTGGTCGGGTAATACACGCCCTGGGCATTGATGCAGACCAGCACCGTATCCACGCGGCTGCCGTCGTAAGGCACCTCCTCGATGTGACGCTCGAGATCTTCCACGGTGACCGGCACCGGTCCCTTACCGCCAGCTTGGGTGTACATGCATTCACAACCGTCGAAATTGTAGAGCACGCGGCGCGTGCGGTGCTGCTTGGCGGCATTCCGCGACGCATCCGCCCCGGCAACCTCTGCGAATAAACCGATAAGCATGCTCGTGGCGGCAACCGTTAGCCAAACCCCTTGAAGAAACGCTTTGATCACCATTCTCCTTAAAAAGTTTGCCCCTGCCGGTGCCCGAAAGCACTCCCGTGTATGGAGTGGGCCATTATGCTTCCCGCGGGCAGCATCTGCGATCAAAAGCTTTGCTTGCCGAGAGAGCGCACGTTGCCACACACGCTCCGCCCCCAAGCGGTTGGCGACTTTAATCATGCGATGAGCGCCTGCAACTCAACTAAGCTATTCCAAGCGCCTTTATGCACGCAGTAATGGGGTCGGAAAAGAAGATCGGGTCGACACGCTCGATAATGTCACCGGATACCTCCAGGAAATTTCGTTTATTCTCGAGGGGAATTAGGGCACGACGTGCCCCGGTATCCATCCCCACCTGAAGCGGCTCCGCCAGAGACCGCAGCGACTTAATGTTACCCTGAATGCTGAGATCACCCAGAATGATAAGCCCCGGCAAAACCGCCTAGTTTTTGAGAGCGGAGTACACGGCCACAATAAACCCAATGCCTGCTTCGCATGGGGCGTGGTTGCCTAGCAAGTCGATACCCTCGACATAGAAATCGGTAAAGTCCATTTGCTGCCCGAGGCCGATCTTGCTTTTCTGGGCCGTGAGATAGGCAAAGGCTCGTTGGATCGACTCCCTCATGGTGCCGTCGACGCCTCCGGCGATTCGAAGTTTACCCGTCCCCCGGGAACAGCCCACCTCTAGACGATACAAACCGACTCTTCCCTGGTCATCCACCGAGGCGTTATAGACCGATCCGGGGCAAGAGGATCGCTGGAAATCATATCCCGCCCGCCTTGCTCCGGCACGCCTACGAATCGCTCCTGCCGCGTCTTGTTGTCTGTGTAGGCGAACGACGTTTGGGAGTACTCAAACGGCGCAAGCTTCTTCAATTGTTCTTTGACGCGGCGTCTTCCCTCCATGGCTAGCTCGAGCAACTCGGCCAGTTCGTCTCGCATGAACTCACCGTGCGGGTAAATGATCTTGATCAAACCCGAGACGGTTTTCCGCACCGCCTTCACGTCCCGTGCGTTCAGGTGGGAACCTAGGGAGAAGAACCGGTCGATGGCCTCCGTGAAATTGTGCTTACGTAGTTCCCGGAGGGCCTCTGCAAAGTAGTCGACCACCAATCCATAGTGCTCCGTGAAGAATTCTACTCGCATCTTCGGAATTTCCCACCCCGGTATGTAGAAGTGAAGCCGATCTAAAAAGGCTATGTCTTCACGGATCACCTCCGGCAGCGGCGAAAACAGGTGCGATGAACGCACCATAACGTCCACCGCCTGATTGGTGTTCCCGAATATCGCCACCGATGCCATACCGGTTAAGGCGTCCTTGCCTCGGGCAAACATCCCGGACTCGCAGTAGGTCTTCAGGGTCGTAATGACCTCTTTGTCCATTTTTTGCAGGTCGGCGACCTCGTCGAAGGCAACAGCATCCCAAATTCCCACAAGGCCCATTTTCCCGGTGGCCATGTTGTAAAATAGGTTCGCCACCGTGGTTGGACCGGTGAGGAGGATGGTGTATGGTGACAGTTCCTGGTAAACGTAGCTTTTTCCCGTTCCGCGGGGCCCCAGCTCCACGAGGTTGTAGTTGTGCTCGCAAAGCGGGATCATCCGCACCAGAAGTAACAGCTTCCTACGCCGGTCGAAGTGGCATGGCTCCAAGCCCATGGTGCGGAGCAATAGGTCCATCCACTCTTCTGAGGAGAATTCGCGGCGGCATTCGCGGTACTCCTCGAGGTCAAAAGTGGCGATTTGGATCGGCTTCAAGGAATCGATCCAAAAGGGACTTTTTCTGCCCCGCGCCTCTTCGTCGTACTGGTGTCTGATGTCAACCTGAGCCCAGATGCCGCCCACCAGCAAGCGATCGTATTTTCGCAGGAAATGTTCTGGAATATGAACGTACAGGTGTCCAAAGTTGACAAGCTCGGCCCAGTGCTTATCATCTTGGGCGACATAACGAACCTTGACCTTGTCGATCAGGGTATATTTGCCCTTATTTTTAACCATCGACTGAACCTTATTGGCCTCGTCGGGCCGCACGACGTTTGATGCGATAGTCGAATTCACTAGGCGGAGTCCCGCCTCGATGGCTATCTCGTCATCGGTTGCGCAGTACTTGCCCAGCAAGTACTCCAACACAAACACCGGCACATTCGCCCCGACCTTTACCTTTCGGACAAGGTCCTTTCGCACCACTTTGCCCGCAAAAACGCGGGTTACCTTGCGGTCCAAGTCGGACATCGTTCGACCTCTACATGGCGATGGCCCCTTCAATCTTCTCCAACCTGGAGAGTTCAACTCCCGTTGTTGCGTCAAGCAGGTACAATCCGACTGTCTTTTGTTCCGGCTCCTCCACGACCCTCAATGTGACCGTGTTGACGGCAACTTTCTTCGGGTCATTTTCGTCTCTCGCTAGAGCGATATCGCCGGTTGAACTATCAAAGCCGTACGATGCGCTGAACGCTTCCGAAATCACCTTGCCTTTTGCCCGAAGCTCCAGGCGGACCTTCGGCGGCTCGACGTCGAATAGCCCGTCGCTCTCGCCGCTCACCTCGATCGAGAAAAACCGCGTCGTCAGTTTCTGGCTACGGGGTGAAAGACGCCAGACGATTCCTCCGGGCTTCCTCACGGCAGCTTTAGCCCGCGGCTTTAAAACCACAATCGGCACCACGGCCTCCTGCGGAGAAAGTCCACCGTGAAAGTATGCCCGGGTCCCACCCCTGCACCTGAAACACGCGAGGCTCATAGGGGTTGCCAGATCCAGTTCGCCTTCCATACCCAGCGCCTGCACAGGCATGCGCAGCACGGCGTCGTCGGCCTGGCCGCCCCGGCCCACCCACACGCGGCGGCGGAGGGTGACGGTCTGGCCGCCGGGTGCATCAACTTTCATATCTTCGCTCAATTCCTCGGCAAAAAGGTGCCCATGATCCGAGGTCAGCACGATTCGCTCAACGCCTTTTTGCACCAGAACACAAATCGCATGCCGCAGATCTTTTAGCACACCGTCCATATGCCTTCGGGCCTGGACGATATTGTCCTGCTCGCACAGTTCGTCGATTTCCTGCGAAGTCACCAGGATCAACGAAGCGCCGGCGATCCCCTCGCCTACTCTCTTTAAGCGCTTTGACAGCAGGTCTTCCAATTTGGCCTCGAACACTTCCACACCCACGCGCTCCTTGAGGAGTGCGATACGCTCCTTGCGGTCCTTGATCATGCGCCCGCCCATTTCTAGCGCCAGCCTGCCGCTGCCGGCCGTGACTACCCGAGCGGCTTCGTGGGCACCGGGCAGAAGGGCTGCCATGCCGATTTCCGTCACGGTAGGCACGGCCGCGAGAGCGGGATGAATCTCCACTTCGAAATCGCCCTCTAAGAGGCGCCCCAGTTCTCTCCCCATTTCGAACCGCAGTGCGTCCACCCACACGTAGGCCACCTTCTCCTTGCCGAGCCAGGGCTTCACATACTTTTCGAAGATATCGCGCTGGCGGATGAGCCCCTTGGCCGGCAATCCCTTTCGCCACCCTGTCACGAATATCCGGGCAAGTTCGGATCCAACAGCGACGTATCTTTGCCGAGCCCTGATGATGAGTTTTTCCAGGTTCTCGTCGTCTCCGCCAAGGGGCTCGAAGTTATGCCAGCCGCTTTCCATAATACGGTGGTAGGTATCCAGCAGGCACCACGGCTCCTTCGCCTGGGCATACTCGTTGATGAGCTCCGCGAGCGATGCCGGCGCTTTCTTCAACGCCCGCTCCACCCGATCGGCTTCCAGCAGAAGCGAAGCCGCTGCGGCTATGAGCCCCCAGCGGGCCTGTAGCTGCGGCTCGGCCTCGCACCAGAATTGCTTGGTCCGAGACTGCGCCAGCGACAGAACTTCCGCATCCGTCGCCTCCAACAGCCGCTTTTCCGCGTGTTGTAACAGGGCTTACTCGAATACCGAAAAAGTCTCCAGCTCCCCGATCGCCTTCGGATCGAATTCCGCCGGATCAAGCCCAAGCTCACGCTCCACGCATCGGGCAGCCTTGACGTAACTTTCGCGCAGATCGCGCCGCAGTCGCCACGACTTGGCCAAGGCCACGCAGGCCTCGCGCCACGGCGGCAGGGAGGCGACCGCCACGGAGGCCAGCCGCGGGGGCAAAGCCTGCCCAAGGCCGGCAACCAAGTCCGTCAGCAGAACGTGTCGGGCAAGCTGCTGACGCACCTCGCTTGGCGCTGCACCCTCTTTCGTCCTAAAGTCGAACTCCTTGGCCAGTAGCTTCGTCAGTTCTTCTCCCGCTTCCTTTTTGACGATCTCCGCGTCGTATTTCTCGTTCGCCAGAAAAGCCAGGGCAATCTCCTGCGGGTTGTCGGTCCTAAAAAGGAGCGTGAGTACACCCCAGGAAACCTCCGTTCCCTTGGCCGCCAGGACATCCAGATCCTCCAGGGTCAACTTGCCCGATTCTACTTGCTTTTCCACTTCGGCGGCGATTTTCTCGCCCAGCACGCCCCGCAGCGCATTGCGAGCCACGACCGCTGGCCGGGTGTTGCGGGCCGGCGGCTGCTGGCCCGGTTGCATCACCACGCCCGCCGCCTCCAACTCGATCAGGGCGCGGTGTGTCTGATCCTGGGCCAGGGGCACGAAGACCACTAGCCGCGGTGGCTCTTCGCCCTCCATAAGTTCCTGCTGGTCGATCCACCATCGCAGGTCGAAAAAACTCCCCTCGTAACGGAGGACAGTAGTCTCGGGCAGCTCCAGCCGCTCCGCCGCTTTCGCGTAAAAACCCTCCGGGTCGTACCAAACCACCAGCCCGTGCTCCTCGACCTGCTTGCGAACCAGACCGAAAAGATGTTCCGTTACCAAACCGGTCTTCATGGCGTCACTCGCTTTGTCCGCGGGCCGACATGTCTCTTCCGCTTCATCATCGGCGTATTCCTCTTCGAGTTCTTCCTGCTCCTCCTCCGGAGCCTAGTCGGATGCGGCCGCGTGCCTGGCCTTGGCCGGCTCAACCACGCAAAGTTTCTCCAGGCGGTGGGCGATCGCCAACGAGCGATCCGTGCGGCATTTGTCCTTCACACGCTCGGGCCAAAGTTGTAGAGCGATGTGGGCCCAGTCGTATTTCCCTTCCTGAAGTTCCGACCAGTATTTTTTCGGCTCGTTCCAGGGGACCAATTGCCACAGCGGGGCTATATTCAGGATTACCCCGTCGTTGATGTCGAAATCAAGCCGCAGGTCGGCCACACGCCGCAGTTTTTCTTCGAAATCCCTCAGCTCGGAGACGAATTCCTCCTGCCGATCGATCTCTTTTTCGATCTGCTTGGCTTCCCGGCCGGTCTTTCCGACGGTCTCTTTCCGCCTCCGCAACTCCCGCAGGCGTTCTTCTTCGCGACGAATCTTCGGCTCCACGTAGTTCAGGAGTGCCTTGTAAAGCAGGTCCTTATCCAGGCGATGGCAGGCGAGTTACAGGCCGTAGTTTCCCCGGGCCGAGCGGAGGTACCAATAGATCGGGCGTTTGCGGTACTTTTTGATGTGTTCCTTGAAGAATTTGTCGGCCAGGTAGTCGCGGAGTAAGCCTAAAGGATCGCCAGCGGTGCCCAGCCCCCGGCCGATCAGCTTGTCGGCCCCCGCCTCCCCGAAGATCACCTCCAGGACGGCCAACACCTTGGTGCCGAGGTCATCCGGATGGTCCTTGTCGACCACGAGCAGGCCGTCTTGGTCTTTGAGCGCTCGCAATTGCTGGGCGGTTTGTGGGTCGAAGCGTCCCCGGCCGAGGCCGTTTTCCACTCCCGGCTCGAATTGCCCCATCACCACGCCGACCGCATAGCTGATCCACGCCTTGGCCAAGGTTTCCTCGGACCAAGCCCTTTCGGTTTCCGCCTACGAGTCTTCCGCATCGGCTTCTTCCGGCTCTTCATTCGTGTCGGCATCGGCCGCAGTGCCTTCCTCGGCCAATTCGGCTTCAATAGCCCGGCGGTCTTCTCCGCAAATTCCGTACAGCCGGTAAACTTCTTCGTCGATCTGCCGTTCGATTTCCGCCAGTCGGGCGTGGCGCTGGGCAACCTGCCGGATGCCGTCGGGCCAATCCGGCGGCGCGATGAAGTCCCAGGTGGTTTCGGAGTCCTCGCTATCGGCTTTGGCCAGGGCGATAGCCTGGTCGACTAGATTTGCCAGGACCTCGCTTGAGTTTGCTGGAACAGGCAGCCGTGCCAGGTCGCCAACTTGGAAACTTAGAGTCGGATTAAGCAAATTAAGCGCATAACATGTAAAACTTGAATTCAAAAGTCCAAGAACCAGAGCAATATCTTCAGGAAAAGCAGAAGAACCTTTCACATCGAAAATAAACCCGCCAGGTGAAAGGCGGGCGCTGAATCGGCCGCTAGTAAGATCCGTCCACGTGACCCCGCGGCGGAAGTAGTAGTCGGGGTTGCGAATGACGCTATATGGTCTAAATCCACAAATCTCCTCCCCATCCCGTTCCCAGTTCACCACATACTCCTGATTGCCGTACCACCTTTTAAAGGCACCACCCTTCATATACGGGAACCACCGTTTGCCGGTGGCTTGAGCTTCTTGGGCATTTCGGCAGTCAAACCCGATGCGCCGAATACCAGGTTCCCACCAGTAACGGAGGAAACGGAAGTTGTCAGCAGTTTGCAATCCCACTCCCGGCTGAGCTATTTCCCCCAACTTGGGAAACTCCTCGAAGACCCTTCTTAACCCGGGCGTGATCCAGTAGACCCAGGGGCTGCCAGGGATGGCGTCAAAGTCGGCCTGCCGGTAGCGATAAACAACAGGGTCGTCTTTGCCGGCCCGCAGGTTGGCCAGCGCCTCCTCGAACCGCCGCCGTTTGGAGTCACTGTCCGGCTCTTTTACCAGCCGGAAATAGGTGCCCACCGCCTTTTGCCGGGCTTGGGCATCCTCCTCCGGCCGGAAGACAAATAGGGCCGTGTTCACCTTTGCTCCAGTAACCTCTTCGAATGCTTGCGTGCCGACGTGCGAAACAACCTCTATGGCAATCGTCTTTCGCAAATGTTCACGCAGCTTTTCATAAGAGGAGATGAACATAAATGACTGCTGCGCAATCATGCCAAGGCGACCACGCTCCTTAACGCACTCAGTGCAACGTTGAATAAAACACGCGTAGAGGTCTCGGTTTGCTATGGAATATTCGTTTTTAATCAGGTTTTTAAGATTCAGGTTCATGTTGGTGCTGCTCATGTAAGGCGGATTGGTCACCACCACGTCGTACCGCCTTGCCGTAAGTTCCAAAAGGCGGAGCCCCTTGGCCGTCTCCCCCGCAAAGTAGGTTTGTTGCACACCGCCTCCGTGCTCGCGAACAAATGCGTCTAGGGCCTGACCGATTTGGATTTCCAGCATCTCCCAGAATTCGTGCTTTCCTGCCTCGCTTTCAAAGGTTTCCTTTTGCTAGCCGAAGAGGTCAGGCGATTTCCCTTCGCGCTCGTAGCGCTTTCGCTCCTGGGCCACAAGCTCCCGGATCTCTTCTTCCAATCGGAGAAGCGAGCCGAGTTGTTCGGAGTCCTTAAGCCTCGCCTGGAGGGCGGTCAGAATGCGGCGATAAATCGGGCCGAGCTTTGCCTTTTCCATGAATTGATTAAGGCGCTCGCCACCCAGCATATGGACATTGGCACAGGCCAGACGGCTTTCGCTCAAGCGGGCCTTGGGATTGAGCGTCTTGGCCTTCAGATAAAGCGCAAGGGCCGAAAGCTGCACGGCCCGCGGGTCGATGTCGATCCCGTGCAGGTTGTGGGCAATGATGGCGGCAGGAATCTCTTCCTCGGAGGCAACCGGGGGCTTAGCCGGCCAGCCGGGCTGGCCGGCCTTTTGCATCTCCTCGCGATACATGGCCACAAAGAGGTCAAAAGCCACCAGGCCGAAGTGCATCGTGCCGCAAGCAGGGTCTAGAAGGGTAATCTCCTTAACGCTTTTGGCGTCGGGCGGGGGTCGGTCATGACTCGGCAGGGGAACCAGATAATCCAAAGAGGACGCCAGTTGGGAATCGGGGTGCATCTCCAGCCACAGACGCCCAAGCGTGTTTTCGACCAAAAAACGGACGATCCAGCGGGGCGTAAATATCTGGGTAGCCGCCGCAATATCTTTTGATTCGATTTTTTGTCTTTCTTTATAGACGCGGAAGAAGATCTGCTTCTTTTCCTGCTCGATGAACCCCTGATAAACCCACCCGATGGTTTCCTCATTGCCCGGTTGCCAGGCCGGGGCCAGCTCCGGGGCATTCAGCAGTTTGATAAGTTCCCTCAGCGTTTTGGGCTGCGGGAGGAATCGGCTGGCGATCACCTCGGGATCAAAGAGCACGCGCACTTCCTCCGAAAGTTTGCAGCACTGAGCCAGGAGAAAGGCGCGATAAGCCCTTTGCCGCGGACCTTCGCCCCGAGCGTTTTGCGGCAGGTCGCCTTTTTCGTAATCGGAAAGGTGGCTTCCGTTGCCCGGGACCGCCAGCCACATTTTGAACCCGTTGGAGTTTTCGAGCCGGCTGACCGTTTCGCGGACAAGGCCCCGGGCTTCGAGCATCTTGAAAGCCACGGAGCGGTTCAGCCAGGTAAAGGCGGCCTCCCGCACGAAGGCATCTAGGGCTGCCGGTCCGGACTGCCCGCCGGCTTGGAGAACCTCCAAATGGTCAAGCAGGAGCTTTCTGGTTTCCCGCTCCTCAGGCTCCAAATGGCCCATGCGGGTATCAGGCTCCACGACTAACGCCGCCGTGGAACGCCCCGTGGTGGGAGAAGTATAGATGCCGTGCCGCCCCTGCAATTCGTGCCGGATGGCCCCTTCCACCAGGCTCCGAGCGGCAAGCACAGTCTCGCGCAACTTGTTCCGAACTCCCTGGTCCATCGCTTACTCCACGACAATCTTGACACCTTCGTCGAGCAGTTTAAGCAAATAGTCTTGAAGACGCGCTACGGCCTGCCGGACATCGTCCGGTGATTCGAAAGAGCCGGAGAGGAACTCGGCCACGCGGACGCGCTTGATTTTGGTCTGCGGCGGGGTAATCAACCGCTGAATTTCGGCCACGACTTTGGCGAATAGGCCGCCGAGGGCTTCGAGGTCCGACTCCATCTGGTTGACGCTTGCGCCGCAAGCGGCGCAGACAAGAGCGTTCGGGGGGAAGTCCTCCGCCGCACAACCACGGGAAACCAGGGGAGAAAGCACCGACTCGCGCATCGACTCGGGCACCTGCTGCCACTCGGGGTGACCTTTGATCCTTTCGATGGCCTGCCGATACTGTTCCGCACGGGCGGTGTGAATTTGCTCATATAACGGACGATAGGCGGCCACGACTTCGCCGGTTACCGACTGGATTTCGCCCATCCGCTCAAAGAAGTTCTCGGATTCGATGAGCTCTTGAAGGTGCTTACCCTTGGCGGCGGCCTCCGCTTGTCCGTGCGCTTCGAATTGACGCCCCATCTCGCCGGCCGCCAGCCGGGCCAATTGCAGAATCTGTAGACCTTTTTCCGTGAACACTTCGGCGATCTTGCGAATGCGGTCGCGCCCTTGCTTCAGCGAAACCATCCCCGCGGCCAGGATCTTCACGCAATCGTCGGCCGAACCGGCGGCAATGCTCTCCAGTTCCTCGCAGTAGGCTTCGACGGCGGAGATGACGGGCAGCCGGTGTGCCCGCACCTGAGCTTCCACGAACAAGACCTGCTTGAGTTCTTCTTCGGCCCAGGTCCTTGCCGCCGCGGCGATGGCGTTCTTTTCCACGTCCGTGGTCTTGCCGGTCAGGGCTTCATAGCACTGGACGGCCCGCGTGAGCGTGTTGAGGTCAATGGGTTTGACCGGGGTAAAGCGCGCGGACTTGAACTTGGTGTTGTTGACGAACGGCTCGCGGCTCCGGGGGTCGGTGAAGGAGTCGAACTTCTGACCGCCGAAGGAGACCTCCATCACCCCGGCGCGGAAAAGCACGGCCAGGACCAGACGGAGCATGTCCCGCTCCCAGCTGTAGGGGGGGCGACTGAAATGCTGTTCGAGAGACCGTCCGAGGCATGCATCGAGATTGCCATATTCGCTTTGGCTGGTGAGGTAGTCGAGGACTTCCTTGGCCACTTCGGCGGCGGTATTCGGAACATACTTGCTCCCTTGCTTGGTGACTAGCCCAAGGCCACGTTCGACCGGATAGAAAACCTGCGGAAGAGCCGTCAAATCTGCCGCCTTCAAGAACACTTCGGGCTCATCCCCCCGCAACGGCCGCGAGCCCATTTCCAGCTTGGGATAAAGCTCCGGCACAAGCTGGTTGAGCAACTTGGGGATGATCTCCTCGATCTTGCTGCCCAAAGAGGCCGCCTCGTACGCCACGCCGCGGAATACGCCGGTTCCTCGCTCCAAGGCTTCGGTGAGTTTGTCCTGGAGCCGGGATTCGAGCGCCTGGCACGTGTTGCTTTCGTCCTGGAGACACTTGTCCTCCTCGTGCGTGATTTTGCTTTGCGCCCGTAAGAGCCGGTACTTTTCGACCATCTTTTTGGAGGCATAGAGCTGGGCCACCAATTCGTCGATTTCGCCCGTGAGCGCAAAAACCAAGTTATTGTCGTGAGCCTTCTGGCGACTTTCGTCTCTTGCCTCGCCGAGCCGCCGAGGCAAGTCCGCGTCGTCCTCCGCGATCATGAGGGATAGCTTGATGTCCGTTTCGTCACCGACCGAGGTACCGTCCACGGAGATTCCGATGCGGAAGGTACGACAATCCTTGTAGCGATAAGTACGCAGAGGCGGGTTGCTAAAGATTTTGCTGAGGGCTTTGCGGATGATCTCGCTGCGGTCACGCGGTTTGGGGTCGTAGGACTTTTTCTCCGTCTCCCAGTTTTTCTCCTGGGCGGTCTGGAGTTTCCAGCCGTCCTCGGTTTCGCGAATGAAATCCGCCTCGTGGAGTTTTTTCAAGGCCGCCTGAACCTGAGGCAAAGGCGCAGGATCGCCCACCTTGTCGACCAAAAAGGCTGCGATATTGGCCGGCGTGCGAGGGAGGTCGCGCACAAACTCCAGTAGGCATATCACTTTGGCAACGCGAAGTGCCCATTTTTGGGTCTCCGGATCACCCTTAAACCGCTCGGCAATCTGGTGGATGTCGGTCCTTCGTTCGTTGGAAAGGTTACCTTCGACAAGTTCATAGACGCGGTCCAGGGTCACGAGGGTACCGATCGGCGCTTTGGCCAGGGCGGTCCGCTCGGATACGAGCATCTCGTAGGCCTGCTTGATGAGGGTGCGGTTGCTCCCGCCGAGGTGCCGGGGAGCGCCCGGCTGAAGCCGGATGCCCGACATGATGCTGATACACAGGTCGATGTAATGCGGAGGATACGGATAGAACGGGATGAAATCCTCCTCGCTGATCTGAGTCTGACGCGAGGTGCGCTCCAGGCGTAACGCCGCGTTTAGAGAACCTTGATGTTCGTGGTAGAGCTGCCTCAGCAGGGGAATGGCTTCCTCCTTCTTGGCGAGGACCCGCTTGGTGGCGACCTCGCGGATATCCGATGGGGCAAGGTCGATACGGTAACGGAAGCGATCCTGAAGCCTGGCCAGCTCCACGCGTTTGGAGTCGATGGCGGCTACCACTTCATCGAGTTTTTCCTGAGCGGTTACGACAATCCAGCACGGGGCCGGAATCTTCCTGGCCTTTACGAGGTTGCGGCCCACCTTGCCAAATTCCTCGACCGTGGCCCTGAGATCTTCGATCTTATCGCCGCTGCGTGCGACGTGTTGACCGACCTCGTCAATCACGATGACCACCGCCTTCCCCGGACGGCGGCGGGCAAAAAGTTCGAAGGTCCGTTCCACGACCTTGCTGACCGTGATGCTGGCATCGCGATTGCGCTGGGTGCGTGCCCAGGAATCGGGCGAAGGATACACCGTGGGGTCCAGAGCGTGCAAAACCGCACTTGCCCGGGATAGCCGCTGCGCACCTTTGCGCACGATCCGCCAGTCCTGGCCGTGCAGCTCCTTGCACTTGGCAATAAATTCCTGGAGCTTGCCTTCCGCCTCCAGTTCGATTTCTAGCTCGGCGATGTCGAAATCTTCGGCGTAATCAAGCTCCCTCAGGACAACGGCGTAAATGAACTCTGCGATCCGCTGCGTGATGCGCCGTGTGTCCTGCTCCTTAGCGACGTCGAACAAGATCACCTCGGTGGGGTACTTGGTGCTGATGAAATCCAGCAAGTTGCGCACCTCGGGATGATCGACCTGTTGCTTGAACAAGTCGGGAAAGTTCTTGCCGAGGATCTTCCGATTTTGGAGGGCATATCCGAAGTATTTGGCAAAAGAACTTTTGCCCGAGCCGAAGAAGCCGGATATCCAAATGCCGACACTCTCGTGGGGCTCGACCGGTGCGTCGGCTACGGCCCTGAAAAGAGTGGCATACTGCTCACGGATACTGTCCGTGGCTACGTACTCGGTGATTTCCGAGTACACGGAATGCTAGTCGCTCTGATCGACCTGGATGATTTCCTCGATCTTCCGGCGCAGGTCGCGCGTCAGCAAGTCCCCAATGGTCTTCATAAACCGTCCTCAATTTTACCCGTAGATTTTCACTCGATAGTTTCCCAGGGCATCGCGGTCCTTGAGTTCCATGAATCTCAGCCCGGTTGTCCCTTCAAGGGAGCCTGGATAAAAAAGAATGGTGGGAACCCGTGTCTTACCCTGCATCTGGCTTAAGAGCTTCGACATGTGGTAGATGCCTGGGGCCATGGCGGCGGCCCGGATCAAAAAGGCAATATCGGTTTCAGCGGAAAGCCGCTCGAGCTCTTCAACCAGAAGCTGGGCCAAGGGACGCCAGTCTCGGTCCGAAAGATACGTCGTCACCTGCTCCTGGGCTACGACAAACCCGCGCTGCCTCTCCAACTCGACAACTGCTTCTATCCCCTCGGACTCCTCGATGGCCCTCCAAAGACAACGCGACATTCGGATGATGGATACTCTCCTTCCCCCATCTTCTAGCCGTGTGGCCAGGCGCCGGGCTTCTCGACGCAGGGTCCACTCCTCCGCCGGGTCATAGCGGAAGATGGCAAACGGCAGATCGTGGTAAGCACTGATTCGCGGCGGATCGGCAAGTAGATCCGCCTCTAGCACTTTAAGTCGCTCCGCGAGCGAGGACATCCGCATACTCCTCCAAGGTCGGTGCGGGAAAAGTCAGCCGCGTGACACTCCCCGCAGCATGGTACTCCAGCAAGCCGTGTTGGTGTGCCTCGACTAAAAGCCGCTCGACGCCTTCTCGTGTCATAAAGAACAACTTCCACTCCGCCATATCCAACAGCCTCGCTCCCGAGGCCTGTTTCTGCTTGAGGTAGAAGACGACGTAACAAAAGGCACGTAGTGGCAGATAAATGGCAGGGGCTATGCGTTTTTTAACCTTTCCCTCGAGTACGCCAAAATCACGTAACGTCGACAAAAGCCCTTGCACTACACGCCGCAAAGTGCCATCGCTCCAGAGGCTAGTGGCCTTGCCTTCCAGGACCCACTCCCGAACCGTCCGTTGCACCTCGGCGACGCTCACCGTGACCACGCCCCGGGCCCACTGAGGTACGAGGATTTCCAAGACGACATCGCGCAGCAGCGAGTCTGCTCGTGCGGCATGGAAGTAAAGTATTCGATCGATGCTGCTACTGTCGCAGCGGCTTTTAACGAGGCGTGCCAGGGCTCTGGCGACTGATTCCTCGCCAAGGTAGCGTTGCCGAAAGATGGCCAGAATATCCTCGGCTCGGGAGCGGGAGGTTTTCCCCAGCAGATTATGGCAGCGGATCTGATGCAGATTTTCCGCGACGGATAGCTCAGGGTCCCAGGAGGCCAACAGCGCCTTGGTGTCCGGAAGAAGGGCTCCCGCCTTGATGATCTTTGTGGTGTATAGCGCCGGAGAATCGTTTCGTATTGCCTGCCCACCTCTTTTTGGCGTGCCACCTTGCATTGCCTATTGTTCCCATGGCTGAGTCCTTGCCGGCTCCTCCGACACAAAGCCCCTCATGAATCTCTAAATTGGTTATGAATCTATAAATGGGTTAAAGTAACAAGCTGCCCAAGGGCTGGCCGACAAGCCCCACGTGTCGATTTATTATTTTTAGCTAGATCCCGTGCTTTTCTTGAGGTAGATACCCTGCGCACCCGGAGGTGCATACCGACCCGGTCGCAGGCCAACCACTTTTTTCGCTAAACTTGACAAATTTCGATGTATAAGAGAATCGGGAACGATCGACGTCACGAAAAATCGACGTCAATAAATTAGACTAAACGAAACGGTTTTCGCGGTCAATTGCAGCTCGGACGTGGGTCAGTGAGCTGTTTCCCGCCCGACTGCGATGCTTGCCCACGCTTTGTGTGTGAATTCAAATTGCGCAAATTGGTCCCTGCTCAGCCGCGATTCACAAATGATTATCGCAAACGGCGGGCAAATCGTCCGCACATGCGGAGAAAATTGCAAATTGTTAACGTACTCAACCTTTGGGGTGAAAATCGTCCACACAAGCGGGGAAAATCGGCGCGCGGGCCGAACGAGTCGTCGGGGCGGTAACGCGCGGTTTTCCCGGGTGGGAGATACCTTTTACAAAGCCCAGTCACCTTTTTGCAGGTTGGTCACCGAATGTCCCAGTTGGGTTTTAACTTTGCCTTTTGCTTTTATCATAGGGGTGAATACCCGTCCTTTGGTCCGGGAATGGGGGGACGATCTTTGTAGAGTATGCGCGGCAATATTTTTGAAGAGTGTGCCCAAATATCTTTTGAAGAGTATGCGTAGCCAGATATTTGAATCGTGTGCGCGGCACTGCTTCGAGAACGGCTCGCAGCTTTGTCTCGAACGGTCCGATCGCAGCGTCTTTCTGTCGCAAGTTGTTCTTTAGAAGGCTAAGGCGCAAACCATGGTAGAGATCAATCGCGACGATATCATCGAGGGGCCTTTTTGGCCAGAGCGCGTGCAGGTACGTTTCTGTGAACGCGTGGGAAGAAAGATCAAAATCGAAGTTGTTGGGTGCACCTCCCAAAAGAGCTCTGAGCTCCTTTTGAGGGAGAGCCAACTAGAGGAGATTCGGAAGGTCTCCTCCGCCACCGGCGAGCAATGGGATTTCCGCGGACATGGGAAGGAATTCTTCCTTGGACTCGAAGCACATCGGGTCCGCTTGGCCCACCAGTTCGATCCACTATTGGCGGTGAATGTGTCGCAAGTCGATCCGCTCCCCCACCAGATCGAGGCCGTTTATCATAACATCTTGCGGAGCCCGCGGATTCGCTTCCTGTTGGCGGATGACCCCGGGGCGGGCAAAACCGTCATGGCGGGGCTTCTCCTCAAAGAACTGAAGTATCGCGGTCTGGTCCGACGGACTTTGATTGTCGTTCCTGGCCATCTTAAAGATCAATGGCGGCGCGAGATGCAGGAGCGCTTCCGCGAAAACTTCGTGGTGGTTGACCGCGGCTACATGAATGCCGCATGGGGCTCGAATGCCTGGCAGCAGGTGGCCCAGGTGGTTACCTCGCTGGACTTTGCCAAGCAAGAGGATGTTTTGCTCTCCCTTTCCGAGACGCACTGGGACTTAGTCATTGTGGATGAAGCGCACAAGATGGCGGCCTACCGTTACGGGGAGAAGATCAACAAGACCGAACGCTACCGTGTTGGCGAGGTTCTTTCGCGGATCGCTGAATTCTTGTTGTTCTTAACCGCTACTCCGCACCGCGGCGACCCGGAAAACTTCCGGCTGTTGTTGAACCTTTTGGTACCCGACCTATTTGCCAATGAAAGCATCCTCCACGAATCCGTCGCGAACCGCGAAAACCCCATCCTCTTGCGTCGGCTTAAGGAAGATTTGAAGGACTTTAAAGGGCAGCCTCTGTTTCCTCCGCGGCACGTTTCCACAAGGCTTTATCGCCTCAATGAGGACGAAAAACGCCTTTACAATGCCGTCACCCAGTATGTGGGGACCTATTTCAATAGGGCCCGTGCCAGCGAAAAGCGGAACGTGACCTTCGCCCTTTTGGTCCTTCAGCGCCGCTTGGCTTCTAGCGTTCGCGCGGTTCGTCGTTCCTTGGAAAGGCGCACCCAGCGGCTCAAAGAGCTGCTCAGGCAGGGCGACTGGTTAGCGCAAAGAGCCGACGTGGATGAGGAGGACCTCGAAGATGCCCCGGAGCAAGAGCGGCTGACCACCGAGGATGAGCTGCTCCAGAAGCTCACTGCCGCCGAGACGCGCGAAGAGCTGGAAGAGGAAATCCGCAGGCTGGAGGAGCTCATTGCCCTGGCTCGCAGTGCCGAGCGGAACGAGATCGAAACGAAGCTCAACGAGTTGCATCAGGTCATCACCGCGGAACAAATCCGGCAAACCGACGAAAAATTGCTGATCTTTACGGAGTCGCGGGACACCCTCGATTACCTGGTGGAAAAACTCAGGGGATGGGGCTTTTCCGTCGTAAGCCTGCACGGGGGGATGAATCTCGACGCCCGCATCCAGGCCGAAAGCGAGTTTCGTAACCGAGCCCAACTGATGGTTTCCACCGAGGCCGGTGGGGAGGGTATTAATCTTCAGTTTTGCTCCCTCATGGTCAACTACGACATTCCTTGGAACCCCAATCGGCTGGAACAACGCATGGGGCGAATCCATCGTTATGGCCAAACCAAGGAGGTCCACATTTATAACCTGGTCAGCGTGGATACGCGCGAGGGGCAGGTGTTCCACGCGCTATTCAAAAAGTTGGAGAATACTCGGCGGGCTTTGGGGTCGGACCGCGTTTTCGACATTATCGGCGAAATCTTGCCGCGAGGTAACCTCAAGGATTTGATCGTTGACGCCATTTCCAACCGCCGCGCTATGCAAGAGATTTTGCACACCATCGAGGCGGTGCCCAATGACGAATTGATCAGGAAGGCCAAAGAGGCCACCCAAGAGATGTTGGCCACCCGGCACATCGATTTGACCCGGGTCCTGGGCGAGGACCGTCGCGCCCGCGAGCATCGCCTTGTGCCCGAGTACATCGAACAGTTTTTCAGTCGCGCTTGCGAATGGCTGCAAATTTCTTTGGAGCAGCGACGCGGCAAATTGTGGCGGGTCGCAAGAATTCCCCACGAAATCAAAAATGTTTCCCACGACTTTGAGAACCGCTTCGGAAAGGTCTTCCCCGAATATCAAAAAATCGCCTTCGATAAAGAGCAGTCCCGCAAGCTGGGGGCCGAGTTTGTCGCACCGGGCCATCCTCTGCTAGAAGCCGTAGTGGACCGGCTACTTACCACTACTCAGCAGACCCTCCACCGGGGGGCCGTTTTTGCCGATCCCGAAGGCCGCCGCGACGGCTGGTTGTGGTTCTTTGAAGTGGAGATCCGCGACGGCAACGATCAGTGCGCACTCCGGAAGCTGGTCACCATTTTCCAGCCGCACGACGGGAGCTCGTTCCAGGAGGTCAACAGTTCCATCTTGTGGGACATGAAACCGCTAGAAGGTGTCCCCCTTCAGGATGGCCGCCCTTCTCAAGGCCAAATCGAGGAATTCATCTGCGATGACATTATTGACCGCCTCCAGCAGGAAATTCAATCCGATCGGAACCGCATCGGCGCCATCAAACGCAAGTATGGCATGCAATCGTTGCAGGGCAGGATCGCAGACTCGCAACAAAAGCTGATGGACTACGAGAGGCGCCGGGAGCAGGGGCAACCGATAGCCGAGGTCGAAATCCATAACGAAAAGCGCCGTCGCGATGAGTTGATTGCCCGCAAAGAAGAGCTCGAACGCGAGATCATGCGCGAGACTACCCTGGTAGCGAGGATGCCGCGGCTGCTGGCCGTGGCTCGCATCATTCCGCTCGCCAGCCCGTCCCCCGAAATGGGAAGCGATCCGGCGATCGAGAAAATCGGGATGCAGATCGCCATGGAGTACGAACGAGCTCAGGGCCGCAACCCCGAGGATGTCAGCCCCCAGTACCTGGGCTACGACATCCGCAGCATCGGCTCTGCGGGGGAAGTCCGCTACATCGAGGTCAAGGCCCGGGCAAACTCTGGCCGGGTGGTCCTCACTCCCAATGAATGGAACATGGCCAAGCAGCTTCGGGAGGAGTACTGGCTTTATGTGGTGGAAAACGCGGCCGGTACGCCGCAGCTTAACCTGATTGCCAACCCGGCAGCCAATCTCATGCCCCAGGAGGAGTCCAAAATTGTCCGTTACTGGGTCGATAACTGGAAGGAAGCAGCCACGCCTGCGTGAGAAAGATCGCTTGGCCCTGGTGGTTGCGGAGGCGGATCGCGAACGCCGGTCGAAAGCTTAGATCCATGGCGGGTACAAACCGGGCGATGGTACCCCCGGTCGGCCCTTGGCACTTTGCGCAAGCTTTGCCGGTGGGACAAAGGCATCGGGCCAGGAATCGCCTACCCAAACTCGGGCCGGGGGCTTGAAGTGGCGTCTTTTTTCGGGGATAAATAAGTGGATAAGAAGTTATGGCCGGCTCCCCCGCGAAAGGATCGGGCATTTGATCGGGCCGCTCATGGATTCGCAAGAGGACTTCGCCGCATGGCAGAGCAAGCGAGGCGGTTGATTGAGGTGGATTTTCCGCTCCGCAAGGTGTCGGAGGAATCAGCTCGGGAGAAAAGTATCCGCCACGGGCACATCTCGACCCTTCACATCTGGTTTGCCCGCCGACCGCT
>Ga0209721_1001163_pt1 | contig 20526 bp, 18 predicted proteins | sample TshhotsprinmetaG_FD_184139 | JGI IMG/M metagenome (GOLD analysis project Ga0209721, IMG submission 184139) | Hot spring microbial communities from South Africa to study Microbial Dark Matter (Phase II) - Tshipise hot spring metaG (SPAdes)... | ecosystem: Environmental > Aquatic > Thermal springs...
AAAACCGTTGACCTTGTTACAGGATTTGGGTATCATTGTTTTTTCAAGTAATGAAAACACAAATAATTCAGGCAACTCGGCGGAGAAGGTTGAAAATAGTAAGGAGGAAAAGAGTAGTACAACGAAGATTCCATTTGTTGTTTTAAATCCATTTGAAATTGTAATCCTAAAATTTAAGATTGCAGGATATGGAGGGTTGATATTGGCTTTGCCGTATATTATATGGCAGGTGTGTGCCTTTGTTTTTCCGGGGTTAAAGCCTAATGAAAAGCAATTGGTAAAAATTATATTATTCGGTTGTAGCACATTAGGTATTATTGGTGTTATCGTTGCATATTTTGGTGTAATTCCCCTTGTTATTCCGTATTTACTACAATGGATACCGCAAGATTGGGAAGTTCAACTGCGGGCCAACGAAACAATTTCAATAATTGTACTACTACTTTTTGGATTTTCGCTTGCTTTTCAGTTCCCTATGATAATATTAGCATTGGTGTATCTTGATTTGTTAAGTCCAAATACATTGCGAAAACTTCGAAAATATGTTATTGTAGGTTTGAGTGTTGTCTCAGCAATATTAACTCCACCTGACCCCATTTCGATGATAATTATGTTGTTGCCATTGGTCATTTTATATGAAATTAGTATTTGGGCGTCGTATTTGATACGAAGGAAACCACAAACAGCATAAACAAGGAGCATTCCTGATGGTAGGTATCGGTTTTACAGAGATGATTATCATCGCCGGGATTGCTCTTGTTGTTTTAGGGCCTGAAAAGTTTCCAGAATTTGCTAAGATAGCGATTCGTGCGATTCGTGATATTCGGGGTTATTTTGATGAGGTTAAGACAGAGATTGCCAAAGAAGTAAAACCGCTGGAAAGGGAATTAAATGAAATAACCCGAAAGGGGAATGAATTGTACCGTGAAATTTTGACGGAGACAGAGCCCTCTTATACATCAAAAGGCTATACGCCTTCGACAAATTATGTGGAACATTCTTATCAAACAGACAAGGACATTGAGGAGAAGCATAATAATAGTATTACTTCGGAAGGAGTGTCAGGAGAAACTGTGAATGTTGAAGCGATGACTGATGTTAATGATATTACGGAAGAGCCTTATGACCCGGATATCCCACAGGCTGATTTAAGAAGGGAGTCCCCCTCAATTCTGCATAATGATGAGGATTTCCATAAGGCAGAAGAAGAAACACCGTCTGATAGAGATGATGATATTCGATTTCCCGAGCGATTAGATGGGTAGAATATAAAAAGAGAGGTGATATTTTTACATTCCGGCTAGTTTTATCAATCTTTTTTTCTGCTTCGGCTATGGCGAATAGCATTTGCTTTATAGAACATAGCCGGCTCAATGATAGGGTCATGTATTCCTTCTATTTCAATTCCACCAAAACAAACCCGTCCGCGATAGGTACGGTTGCAAAGAATGATGGAAATTGCCTGTCGTGACCATTTTTTCCCCTGGCGTGTGAATATCCCTTTAGAATGTAAATAATCTACAACTCTGCCTGTACTACGAGTGCGTATATATTCGCGAAAAATCATGCGCACAATTTCTGCTTCGTAATCGTCAACCACCAAAGGTTTTTCACTTTCTTCGCCACGACGGTAGCCATAAGGAGCAGGACCGGTTCCATATCTTCCTTTTTGGACAGAGGCAATTTGTCCCCTACGCACCCGTTCCCCATGAGTTAAAAGATTTCCTATGGACGATTCCTGTTTTTTTGATGAGGCCACTTCTTCAATGTTTGTTTTATGCTTTGTTTCCTCTTTGCGTACCTTACTCATGTTTCTGCCCTACTCCTTAATTATTTTTAATAGATATGACAAATATTAATCCTTATTACGCCTAATAGTATTCACTCAGATTTGTAATCTCATGCATATAGTTTATAACATTTTTACATAAATGTCAAGAAAAAATACAGTGTAATTTTTATTTTTATTAGAAAGTAATCTTTATATTTTGGTTTCAGTGATGGTCAGAAGTTATTTTTCTTTCATGGTTCAAGTTATACATTTTTCTGTTGTTCTGGTATGTGGTTATATTGTCGCTGTTTATATTGAACCTATTATTTATACATTGGGTTTTTTACCCATAGAGACGGGGAATACCTTCTGGGTATATCTTTCAATAATATCTTTGTTTTGTATCTTTCAAATGTTGTTTCGGGGGTTGCTTCAACTTTTCTTTTCAGCCCCGTTAATAATGACTACACTTGCAGATATACTTTCTTTTTCTCCCTGCGTTGTGTTAATTGCACATATTTCAGGGTATTTTCAGGAAATTCCTTATGTCCCGGCACGAATACTTCCTATTTTTTATCTTTGTCTGTTTATAGGATTGCATTTCTTTTTTAAGTTAATTGTTTTATTTACATCTGTATATGGCAAAGCCTGTTCGCGGGGATATTCTGTTTTTTGGTTTCTTGTTGTGTTTGTTCTTACCTATATATCCTTACTTGGTCTTATACAATGGAAACATAGTCTGATACGGCACCGTTTTTTTCAGGTAAAGACATCCGCTGTGTTTTCTGATGGCAAAAATCAAACTATGATAACAGAGGTTCCGGAGGGAAGTTTTGTAATACAACCGTTTCCTATTTCGAATGATGAAAATTGTGTCTGGTTTATCCGTGCTGGGAATAAGTTTTTATCTACAACCACAATCTTCCTTTATGTTATATTTTCGGATAAGCGAATAACTCCTTTTGTTATTCCTCTTCAAGTTTCACGGGATACATGGACAGAGATGTGTTTAAAAGATTACCTACCTAACGAGGGGTTAAGTTTTATTATTTCATGGTCGAGTTATCGTCTACCTGTGTTTTTAATCCGCCAGGGATTGGCTCCTCAGTTTTCGCTTAAATCATTGGAAGAGGTTCGTGAATTTGTTTTCTCAGAGCAAAGGATAGGAAAAATGATATATAAAACGGTGTATATGGATGGTCCTTATTGTGAGAGAGAGGTTACAGGAGAAGTCGTTGTCAGATGATGTAAGAATTTTTTCTAAACAATCTATTATAATTAAGGGACTGTATATACAATTAAAAGGGAAATTTTTAGTATGAATTTAGTTCCTTTATATAAGCAAACAAAGCCTGTGATTTCATTTGAATTTTTCCCACCAAAAACATGGCAGGGGATAGCGGAATTGTATGAACATTTTCGGGAGTTAATGAAGTGTAATCCGGGCTATATCACATGTACATACGGAGCAGGGGGCCATACATCGCTGGATGAGGTACAGAAACGAACCCTGGAGGTGCTACGCTGGGTGCGAGGGGATTATCCCAATATACCTGTTGTTTCGCATCTTACCTGTGTAAATGCAACGCAAACGGATTTGAGGGACTATCTGTGTAAAGCAAAAGAACTATCGGTGTCCGGAATAGTGGCCTTGCGGGGGGATGTACCCGGAAATAGTCATTTATTTGTCCCGTTTCCCGGTGGTTTTCGGTATGCAGTTGAACTGGTTCGGTTTATTAAATCGGAATTTTCTGAGTTTAACATTCTTGTTGGTGGTTATCCGGAGAAACATCCGGAGGCTTCGAGTCTGGAGGAGGATATTCGTCACTTGAAAGAGAAGGTTGATGCAGGTGGAGAAATTGTTTTAACACAACTTTTTTATAATAATGAAGATTTTTATCGGTTCCGTGATTTATGTGAGAAAGAGAAAATGAATGTACCAATAGTGCCGGGTATATTGCCCGTTACCAATTTGGCTCAGGTAAAAAGAATAACCTCTTTGTGTGGTGCAAAAATAGCCCCGATTTTATTGGAGCGATTGGAAAAACATGAAAGGGATGAAGAAGGGCAGTTTTCGGTTGGGGTGTATTATGCTACACGACAGGTTGAGGATTTAATTCAACAAGGTGTTCCGGGTGTACATTTTTATGTATTGAATAGGTCTCGTGCGGCGGTTCATATTTGTAGGGCGTTGACGCTGTAAAAGGTCCAACGGGTTCAACAGAAAGGGAAAAAAATATGACATTTTTAAGTGAAGTAAAAAGGAGTAAAAGGATATTGTGTGCTCCCTTCGCGAGTTTTCCAGGTATCGTGTTGACAAAATCCACAGTGAAGGAAAATCTTAATGATGGAAAACTGCAGGCAGAAACAGTTATTGCCTTACAAAAGGTTTGTGATTTTGATATTATTTTTCCCATGATGGATTTAACTGTGGAAGCAGAGGCATTAGGGGCCCAAATAAATTGGGAGATTGATGAACTTCCTGCTGTTGTAGGAAAAATAATTGTGGATGAAAATGATGTAAAGAATCTATACATTCCTGAAATCGGGGAAGGAAATAGATTGGATGTATTTGTTGAGGCATGTAAAAAAATTAAGGAAGCGTTTCCTGATAAATGGGTTTGGGGATATGCACTGGGACCTTTTTCAATTACAGGTCGTTTGATGGGTATGACAGAGGTTTCTATTGCGTTGAAACTTGAACCGGAACTTGTTCATCAGGTATTAAAGAAGGTTGAACTTTTAATGGAAAAGTATGTATCTGCATTGCTTTCTACGGGGATTGATGGCCTGGTAATTTTAGAACCAGCCTCCGGAATGTTGGATGAGAATGATGCAAATGAATTTTCAAATAATTACATAAAACAAGTTGTAAGTCTTGTTAAAGATAAGGCAAAAATTCCTGTCTTGCATAACTGTGGGAGGGTACTCCATCTAGTGGAAAGTCTCTGCGCAACGGGTATAGAAGTTTTACATGTAGGTTCTATAACAGACCCTTATGATATTTATCCGCGTATCCCTGAAAATGTTGTATTGATGGGCAACTTAAATCCGACGCAGGTGTTTTTACAGGGGACACCGGAGCAAATAAAAGAGGCGACAATATCTTTACACGCGAAGATGGCCGGGTATGGCCGATTTGTCATTTCCTCCGGTTGTGATATCCCACCAGGGACACCAATGGAAAATTTAAAAGTTTTAAAAAATGTTGTAATGTCTTTGAAAGGTTCCGACGGTCGTAGTTTTCAGGAGGATGTATCTATATGAGGGGTTGCAGACGAATATTCGTAGGAATTATCTTGATTTTACTGCTTCTATCCCTTCCTGTATTTGCCCAAACGGATACTGTAGAGATGAAGGATTGGATTGATGCCTCGTTGTACCGGGACATGAATATTGTTATTCCGGAGAACGCTTCACCTATTCTTCAACATTCGGCGGAGGTGTTTAAGAAGTATTGGGAAATGTGTACATATCGTCCCATCACGATTTCAAACATAAATCAGGGTATTTTAAATATCTGGTTGGGAGCGGAACTCTGCACAAAGGAATGGATTGATTCGGAAGAATTGAATGACCTTGGAGATGAAGGGTTTATAATACGAACCTATACACCTACAAGGAAGTATGCCCAGAAAGGTGTTGCAAAACAATTATTAATCTGTGGCAAGACGGATTTAGGGACACTCCATGGGGTTTATACTTTTTTTGAACGGTATTTAAATGTGTCGTGGTTATCTTCGTATTACACGCATAAACCGCCTTTGGGTTATCGACTGAAAGAGATGAAATTTAGATTTGTACCCCATTTTGAATATCGAGTTTTTTGTTCGGACCTGCCGGAATATAAGATGGAAGGAGAGAGGAAAGAAGGATTGCATCTGTCGCTATTGTTAAAGGAAAGCGATTTTATTCCCATACCTATTTATGACTGCGTTCAAGGAGAAAAATTTGTTCAGAATACCCAAGAACTTGGCACAAAATTATCCGACAAGAACAAAACAGTTTGTTTTATTTCTCCTGAAACGAAAAATGCCTTTCTACACTTCTTTAAGAAACAAATGGAATTGAATCCGGAACGGAAGTTCTGGACAATTGACGGAAGTAATTTGGAGAATGCCTGTACATGTGGGGAGTGTCAGGAATTGGTTAAAAATACAGGAACTCCTCTTGGGCTTTTACTAACGATGTTGGATGATGTTATTTGTCAGTTGGAAAGAATTTATCCAGAAAAGGACTTTCGGTTTTGTCTATCTCTAAAAAATAAGATGAGACAGGTTCCACAGAATATAAAGATGAATGATAGGGTATTTATCGCTCTTTCTACCGAGACCTGTGATGTTGCTTGTCCCATAGACGACCCTGACTCTGTGTCAAATACTTGTTTTTTTAATGATTTGAAAGCATGGTGCGGAATTACATCCAATATCCTTATACAATACTATGTGGGGTCAAATTATTTTTGTGGTTTATTTCATCAACCCGAATTGTTTAACTTTCAGAGGAATATTCAATTATTTGACCGTTATCGAGTTCGGGGGATTATCATTTGCACATCTTCACAGAAGATATTTCCGTTTAGCGAATTTGATGCATTGAAATCTTATATTTTGGCGCGGCTTATGTGGGACCCGGACCTAATTATTGAAGAAGAGATCAATCGGTTTTTGGATATATATTATGGTCCTGCGGGGGCGCTGTTTTCTGAGTTTTTGAATTATCAAAAAGATTTTGTTAGAAGAAATAATATCAAATGTAGTGTATATCAAAGGGTTCCCTGGTGGAATAAGGATTACGCTTCGAAGGCAGGAACGATAATCCAGCAAGCAATAAATATGACCTATTTTAGCCAGGATATATACAATCGTGTTTTGCAAACGGCGATACCCTTTTATTATTCATCGCTGATTTGCCCACCTGATATTCAGATTCAAGAGGATAAATTTACCGAAATTCGTCCGGAAGCAATACAACCAGGAGAATTCTGGAGTAAGTTGGAAAAAGTAGAGAGTGTTTTAGAAAAAGAGTCCCATACTCCTTATCGCGAAGTGATTCCGACGGAACTCTATTCCCGAAAGTTTTCGGAACGCTCTTTATCTTTTCGAATGTATTCACTCGAAAACGAGATTTATAAATTAGGAATCTGTGACGAACAGGGAGCAATTGTTCAAATTCAAAATAAATTATCAGGGATGGAGTTCCTTTCTGCATTTAAGAAAGGAGTTTATCCCTACTTTTTGTGGAATGAGTACAAAGATATGTCAGAAACGGGTTGTGGAATTCCCTTTGAGGGGAATTCTATTTTGAAGGAAGTAGATAACGATAAAATAATAATCGAACGAGAAATCAAAACAGGTGTTTTATTACAACGAAAGATACGATTTGGTGATAGTCAGGATACCCTTTTTGAGTATTTTTGTGTAAATAAAAATTCCAAAGATGAAAAGGTCTCTTTTTACATTATCCCTTGTTTCTCATTATGTGCTGATGATAAGAAGATAGAGTTATGGTTATATGACAATCAAAAATGGGAAAAGCAAAAACAAAAGGCAATGGCCTATCAACCTTTCCCATTACAACCGGAAACTATTTATACAGAAGGTATCAGCGGGATAGGAATTTATTTCTGTGACAGAGGTATATTCTTGGAAATGGAAATTCAACAGTTGCCTCTGGACTGTATGAAATTCTTCTTTGATTATTCCTATTACGATGAGTATATTTCTCCCCTAATAAAGATTTCCCTACCTGTTTTATCCGAGCAATCCGTTCCCTTTACACTACGATTCAAAACATATAATAAAGATTCCATTCCTTGAAACGGTGAAGAGCATAATCGTTTTATTGTTTTGAATCCTCTTTTTTTCTTCCACCGAAGACAGCGTATTTATAGTATTTCCAGATAACATCAATGTCGGTGAAACCTACCTCTTCGAGGCTCTTTAGATGAAACATTAGTTTTTCAGGATTCCCATCTTTTCGATGTCGGCCGAGCCATTTTTGGTTGATTTCTTCGTCGGACAGGGATTGAGCCATATAATCTTTCCAGTTGGATAGGTATAATTTTTCAAGATATTCGCTCGACCCTATAACTACATCTGCGTTGTAAAAAACACCTCCATTTTTTAGATTCATAAACACTTTATGGTAGAACGGCTTTTTATCTTTGCCTAAATGGTGTAAGGATAGTGAGGAAAGGATAACATCGTATTTTTTATCAAACTCGTATTCTGAAAAATCGCATAGAATATAAGAAATTCCTTCATAATCTTTCAGTTTCGCTTTAGCCATATTAATCATGTTTTCTGCAAAATCGAGACAGGTTATCTTTGCATTGGGGAATTTTTCCTTTATCTTTTTTGCAACGGTACCTGTACCACATCCTATATCGATTGTATGAAAGGGTTGTGTTTTATCAAATGGGATTGAGGACAATAATGCGTTAATCATGTCTTCATAGTGCGGGATTAAATTACAAACAATTCGGTCGAATTCCTTAGCTTCTTCTTCAAAATGTTCTTTCATTGTATTCATATTATTTTCTATATATATATTGATTATTGTTTCTGTTTAAATTATGGAATGCGAATATAGATAGGGATAATAGTTCTTTTGCATAAAAAAGTTCCGATGTATCGAGGGTGTATTCTATCAACAATAAAAGCATGTTGCAAAGTTTTATTTTGTATTTGAATTAAAAGTCGTTATAATAGTATATGTTTTAGAAGATGTAAAATTATGTTTTTTCAATTACATTAACTATTAAATGAAGGGTGCGTATTATGGCTAAAAAGACAGTGAATGTAGCAATGGTCGGTGGTGCGTTTATGGGTAAAACGCACAGCAATGCATGGCGTAAGGTTTCCATGTTTTTTGACCCGCCCGTGAAGCCTGTAATGAAAGTTATGTGTGATAAGGACCCCAATGCATTGAAGAATGCGGAACGGTATGGCTGGCAGGAGACCTCCGATAATTGGGAAGAGGTTGTTAATCGACCGGATATTGATGTAATTGATATATGCACTCCGAATTTCCTCCATCCTCCGATTGCTATTGCTGCGGCGAAAGCAGGCAAGGCTGTTGTTTGTGAGAAGCCGTTAGCCAATACACTGGCAGAAGCCAGACAGATGTGGGATGCTGTGAAGGAAGCAGGTATTCGTAACATGTGTGGTTTTTCATATCGTTTTGCTCCCGCGGTTCAAACCATTAAACAACTTGTGTCCAAAGGACAATTGGGAGAAATATTCCATTTTCGTGCGGCGTATCAACAAGACTGGATTGTAGACCCTGATTTCCCGATGGTGTGGCGTTTGAAGAAAAAACATACGGGTTCAGGTGCTCTGGGTGATATTGGGGCGCACATTACAGATTTGTGTCATTTCCTTGTAGGACAGGTATGTGAGGTAGCAGGGACGATGGAGACCTTTATTAAGAAGCGTGTCGTCCCTGAAAGTGATGTTGGAGCCTGGGGAGCTAAAGGGGGTAAAGGGAAAAAGGTGTATGATGAAGTGGATGTAGATGATGCGGCTGTTTATGTTGCACGAATTAAGGATAAGAATACATTGGCAACTTTTGAAGCGACGCGTTTTGCACCGGGACGCAGGAATTATAATAGTATAGAAATTTACGGGAGCAAAGGGTCGGTATTGTGGAATCAGGAAGAGATGAATGAATTCCATTACTTTAATCGGAGTGACCCGCCTACCTTGCAAGGTTTTCGCAAAGTTCAAGCCTGTGATATAGGACATCCGTATGTTCAAGCCTGGTGGCCACCGGGTCACATTATTGGTTATGAACATCTTTTTGTGCATGAAATATACGAGTTCTTATGTAGTTTAGCCAGTAAGAAAATAAATTATCCGACATTTGAAGACGCGGTCAAATGTCAGGCGGTATTGGATGCAGTGGAGCGAGCCTCTGCTTCTAAAAAGTGGGAAAAGGTTGTAGTTTAAGATTTGGAATATTAACTTTAATAAGAAATAAAAGGAGAAAAAAATATGAAACTAGGTATGTTAACCGTTATGTTCGGTGGAATGTCATTGAAAGATGTGCTGGAAATCATTCGTCCGCTGAAACTTCAATGTGTTGAATTAGGTACTGGGAATTATCCCGGTGGTGCTCATGCCCCTGTTAAGGAGTTGTTAGCATCAAAACCCAAACGGGATGAATTAAAATCCATGTTAAAAGGAGAAGGGCTTGAAATTAGTGCTTTAAGTTGTCACGGGAATTGTCTTCATCCCGATGCTGATTTTGCAAAGAAAAACCGTGAGGTTCAAACCGATACCATCAAATTGGCTCATGAGTTAGGCGTTAAAGTCGTAATTGATTTTTCAGGTTGTCCGGGTTCCGACCCGTCTGCAAAGAAGCCGAACTGGGTTACCTGTGCATGGCCACCGGATTATCTGGATATTTTGAAATGGCAATGGGAAGAAGTGGCTATTCCATATTGGTCAAAGCAAGCAAAATTTGCTCGTGACCATGGTGTTAATTTAGCTTTTGAAATGCACCCCGGTTTCCTTGTTTACAACACAGAGACCTTGCTAAAACTTCGTAAATCCTGTGGTAATAATATTGGTGCCAATTTAGACCCCAGTCATCTGTTCTGGCAGGGTATGGATCCCTGTGCAGTAGTGCGTGTTTTAGGTAAAGCCATATATCATGTACACGCAAAAGACTCTAAGGTTGATATGACCAATACTATGGTCAATGGAGTGTTGGATACAAAACATTATGGAGACGAAATACATCGTTCGTGGATATTCCGCACCTGCGGTTATGGACATAGTTTAGAATGGTGGAAAGATTTCTTCTCCAACCTTCGGATGGTGGGCTACGATGGTGCTATTAGTATTGAACATGAAGATAGTTTAATGTCCAATCGTGAAGGTCTTACCAAGGCGGTTGAATTTTTGAAGCAAGCCATTATTTTTGAAAAATCAACGGCAATGACCTGGGCATAAAACTTTTTTTTCATAGGGAGAGTCTAATACAGGCTCTCCCTTAACGCTTTTGAAATCTTTTTTAGGAGGATTGGCCATGGCTATTCAGGTAGGTATCGTTGGACTGGGAATGATGGGAAAGGTGCATTTTGACACTTATCAAAAATTAAAGGGCGTAAAAGTAGTTGCAGTTTGTGATTTGGATGAGAAAAAACGAAGAGGGAATATAGGCCCTTTTGGGACACTTGACCTGAGCAAGGTAAAAGTATACTCCCGTGTGGAGGAAATTATTATCGACCCTCAGGTAGATGTGCTGGATATTACATTACCAACGCCTGCACATGCCCCTATTGCAAATCAAGCATTCCAGTCCGGTAAGCATGTCATCTGTGAAAAGCCTATGGCACGAACTTCAGTTGAAGCAATGGAAATGATAAAGTCTGCAAAGAAATATAAAAGACATTTGTATATTGCTCATTGTATTCGATTTTGGCCATCTTATGTTGTGGCTAAAGAATTGGTAGAAAGTGGTAAGTTTGGGAAAGTCCGCACAGCAAAATTTAGTCGAATAAGTCCACTCCCGGGATGGAGTTGGCAGAACTGGCTCCAGATATCACAACAATCGGGGAGATGTGCCCTTGACCTTCATATTCATGATGCGGATTTTGTCCGTTATTTATTTGGAAAGCCGAAGACTGTACAAAGTTTGGGCGTAAGCCTTGCTCCAGGTGGAGTGGACCATATTATTACAAGTTATAACTATCCGGACCGTCAATGGGTTGTTGCAGAAGGAGCCTGGGAATATAGCACGACCTATCCTTTCTCCATGACCTTTACAATTGCAATGGAACAGGGCACACTGGAAATGTCTCGCGACCTGGCTCTAACTTATTATCCTAACCGGGGGAAACCCAAGCAGATCAAGGTTCTCAAAGGTGATGGCTATGAAGGAGAATTGAGGCACTTTCTGGAATGTTTACAGAAAGACCGGGATTCAGATATTATCCCTCCAGAAGAAGCCTATAAAACTTTACTCCTAATTGAGGCCGAGATAGAGTCGGTAAAGACACAGAAGCCAGTTTCTGTGCGTGGATGAAGTTTTGGGGGGTCGGACGAGTCAGACGGGTCAAACAGAAAAAGACGAGGTTTTTTCTGTTATAATTTAACTGTTCTTACTGGAAAGATAACGATAATCCTTACTACAGAGTTATATAGATGGACCCGTATTCATTGGAAATCCCGTTCACACCAAAAGAGTTCGGACCGGAGGAGATCGAAGGACTTGTAGAGCAAATCGTGTATGAACATGTAGGAAGTGGCTTTTTTGTTGCTCGGTTACGGCGTAAGGATACCAATCATTTAATAACCGTTGTTGGGAGGTCCCTTCCGGTTTCGCAAGGGGCCACGGTTCGAATTTCAGGGTATTGGATAAATCATCCGCGTTTTGGTCCCCAATTTCAAGCACAAGAAATGGAATTGGTACAACCTTCATCTACTGAAGCGATAGCACAATTTCTTGCATCAGGTGCTATTCCTGGAATTAGAACTGGATATGCGGAACGTATTGTACAGACATTTGGAGCCGATACCCTACATGTGTTAAATCATGAACCACAACGACTTGCGCTTGTCCGGGGTCTGGGTAAAAAGCGGGCCCAAAAAATTCACGAGGTGTGGAAAGAAAAGCAAGAATTTATGGAAATGCTGATTACTTTACAACAATATAACATTCCTATCGGGCTGGCGACGAAATTATATAAGCATTATGGCCAGCAAACTTTGACTTATTTAAGGGAAAATCCATTTCAGATAGCCTCGGAAGTTCAGGGTATTGGATTTAAGACGGCCGATCGTATTGCAAAGGAATTGGGGATTCGCCCTGACCATCCAGCCCGTATTGAAGCAGGTATCCTGTATATATTACACGATGCAGAAAATGATGGACATGTTTTCTTACCGTATGAGGAATTAATCAAGTTAACCTCGGAATTGTTGTCTCTGAATGAAGAGCAGATGGCCCCTTACTTGGAAGAAATGAGTAGTGCCAATCGGGTATGTGTAGATAACAACAATGTCTATTTACCTTTTCCATATTTTATAGAAAACGAATGTGTAAAACATTTGAAACGGATATATCATTCTCCTGGGGCTATGCCTCCTAATTTGCCTATTCGGGAGTTTATTTCCCATCCCCATGCTGGATTCCCTGAATTAAGTTCGGAACAGAAAAAATCGATAGAACAAATATTTTCCTCTAAGATTACAATTATTACAGGTGGTCCAGGAACAGGAAAAACGACCTTAATTAAGACCCTTGTATATTTCTTAAAGAATTATCCTGTACGAGTGGTTCTATCAGCACCTACAGGGCGTGCAGGCAGGCAAATGGAATCGGTTACGGGGCATCCAGCCAGTACGATACACCGTTTGTTAGAGTTTAATCCACAATCAGGGAAACCGAGCCGTGACGAAACCCACCCTTTACCCTGTGATTTGCTGATTGTTGACGAAAGTTCTATGATGGATCAGGTTTTATTCTGGTATCTTCTTTGTGCGGTTCCATCTACAGCCCATATTGTGTTTATTGGAGATGTGGACCAACTACCATCCGTAGGAGCCGGTAATGTCCTTTTTGACTTAATTGTTAGTCAGGTATTTCCTGTTATACGGCTCAAGACGATATACCGCCAATCCGCTCAAAGTGGGATTATTACTAACGCCCATCGCATAAATCAGGGATACCTTCCTGAATTCAATCAAAATGATTTTTTCCTTGTTCCACGAGGTGATAGTTCGTCTGCTTTGCAAACATTGTTGCATGTTGTTCGAGAACGAATTCCAAGACGGTTTGGATATAACCCGGTTAAAGATATTCAGGTGCTGGCCCCTCTGCGTCGTGGCGATGCGGGGGTCCATCATCTAAACTATCGTTTGCAAGAGGTGCTCAATCCCACCGGGAAACCCATTCCCAATACTTTGTTTCGTATTGGTGATAAGGTAATGCAAATAAAGAATAACTATGAAAAAGATGTGTTTAATGGGGATGTTGGTATCATTACAGATGTAGATACAGAACAAGGGTATATAACCATTACTTTTGAAACAGACCGTTCCATCCTATATACCTATGACCAGTTGGAACAAATTAGCCTTGCCTATTCAGCGACGGTTCATAAATCTCAAGGGAGTGAGTATCCGGTGGTCATTCTCCTTTTGCTACCCCAACACTATCTATTATTACAGCGAAATGTTTTGTATACCGCAGTAACACGGGCAAAAAAGATGGTTGTAATTATTGGTTCACCTAATGCTGTTGAAAAAGCGGTGAAATCGGCGCAATTTGTTCGCAGGAATACAATGCTTGCGGAGAGAATCCGTAAGGAGTTTCATTTTAAATATGAAAATACGGGATAATATACTAATAAAAAATTATTACACAAAGGGCTGATTGACTGTAGTTATGAGTATCGTTAACGGGAATGAGTCTGAATCACAAATTCGAAAGGGACCGGAACCTGGGGTTAGAGGTTTTCTTCTTTTGTTCTGTATTATGTGTATCTTTCTGACGCCTTTTGTTGGAATATATAATTTGATAAACGATTATCAAAATGCTTCCAGTGATTTTGATTATATTCCGGGATTGCGATTATTCATGATTGTAGAGTCTATTTTGAGGGCTTTTGTTATTTTGTTTGGTATTCTCGCCGGGGCAAGTATTTTATCGTTATGGAATGAAGCCATTCGAATAACAAAAGCATATTTGATTTCATTCTTATGCTCGTTGGTACTGGGTATGGCTCTTCTATTCTCGTTGGTCGAGTTTCCTCCGGACTATTATGACCTTGTATTGAGTAAAGTGGCCTATGAGACCCTTACTTCTCTGGTTTATTTTATCGTCTGGTATTTATATATAAATTTTTCGAGAAGGGTTCGGATTACTTTTCCAAATTCGTTTCCGGAAACACAAAAAAATAAAAAACAGGAATTGTGAGATATGAAATTTCGCATTGTCTCTTCTTCATTAACACCACAGGTATTGAAAAAAATAAAGAGTGTGTTTGGGGGGGAAGATACGCCCGTTGTTTTAGATTTGAAAGATAAAACCGCTTCTTGCTCAGGTGTAATTATGGCCATGGTACAAAACGCCCAGATAAATACGGTAGTTGATATTATAAATATTGCGAAAAGGGAGTATGATTCGTTGTTTTACCTTATCTCCGATGCAATTGATAGCCGTGAAGAGATTCCTATGGGTAGTGCACGACGCATGGTAAGAATTGCAAGAGAAATTGGGAGGGTATTAGAACTCCATGAAAACCAGCTGTGGATTTTAGAACATAGTTGTGTTTTGAGAGATATTGGAAAACTCCGTATTTCAAATGACATTTTATTAAAGAAAACCGTGTTAACCTATGATGAATGGGTTCTGTTGCAATCCCATGCGCGTATTGGAGCCCATTTATTAAAAGAATGGGATATTTTCCCTGAGATAGCAGAGGTAATTGCTTCACATCATGAATGTTATGACGGCGATGGCTATCCAGAAGGGCTGGAGGGGGAGCAAATACCTTTTCTTTCGCGTATACTCAAAGTATTGGATGTTTACTGTGCTATGACTTCGCCACGCAAATATCGTTTGGGTAGGGCTACACGCGAAGAGGCTATAGAGTATTTCAGAGAGGAACGAGGAAAACATTTTGACCCACAGATTATTGACGCATTTATGACTATAAATATAAATGAAATAGATAACGACAACTTGTAATCTAAATATTCTTTTTATTGTTTCGTAGTTAGAACTATCTTAGTATTTATCCCTATGAATACTTACCCTCTTAATGATGAATAGTTGTAAACTTTCAAGCAAAAGATTCGTATTGGTGGTTTTTCTGTATGAAATAAAGTTTTAGAGTTGGGGTGTGAATATAAAAGGACATCTTTGCAGGAATTAATCCTTTTTATAGGACAGGATTCTGTCTCTTAACTGTTTCACAACAAGTTGGATATTATCGGCTTCAGTTACGGCTGTTACAACCGCAATGTGCTGTGCCCCTCGTTTTAGAACTTCTTCAATGTTTTCTATTTTAATTCCTCCCATACAAGTGAAGGGAATTGTTAAAGAAGGTGCTATTTCCTCCAGAGCCTCTACACCTAAGGGAGAAACAGATGTTTTTTTGGTCTGCGTGGGGAAAAGAGGTCCTATATTCACATAACTGGCCCCTTCTTGTTGGGCTTTTAATGCCTGTTCTAAATTGTGTGTTGAGGCCCCGATGATTAAATTCGGGGCTATTTTACGGGCCTTATTTATAGGTAAATCTCCCTGACCTAAATGAACCCCATCGGCCTCTACTATTAAAGCAATATCAATGCGGTCATCAATGATAAGCAGTGCATCATAATCATTTGTTATTTTTCGAAATTGAGTTGCTTTTTCATATTTTGTCCTATCGTCTCCATCCTTCTCACGAAACTGTATCAATTGGACTCCTGCTTTCAGACATTCTTCAAGTACAAATTCTGCGGGTCTCCCTTTACACATTTTTTCTGTTATGACAACATACAGATCTGTGAGATGAAACTTCCTCATGCGTTTTTCATGGTCCATAGTTAGCCACCTCCAACAATTCGAACGAGTTCGACACGGTCTCCATCTTTTAAATAGGCCTCCTCAAACTGTGTATGTTCGACTATCTCATCGTTTACAACGACTACCATCGTTTTTCCGTCCAGATCCATTTCTTTCAATAACAGTTCTACCGATATATTGTCAGCGAGCATTTTTTCTTCATCATTTACAATTACCTTTATCATAAAAATGATCTCCTCATCTATTGTGATGGTTTTGTGCCATGGTTACAAGAAATAGTGTAAAGGATCGTTGTATAATAATTCGAAATAACAAAGGGTATTTTATGAATAAACATGTCATTATTATAACATTATCGGTTGCTTTAACATTTCCTTCGTTTTTTGCGATTTCACAGGACAGCATATCTGATTCTCGGCGAAATGCGATAGTAACCGCAGTAGAAAAGGCATCTCCTGCCGTAGTAACTATTAATGTTGTGGAGTATCAAGCGGATGATTTAGACCCTTTCTTTGAATTGTTTGGTTTTCCTATTCGCCGTCAGCAGGTTTCTTCAATCGGTAGTGGGTTTGTCTTTCATCCAGCCGGGTATATCCTGACCAATTATCATGTACTGGAGAATGCCAGTAAAATTACATCGGTGACCCTTTCCAGTGGAGAAAAACTTGATGTGGAATTTGTAGGGGCCGACCCGAGAACGGATATAGCCGTTTTAAAAGCCAGTGGTAATAATTTTCCTTATATTTCTATGGGCGACTCGGAAAATCTATATATTGGAGAATGGGTCATAGCAATTGGAAATCCCTTTGGCTCATTAATGAAGGACCCACGCCCGACAGTCAGTGTTGGAGTAGTATCTGCTGTGCATCGAAAAGTTAGCAGGAGTGTTTCAGGTGATACGCGATTATATCAGGACCTTATTCAGACTGATGCGGCCATAAATCCTGGAAACAGCGGAGGTCCTCTTGTTAATAGCAAAGGAGAGGTTATCGGAATTAACACAATGATTGTTTCCAGGACAGGGGGTTATCAGGGATTAAGTTTTGCCATACCTATTAACCGTGCTCGTCGCGTAGCAGAAGAACTGATAAAATTTGGAAAACGCAGAGACCCCTGGTTCGGGTTTAAAGGAGAATCTCTCGATTCAATAGACCCACGACTTCTTAGAGAATTAGGGATTCAGGTTGAGAAAGGTGTATTTATCACGCGGATATTGAAAGAAAGTCCCGCTTATCAAGCAGGTTTGCGTCCGGGAGATGTGGTTGTTGAAATTAACAAACAGCCGGTTGAAGACTCACTTGATGTAGATTATATCAACTGGGACCTATTTATTGGGGACCCTGTCGAAATAAAAATCTTCCGCGAAGGAAAATATCTCAATATACAATTTACCATCCAAGAACTTAGTGGGAAGTAGACTTGACTACATTAATTAATATACTTCTATTTCTACGATTTGGAGGAGAGATTGGTGGGCAGAGTTGTAAGTGGGCACAATGCGGAGGTAAGATGCGCTATGGGGTTGGATTGTGTGGGTTTGCCAGTTGCGGTGTTCGCCCTGCGTATTGTCGATAACGGTTTTCCAGTTTTGTCCATCTTCGGAAAGGTCTATTCGGTATTGGTAATATCGTTCGTCGAGGTTGAACAATAGCAATTGAATTCGGTGAATGATTCTTTTCTCTGCAAATTGTAGGATTATCTCTCCCGGTATTTCACAACAGGCAAATCCCTGTGTCCCTGAATAGTTTGTTATGTCTCCATCGATGGCCCATTCAGGATTTAATGATGTACAGAAACCTGTATCCGGTTTTATAACTTTTGTTCCCTTATTTCTATGGGCGTGGTTTGTTCCGGTGCGGTCTGGGATTTGATACTTTGTAATAGGAGGTAAGTGGGCGGGAGGTTGATAGTACCCGTTGATGAAATGTACGATGTCGTGATAGATTGTGTTTAATTTTCTGTCTGGGCTGGTGGCTAATTTATAAATAGTATCGTTTTCTTGATACCATGCGGTAGGGTTCTCGTTCCAGTGAAAATATATCCCTGCCTGTAAGTATTGTTGGAAACGGAGTTGATGTGGCTCAGATGTGAGTATTCTGTCGTCCAATTCTATTTCTACTCCGCATTGGAATTGCTGAATTCGATAACCTGCTAAGGGAAGTCGCCATTGTCCTCCTTTTCCCTCAAAAAAGTAATTGGGTTGAAGAAACATATAGTCAAAACCCAGGTTTTTCCATTGCCCTACATTATTGGCGGTGAAATAAGGTATCCAGAAAAATTTTAAGTTGCGGTCGTGAATGATATCCGCTGTCGTTCGAACGAGGTTTTCCATGTCTGTTCGGATGGATTCTGCAAGAAAGTAAAAACCGATAAAATCCAAGTGTTTGTATTGTTTGATTTGGATTTGATGTATGACTTCATTGATGTACCACTGGACCGCTTTTTGCCTGTCTTCTTTATTGTGAAAGTTCAGAGGGACATTGGAGCCGGGTAATTTGCCAAAATGGGAACTGTTGGGGTCTGGCTCTGGGATGGTAATAATAATATTCACATTGTTTTGTATCTTTTTCCCCTTTTTCATCTTGCTGGCACATTCATCAATGACATCAAGACAGGAGGTCCATCTTTTTGCAAGCCATTCCCATTGGTCAATTGTCGCTATATCCTGTTCTTTTTGAGCGGCCCAAAAATATTTCCCATCGGAGGAGCGAAATTCTATGAGAAGGAAAGTATCAAATAACGGTAATATTTTCCCCGTCTGAGTATCTGTGTAAGCCAAATAAGGTTCAAAGTCTTCCGGTTGCCAATCTCTACGGGTGTCCGACCCGTAATAGATTAAACAAATATTTTTTATATTAATATCCGATAGGGTTTTATTCTCTATAGAATATGAAGGGAAAATAGGATATATTATTAGACCGATGGCTATCCAAAATGTCTTCACTTTCATATATTTTTTATCTTTATTAAGGATAAAGAGGTGGCTTTTTTGTAACCACCTCTGAAATAGGAAGGAGAAATTTTTCTCGTAAAAAATTTATGCATCTGCAGGTATCATAGGTCTGGCCTGTGCGGAGGAGTGAATAACATTTATGCCGTACATCTGACAGTAGTTTTTCACATCTCTGCGGTGATTTCCATAGAACACTACTTGATGGAATCCGAGCACATCTTTGGCTTCTTCAATATTATCCATTTTTAATGAGATATGTGTTCTGCAACCACCAGCAGGCGGTGTGTCTATATTTGCAGTTACAGTCCCATTATCGAGGATAAGTTCGTTGGGACTTTGTAAACGCACAAGAGTTGCAGGTTGTCCGATTTTCCATAATACTTGTAAAGAGACACCGAGAGCCGACTCGGAATGGGAACGGATGATAAACGGCTCATGCGGTTTATCAAATCCATTCAGTTTGGTCCCGCAAACACAGTGGGCTGTGATTAATTCGTTTTTGATTGTTTCGGGAACGGGGTCGTTCATGAAGCCGGGTTTGTCAAAAAGATAACTGGTAAACATTAAGGACATGGCTCCGAAAATATCCGCTTCACATCCATAGGTTACCCCTTCATCCTGGAAAATACAAGCCCCTAAACAGGGAGGGGTCGGAACGGTTTTCATAGTGACCATACCCAAACAATCCGTCGTGATTGCGTTTGCATCTTCCATTCTCAAGAGATGTTTCGCTGCAACATAACTTCGGGCTGCGTTTATCATGTCTTCGTCTGTAGGTTCTACAATTTTTTCGGCTTTCTTTTTCATACTCTCCGCAACTTCTCGGACTTCTTCTGTTACGGGGACTCGCTCAAACATTTTTTCCATCATCTCACGAGGGACATGGCGAATATTTGTGTTAAATCGGTCTATAGTCTCATCTTTCCGTTCGTTTCCATGGACGACCAAAATACGGGAATGTTCAAACTGTTTTTTGGCTCGAACCATTCGCATGGCTTGTTCGAGACAACTGGTATCTAATGTGGAAAGGAGACAGACCCCCTCTCTACGAGCGAATTCATGAACCTGTGTTGTAAATACAGTTCCAAGAGGAGCCCAGACAATCATAGGCACTTTTGCGGAACGCATTTTATCTACCCGCCCCCATTCATATAAATGCTGGACATGGACGAGAATCGCGTCGGGTTTCTCTGTGGACATCTGATTAATAAATTGTTCTAATGCATTATCGTCTTCGATAGGATTGGGTAACATCTCAAATTGTACTCCAACCTTT
>Ga0209721_1001166_pt1 | contig 20440 bp, 18 predicted proteins | sample TshhotsprinmetaG_FD_184139 | JGI IMG/M metagenome (GOLD analysis project Ga0209721, IMG submission 184139) | Hot spring microbial communities from South Africa to study Microbial Dark Matter (Phase II) - Tshipise hot spring metaG (SPAdes)... | ecosystem: Environmental > Aquatic > Thermal springs...
TCGATTATAAAAAGCCTGAAGCAGCCCTTCCTATCGCTATTTTAGGGCCCCGTCCAAAATAAATTCTTATATACTTTGCAATCCGAGGGGTATGATGCGATTTCTGGAGCCAAAGCCACGGGGAACCTCAAAGATGCTGAAGCCGAAGCGGAAGCCTCAACTGCCAATACTTCAAAGCTAAGTATGAAGTCTGTCAAAGGCTTGCCCATGCATCTAAAATAGCGGTAGGATCATAAATCTACGGATTTACAGGTTATTGCGAGAACCCATGGGGTTCGTGGCAATCTCATCAGAAAAGGCGAGATTGTTTCCCCTTCGCTTTGCTCAGGGTCGCAATGACGAGGTGCTTATCGCTATTTTAGGACATGGACGAAGATAGTTCTTTAGTAAAGAAATCGCATCATATCCCTGCTTGAATATTATTTTGGACACCTGTGTTGACAATTTTTAAATAACACCCCCAAAAATAGCGATAGGAATTGAGATACTCCTCTTTGAAGTGTCTTTTTAAAGTTTGCAACTGTTTAAAAAAGCTCTTAAGAGCCTCTTTCAGGTACTAAAATCTCTTTTCAGCCTGAAATACAAGCTAATGCAGGCATAGCTCTGCATCAAAAGAAAAATCAAAAATATTATTGAACTTCTTTAGCTCTTTTAATTCATCTTTTGGGTGATATTTTAATATCACTCATAAAACAATAAGCCAGAAGGAGTTTTCTTTTAAGGCTTAAGGGAGTTCCTTATTGCTGCCCTCGCACGGGCAGGTGTGACAAGGGCAATATTCTTTGGCGGCAAGCCGACTTCTTTGGCACAAAAAAATTGCTGCGGCGAAAAAGAGAGTGTGAGGCAAACAATCGCTCCCAAATTTTCAGAAAGTCTTGATTGGTCGGGGCGAGAGGATTTGAACCTCCGGCTCCACGGTCCCGAACCGTGTGCGCTACCAGGCTGCGCTACGCCCCGTGATAAGATTGAAAGCTGATATACGGATAGTTAACCGTAAAAAAGACAAAAAAGTAAAGCCTTCGGTTTCTTTATTTTTTTGCGCATTGTTTATTATTATCAGACGTTGGTGTGCAAAATAATATTCAAGCAGGCAGGGCAGATGCGAGCAAAAAAATACTTAGGACAGAATTTTCTTTTTGACCCTTCAATATTGAGAAAAATAATTGATGCTGCACAAATCAAACCCGAAGATACAGTAGTAGAAATTGGGGCAGGATATGGCAGCCTGACGATATTGCTTGCAGAGGTTTCAAGGAAGGTTATCGCCATAGAATTCGATAACGATATTTTCAATGAATTATTAGAAAAAACCAGATTTATCCCAAATATTGAAGCCGTCAACTGCGATGCCCTCAGTTTCCGATATGAAGAACTTGAAAGGTTTAAGGTTGTAGCAAATATTCCATACTATATTACTACTCCGATAATATTCAAGCTACTTGAGTCAAGAAAGAATCTTGAATCAATCACCCTGACGATACAAAAGGAAGTGGCAGAGCGCATCGTTGCAAAACCAGGTAGAAAGGATTACGGCTCTCTCTCCCTGTCTGTTCAGTTTTATACCGAACCTGAAATCAAATTTATCATACCAGCCGGCGCCTTCAGACCTGTGCCAAAAGTTGATTCAGCCGTTGTTCATATGAAGATGCTCAAGATGCCCAGGATTACCGTGCCTGACGAAAGGCTTTTTTCCAAGATTGTTAAAACTGGTTTTTCACAAAGGAGAAAGACAATCCTTAACGCATTAAAGGTTTTAGACGCCGACGTAAAAGAGGTTTTGGAAAGCGCTGGGATAGAAATCACCAGAAGGGCAGAAACCCTGAGCATGGAAGATTTTGGCAGGTTGTGCGAGGAATTTTACAAAAAGAAAGGGCTGCGCCTTGGTAAGGGCAGCCCTTAAAAAAGATATCATTTACCGCCTTTTTCAAGGCTAATCTGCTTGGTATATTTTTTCCACATTATCGAGTTCCCAGGGTCGTCTTTTTTGCCGTAAGGCAGATACCACAACTCGACATCAATATTAAAGTCATAAGCTATGGGATTCCTAACAAGTTTACCGTCTTTCTTTTCCTCGACATAAAGCGGAATTTCAAATTTTTCTACCTTTGTCTTATTGGGATGGAGACTTGTTTCGCGGATTAAACCGCTCTTTTCGTATGGACCCCTTCCCATCTTGTCGCCCCTGCCCATCTGTTGAGGTATCGGCATATAAATCTTTTCATTAGTGTAAATCTCTTTGCCGTCTAAGGTCTTCGCTGTTACATACAGTACCAGCCTGTTGGGAGTAGGTCAGCCGTCTGGGATGACATGCCCCGTATTATTAGTAAGTTCAACCTTTACGGATGCGGCGGGGGTCGGCGTGACGACATCCCTCCACAAATAGGCATACGCATCCACCTTCATATCCACTGCCTTTTCGTAAAGCTCGGGCGCCCTATAGCTTTGCATATTGTGTCCCAGCTTGGAGTCACGGATATGGCACTGCTGACAGGTTTTCGTACCGCCCTCTGCCACATAGTACCAGAGGTAGCTACCATAAAGAGTTGCACATTGCGACGGGTTATCAAATTCAAAGTTGGGACCAAGACCGTGGCACTGACCACAAAGGATGGATTCCTTCATAACGGAACTCTTTTTCATTGTTTTAAATACGGAGTCAGGATGCTCGCCGTCTTTTGTTCCATAAACCACGTTTTTCTGGGGATATCCTTCCGTCCATTTGTGGGTAATGGCATTTCTGTTATGGCAGACAAGACAGTTGATGTTCAATTGCTGGAGGATTTCAGCAGATTTTTCGTTGCCATCTTCAGCAAAGGCATAAATATGTTTCATTATCTCCTGCGCAACGCTATCTTCAGCATCTTCGAGCTGGGGCAAATGGCATTTTGTGCAAGTAGCTAAATGTTTTACTTTCACATCTTGGACTTTCTTAACTCCTGAATGTGGCCACTCCTTAAAACCGAGCTCAACCGTAGTTCTAAAAGTAGCAGCTGTTCTGCCCACTTCCTCCGGACCAAATATTGACCTTGCATGGAGCGACTTCTGCCACTCCTCATAAATCTCGGAGTGACAATCTTTGCATGATGTTGAGTCATACATCTTTATGAGTTCGGCAATTGTTTTTGCCTTTTTAGGCTTTTCCTGCCCCTTCGCAAAGAGAGTCAGAGGAACAACAATAAAAAGCAAAATCAGAAAAATTTTTAAATACTTCATTAGCCCTCCTTATGAGAAAAATTAATTGCAAAACTTGCAAAAGGTTACTCTAAAATTGCAGTTTTCCCTCACCTCCTTTGTTTAAAGGATTGCCATGGTGACCTTGTCGAACCATAACATAAAAATAAGGTTCTATAAAGGCACTATATAACACCCCTACTAAATTTTATAAAGTTGACTTGGAAAGCTTCATTCCCTCTTCCTGGAGAACTGCCTGCGCTGCAGCAAGTCGTGCGATAGGGACTCTGTAAGGAGAACAACTTACATAATCGAGCCCGATCTTGTTGCAGAATTCGATGGATGACGGGTCTCCGCCATGTTCGCCACAAATCCCCATCTTTAAATTCTTCTTGGCCTTTCTACCCTTCTCTACGGCAATCTCCATTATAGCCCCAACCCCCGAGCGGTCTATCGATACAAAAGGGTCCTCATCAAGCACATTCTGGTTGATATAAAAAGGGAGAAATTTGCCGGCGTCGTCCCTTGACAATCCGTAAACAGTTTGTGTGAGATCATTAGTGCCAAAGGAATAAAAGTCGGCATATTGGGCTATCTCATCGGAGGTTACAGCAGCCCTCGGGAGTTCTATCATAGTGCCGACAGTATAGGCAACTTTCACCTTGTATTTTGCCATGACATCTTCAGCAGTTTTTACAACAAGCTCTCTCATAATCTTGAGCTCATTTACATGCCCGACAAGGGGTATCATTATCTCTGGGATAACCTTTATTTTAGCGAGAGACAGTTCACACGCAGCCTCCATTATTGCCCTTGTTTGCATCTCATATATTTCGGGGTATGTTACGCCGAGACGGCATCCCCTGTGTCCAAGCATAGGATTGAATTCATGCAATTCCTTATTTTTTGCCTTAAGCCTCTCAAAGGCAACGCCCATTTCAGAGGCAAGCTCATGGAGTTCCTCATCACTATGAGGTAGGAATTCATGAAGCGGGGGGTCAAGGAGCCTGATTGTAACAGGGCATCCTTTCATCTCTTTGAAAATTCCTAAAAAATCATCTTTCTGCATAGGCATTATTTTGGATAATGCCCTTTGCCTGCCTACCTTGTCGTCCGAGAGTATCATCTCTCTAACCGCTTTAATTCTATTTGTATCAAAAAACATGTGTTCGGTTCTACAAAGACCTATGCCTTCTGCTCCAAATTCCCTCGCTATCTTTGCATCCTTTGGTGTATCGGCATTTGCCCTTACGCCCAACCGTCTGACTTCATCCGTCCACCTCATAAATGTATGAAAATCGCCTGTCAGCTTAAGGGTTATGAGTGGAGCGTCACCTAATATGACTTCGCCTGTGGAGCCGTTAAGAGTGATAAAATCCCCCTCTCTGACGGTTATCTTGTCATTTATGGTGAAATATTTTTCCTTTTCGTGGATATTAATTGTGCTGCAGCCAACGACACAACATTTGCCCATTCCCCTGCCTACAACTGCAGCATGAGAGGTCATTCCGCCTCTTGCTGTCAAGATTCCCTGTGCTGCAGCCATTCCGCCGACATCTTCAGGGGATGTCTCTGTTCTTACAAGAATAACCTTTTCATTGTTAGCTGCCGCTTTTTCAGCATCAAAGGCTGTAAAGACAACCTTGCCCACTGCAGCACCAGGTGAAGCAGGCAGCCCCTTGGCGACCACCTGAACATCCGCCTTTGGGTCTATCATTGGATGGAGAAGTTGCTTGATTTGCTCGGGAGCTATCCTCATAATCGCCATCTTTTTGCTTATTAACCTCTCCTTCACCATATCAACGGCGATCTTAATAGCTGCTGCTGCAGTTCTCTTGCCCACCCTTGTCTGGAGTATATAAAGCTTGCCTTCCTGTATGGTAAATTCTATGTCTAGCATGTCTTTATAATGTTTTTCGAGTTTGGTGTATATCTTTTCTAATTCTCTATATACCCTGGGCATACGTTTTTTTAGTTCTTTTATATGGATGGGAGTCCTTATCCCAGCTACAACATCCTCTCCCTGAGCGTTGATAAGGCACTCTGCGAAAAACTCCTTTTTACCCACAGAAGGGTCTCTTGTAAAACCCACTCCTGTGCCAGAATTTTCTCCCATGTTACCAAATACCATAGACTGGATATTGCATGCGGTTCCAAGATCATCAGGTATGCCGCTTAATCTCCGATAAGTATATGCCCTGTCGCCAAACCATGAGTCAAAGACGGCATTAATAGCGAGCTTCAATTGTTCATAGGGGTCGGAGGGAAAATCCAGATTTGTCTCATCTTTATAAATCTTTTTGAAACCGGCCACAACTTCTTTCAAGTCAGAGACGCTCATCTCATTTTCATGCTTAAGCCTTTTTTCCTCTTTAATAGCATCAAGTAAGTGCTCGAATTTTGACCTTTCAATGCCCATAACAATGCTGCCAAACATTGTTATGAATCTTCTCATCGTATCATAGGCAAATCTTTCGTTGTTAGTCTTTTTTATAAGACCTTCCAGAGTCTTCTCATTAAGCCCAAGATTGAGAACGGTGTCCATCATGCCAGGCATCGAAAATTTAGCGCCAGAACGAACGGAAACAAGGAGTGGGTTTGCAGAATCGCCAAACTTCATCCCCATAACCTTCTCGATCTTTTTCATGTTATCCACTACCTGCTCCCACATGTGAGGAGGATAAGTCTTATTGTTTTTGAAGTATTCGTTACACGCCTCAGTTGTTATAGTAAAGCCCGCAGGCACGGGCATACCAAGATTGGTCATTTCTGCAAGACCCGCCCCCTTACCTCCTAAGAGGTCCTTCATTGCACCAGAACCTTCAGCCTTGCCATTGCCAAAAAAATAAACATACTTTTTTTTCTTTGCGGTTACTGTCTTAGCTTTTTTTGCTGTTGCCGCTATTTTTTTTGCATCCTTAACCATCGCTACCTCCAAGATTATGATTTAAGCCATAACTTTTTCATAAAGCAAAGGACTTGCCCAAATAACCTTTTAAGCGCTCCAACCCTCATAAACCTCGATCTGAAAAATAAAGATAGACAATTAACTGCCATTGCGAACGGAACAAGGCAATCTCGCCTTTTCTGATAAGATTGCCCCGAACTCTACAGGTTCTTGCAATGACCTGTAAATCACAGGTTTATGATCCTATCGCTATTTTAAGGTTGATATATATTGTTGAATAATTCAAGGGTTAAAATTACTATAGTCTATAACTAAGTCATAAAAAATTCAAGGATTAAGATATAGCTCTGAAATAGATGTAGAAAGTTAGCATTGCGAGCGGAGCGAAGCAATTCCAGTTTTTTTGATGAGATTGCCACAAACCCTTAGGTTTCTTATAATGGCTGATAAATTAATCAATTTATGGATACAAATTTTATTTTTCGTTTTTAAAGGTGGTTTTTAATTTTTATTTATTTGGTAAGCGGTTTAAGTATATGGTAAAGTTAAAATAGTATGTGAATGCTTGATACAGTGAGAGTTAAGCAGGAGCTTTGCAATGAACCGATGGAAAGACTGGTATGAACAGGGCAATCGTGATTTAGATCGGGCTTTGCTCGATATCGAACACAATTATTATGAGTGGGCGTGCTTTACCGCACAGCAGTCAGCGGAGAAAGTTATAAAGGCTTTGGCGCTTAGACTCGGCTTGACTATGTGGGGGCATTCCCTGACCGAGATGCTTAAAATTTTATCTCAGCAGGTCAATATAGAAAAAGATATAATAGATAATGGAAAACTCCTTGACCTTTATTATATACCACCGAGGTATCCGAACGGATTTCCATCTGGTAAGCCTGCTGATTACTTTACTGAAAAACAGGCAAAAGAGGCTGTAGATGCGGCAAGTAATATCATCGGGTTCTGTAAAGGCATTCTTTTTAAATAGAGAAGAAATCCTTAAACGATTGTTAGCGGTATCAAAGGATTCCTCAAGGATGTTTCCTGAAATTCAAGAGGTTAGGCTTATTGGCTCTATAGCAAAAGGAGAGAATACAGGTCTGAGCGATGTTGATATATTCATATTGGTGGATAATGCTAATGACAACCCTATCGAAAGAATAAAGCCGTATTTTAATTTTTTTTCAGATAAGATTGATATTGCCATTGATATACTTGTAGCCACTAAAGAAGAGGCAGAAAGCTTTCGCAATCTGCTGCAAAAGAGCCTCCTTTTGTATTCGAGATACAGCTAATGCCTTATTGTCAGGAAGGAGATGACTGTTATAGTTTATGCGACGCTCTGTGTCCAGTATGTGGAGCGCCATGTGCATTGGATACTCCTCAGACGCCTGACGACCCAGTAAAGATTGACTGCTATTTTTGCAGTTATAGAGAAGGATATTAACCCAAAAGTATTCTGCGTCAGGGAGCAAGAAATTTCTAAAATCAGCAATCGAAAACTGTCATTCCGAGCAGAAAGATTTATATATAAATTACAATATATTTTGGGTTATAATTATGAGTTTCAATAGATTAAGATTGATAAGAAATTCGTGGTTCAGCAAGCTCACCATGACAGTATCTAAAGAGGAGGTGATAAAACAAATATTTTTTTGTCTGGATATAAGGGAAGTTGAGTTTTGATGCTCACGCTGCCCCGCAGCCGTGAAGGGAACGAAAGCCCAGAAATAAGCCACTGTCAAATGAAGCGGGTTAAACCGTTTAAACAGTTTGAACTGTTAAGTTGATGGGAAGGCGGGCGATTAGGGAGCCCTAAGCCGGAAGACCTGTCTGGACAAAATCCTTAATTGCACAATGAAATGCTGTGAAATGCTGACGTGCAAGTTGGCAGAATTTTCTCGAGGGAGGAAAAATTAATGCACAAGAATACCCCTAAGTTTGTTTATTGCCGTAAAAATAAGATATCAAGTTTATTTAATTGGTTTTTAGTCTCAGTTATTTTTTTAACTGCTTTTTTCTGCCTGCCATTTAACGCCTATTCCGAAATCAAAACAGGCGTCCTTGAAGAAATAGTTGTCACAGCCACGAGATATGAAGAAAAACTTACCGACGTCCCTGCAAATGTGACCATAATAACCGAAGATGACATCAAAAATTCCACAGCAAAAGACATTACCGATTTATTAAGAAATGAGGCAGGTATTTTTGTCTCAGATGTCACGGGCAACAGACGGTCTATTGCGGTTGATATGAGAGGATTTGGCGAGACCGGCCCATCAAATACCCTTGTATTAGTTGACGGAAGAAGGACAAATCAGGCTGATTTAAGCGGGGTCGATTGGAGCCAATTGCCTCTTGATATGGTCAAGAAGATTGAAATCATAAGGGGGGCAAGGGCGAGCATCCTTTATGGAGACAATGCTACTGGCGGAGTTGTAAATATTATTACCAAAGAATATGACAAACCTCTGGCAGGAATGGGACTTGCAGCGGGCAGCTTCAACACAATTAAAACAAATGCCTATGCTAATCTTGCTTCTAAAAATCTTAGCATGTTTATTTCTGGAAACCTTCTTAAGTCATCAGGCTACAGAGACAACAGCGAGACAGATGCAAAAGACCTCGGCATGAACTTTAATTATTATCTGAAGGATAACCTGAGGCTTAACCTGAGCGCAGGCTACCACAAGGATGAGGTCGGACTGCCAGGAGCGCTAAAAGAGAGTGAACTCAATACAGGCATATCAAGAAGGGCAACTACCGCTCCTCTTGACTTCGCAAACACTGAGGATTATTATCTCAAATTCACACCTGAATTGCAGTTTGGCGGCAACAACATATTCAAAATTGCTATTTCTTACAGAAACAGGTCTTTTCTGTCATATGCGTCTGGCGACTGGGGAAATTTTACAGGAGACAGCGAGATTAAGACCATCTCAATTTCGCCTTCTTTGTTATTTAAAAGCAAGATTGGCAGCGCTGGAAATACACTCATAGCAGGCATGGACTATCATAGAAGCGACAATGACATTATAAATAACTCGCTTTTCTTTGGAACTTCCTCAATGGGTATTTATAGCCTCCAAAAGAAAAATTACGGCTTCTATCTCCACGACGAAATAAGAATAGCTAAACCTCTTATCATTTCTGCTGGATATAGATACGACAGGGCTGAGTTTCGTTTCGAACCAAGCACCCCTGACAGTGTGAATATGAGCAGAAACCTCTTTACTGCTGGTGTCAACTATACCTTTTATAAAAAATCATATGTCTATATGAGCTATTCAAAAGGCTTCAGGTATCCGCTTCTTGATGAGATTTACAGCTTTTTTACCAATACAGTCAATACAAATCTCAAGCCTCAGTCATCCAATACTTACGAATTTGGCTTGAGACATTATTTCACAGACACCATTTATTCACACCTCAATTTTTATAGGATTGCTACTAAAAATGAGATTATATACAATCCCATTACATACAACAATGCAAATCTCGATGGTAAGACCTCAAGGAATGGCTTAGAAATCTCGCTCTCAGCTAAGGCTGCTAAATGGCTTTTGCTCAAAGGGGGATATACATACACAGAGGCAAAAATTAAGGACGGCTCCTTTGCCAATAAATCAATACCCAACGTCCCAAAACACAAGGCATCTGCTGAAATAGTTGCAACCCCTGTAAAGGATTTAACTTTCTCTGTGAACGGTGTTTATGTCGGCTCAAGGCATTTTATCAGCGATTTCCCGAACGACTATGACAAACAGGAAAGCTTTTTCTTGGTAAATTGCAAAATTAAATATCAGTGGAGAAATGTTCTTGTATTCTTTGATATAAACAATCTTACCAACAAGGAGCATTCAGAATATGGTGTAATCGGCGGCTTTCCTATTGAGAAAACATATTATCCATCACCAAAAAGAAACTTCTTTGCAGGTATTGGGGTAGAATTTTAGAGTGAAGAGATTTTGCCTTTTAATTATCTTTACAATAATCCTTACAGATGCTGCAGAGGCAAAACAACCTGAAAGGATTATCTCCCTTGCACCTAATGTAACTGAGATCCTTTTTGCCCTCGGAGTGGGAGATAAGATTGTCGGCGTTACATCCTTCTGCGACTATCCCCCCGAAGCAAAGAAAAAACCGAGCATCGGGGGCATGTCCAACCCATCCTTTGAGGCTATCCTGACTCTCAGGCCTGACCTCGTAATATTGACAGAAGACGGCAATCAGAAGGCTTTTGAAGAGAAACTCAGGAAGAGGAGGATTAGGACTTTTGTCTTTAAGGCAAGGAGGATGTCTGAATTGCCTGCTGAGATAGCTTCTTTAGGCAAAATACTCGGGGTGGAAAAAAGCGCTGCCTGTCTTTCCCAATCAATCAGCAACTCGATGGCTAATTTAAAAGCTATGAAAACGAGCATTCATAATATCAAAGCGCTCTTTATAATCTGGCCCGAGCCTCTTCTGGTTGCAGGCGCTGAGACCGCAATAGATGACTCACTTGCCCTTTTAGGCGTCAAAAATATTGCATCAGATGCAAAAACAAGATATCCCCAGTATTCTATTGAAGAGGTTATCAGGAGTAACCCCGATATAATCTTTATAGGAAAAGGGCATGAAGACATGCAGAATATTTCCGCAAAACTCCTTAATAAACTTCAAATGGTCAGTGCAGTGAAAAATCACAGGGTTTATTTCATAAGCGATAATCTCTACCGGCTTGGTCCAAGGGTGATTGACGGGATAAAAGAACTCTACGGCTATATAAAGTGAAGCTCAGGATAACATTTATAGTCTTAATTTCTTCCTTGATTTGCATCTCATCTCTGTATCTAGGTCCTAAAGTTATAAATCCATTTAGCATGAGCGGATTGGATAAAGAAATTCTGTTTACAGTCAGACTGCCAAGGATGCTTACAGCTATGCTTATCGGGATAGCTCTCGGTGCATCTGGCGCTATACTTCAGGGCATACTCCGAAATCCCCTTGCAGACCCTTATATATTGGGTATCTCAGGGGGGGCGTCTTTGATGGCTGTTGCTGGAATTGTCTTTGGTTTCGGTTATGCCGGCTTTGCCTCTGTTCCGCTTCTTGCCTTTACAGGCGCAATTATAACTGGCTTAATAGTAGGCTTAATCAGCTATAAAAAAGGCGCTTTCTGGCATGGCAGGCTCTTGCTCGCTGGGATAGGGATTGGTTTTCTGTTTTCAGCCCTCGTAATGCTTATTCTGGGAGTCTCGACCCATGAAGGACTAAGAAGGGCGATGCTATGGATGTTTGGCGAACTCTCAATGTCAGACTGGGACAACATCCCCTATGGGATTTTCTTCATCCTTGTCGGGCTGTCTATTGCGCTTGCAAGGGTAAAGGCTCTTAATGCCTTGATGCTTGGAGATGAACTCGCATGGAGTTTAGGCTATAATCCATCAATGGAAAGGGTTGTTCTTTTTGTATCAGTTTGTCTCATGGTCGCGGCTTCTGTCAGCCTCGGCGGGACAATCGGTTTTGTGGGATTGCTGATGCCGCATATTGTAAGGATGACGGCTGGTGCGGACAACGCCTTTTTGATACCTTTATCTTCCATTGCTGGGGGAGCGCTTTTGTGTTTTGCAGACCTGTTGGGGAGGACTCTTTTTTCTCCCACTGAACTGCCTGCTGGAATCATAACCGCTCTGCTTGGTGCGCCCTATTTTTTGTATCTCCTTAGAAAAAAGGAGATTATTGGGGGATGAGGGATATCATGAACCCACTTGAGATGTGCAAAGTTAGCTTTTCCTATACCTCAGAGCCGCTTATGGAAAACATCTCGCTTTCTTTCTCAAACGGTGAATTTACCTGCCTTATGGGACCCAATGCCTCTGGCAAATCCACCCTGCTCAAGATATCTGCCGGCATGATAAAACCTCAATCTGGAAAGGTTATGCTCTGGGGCTTGGACATTAATCAATACAAAGGGAAAGACAGGGCAAAACTCATTAGCTATCTCCCCCAGATGCTCGATATACATATGCCGTTTAAAGTGCTCGATATAGTTAAGATGGGATTTTATCCTTACGACATACCACCGGAGATTGATATCAACAAAGCGCTCGAAACGGTAGGTCTATCAGACAAAAAAGATGCTTATCTAAACCAGTTGAGCGGTGGTGAGGTCAGGCGTGTATTTATAGCCATGACACTTATACAAGGCGCTGGAACACTGCTTCTGGATGAGCCGCTTGCCAACCTTGATATCAAATATCAAATTGAGATAATACGGCTTTTGAGGGAAATAGTAAAAAAAAGGGATATAACTGTTTTAATGGCAATCCATGACCTCAATCTTGCATTCCAGTTTGATAGAGTTATACTAATCAAGGATGGGCAAATACTTGGAAATGGAGAGCCGAATAATGTGCTTACTGATGAAACCCTCAGAGGGGCATTCGATATTGATATAAAGGTTTCAAGGTTTGATAACGGCAAGGTTTCCGTAAGATACGGCTTTTGATGGAAGCAAAGAATTATGGTAAGATTTTATTCAATTTGGTTAATTACGACACTAAACTAAGGAAACCAATATATGCGCGAAATAAAATTATCAAAGATTAAATCCCTAAAGGGTGAAATAACTATTCCGCCTGATAAATCAATATCTCATCGAGCTATAATCTTTGCCTCTATTGCTCATGGCAAGAGCATCGTTAGAAATTTTCTTATGGCAGAAGATCCCATAAGCACTATGAATGCTATGAAAAGTCTTGGAATCGAGATTCAATCAAAAGGGAATTATGGGACAGAATTAATAGTTTATGGTAAAGGTCTGGGCAATCTTAAAGAGCCTTTTGACGTCATAAACTGCGGTAATTCAGGAACGACAATAAGGCTTCTGTCAGGTTTGCTTGCTGGCAATCAGTTCTTGTCAATACTGACAGGGGATGATTCCTTGAAGCAAAGACCAATGGCAAGGGTTATAAATCCTCTTAAAGAAATGGGAGCCAACGTTATGGCAAGGGCTGCTGACAAATATCCGCCCTTAGTTATTAGAGGTGGGAGATTGAGGGCAATTGACTATAAAATGCCTGTTTCATCAGCACAGGTAAAGTCATGCCTAATGCTTGCTGGGCTTTATGCAGATGGAACTACCTCTATCTCAGAGCCTTCGAAGTCAAGAGACCACACGGAAAGGATGCTGTCGGCGATGGGCGCCCCGGTAAAAGTTGAAGGTAATGTCATAAAAATAGTTGGCAAAGAACTTCCAAATTTACATTTATCACCTTTTGATCTAACTGTGCCGGGAGATTTTTCGTCTGCCGCATTCTTTATTGTTGGAGCTGCCCTAATCCCTGATTCAGAGATACTGCTTAAGGATGTCGGTATAAACCCAACGAGAACAGGACTTCTTAATGTATTGGATAAGGTCGGGGCTGCCGTCAAGCTTCAAAATCAAAGGGATATTTCGGGTGAGCCGGTTGCTGATATTTTTTGCAAGACCGCTGACAAACTTAAGCCAATAAAAATAGGCGGTGAAGTTATGCCCTTGCTCATAGACGAGTTCCCGATTTTATGCGTTCTCGCATCACAAGCTGAGGGCATCTCGGAGATAAGGGGCGCTCAGGAATTGAGGGTAAAGGAATCTGACAGAATCAAGGCAATGGTCACAGAGCTAAGAAAAATGGGGGTTGAGATAGAAGAATATCCCGACGGTGTTGATATAAAAGGCAAGGCTCAACTCACGGGTTCAACCTTAGAGAGTTATGGAGACCACAGAATAGCTATGTCGCTATCTATTGCAGGTCTCATTGCAGACGGAGAGACTATTATTAATAATCCGGAATGTGTTGATATATCATTTCCGGGATTTTATGAAAAAGTGAGACAGACTGCAGGAGAATAAACTATTTGCCACGACAGGGCTGAAGTATTTAGTTACTGCTAAGGGCATAAGTAGAAAGACATTGATTATAAAACCTCCTTTTACCTAATAGAGAAATATACCCCTCTTTTACAAAGAGGGGTTTGGGGAGATTTTTTAGTAATGATGCCTTACTCATGCTCTCCTTAGTAATAGTGAATAAAGGATAATTCGGTAGGGGATTAAAACATTTTTCCCCATCCCTATTATATGACCCTTTTCTAATAACATCCAATCCTTTTGCTGAACCTTCTAATAACTCTTTAAGTTGTAAAATTCATTCCAGTCCTATTATAATTTATATTGTAAACCTGCATTTATTAATACAAACCAAAAGGCGACCAAAATATTGCACCTTGCTTCTTATGACCATTGGCAGGCTCAGGATTATGTTTAGTGCTGCTTTAAATTAAGGGGTATCTACAGGTGAAACGTTTTCTGATTCTTATATTTCTTATTGTAGTTCTCGGCTCAATTGTAGGGGGTTATCTTGCCCTTGCACAGGGTGTTCCTGCCGTTTCTGAGCTGAAAAAATACCGCAGCCTCGAAGGAACAAAGGTCTATGCCGACGACAACACCCTTATAGGTGAATTTAAAATAGACAAGGGCATTTATGTCCCTTACAGTAAGTTTCCCCCGCATCTGATCAATGCCGTTGTAGCCGTTGAAGATTCGAGATTCTGGTCTCATAAGGGGATAGATTACATAGGTATAGCGAGGGCATTAATAGTTGATATCATGCATGCCAGTCTAAAGCAAGGCGGTAGCACGATAACCCAGCAGCTCGCCAAGATAATGTTTCTCTCTCCTGAAAAAACCATTGCGAGAAAGATAAAAGAAGCCCATCTTGCGATTAAGCTTGAGAAGGAATTAACAAAACAGGAGATTCTCGAACTTTATCTTAATAAGGTATATTTCGGTCACGGTGCCTATGGCGTCGAGATGGCTGCCAGGTTGTATTTCGGCAAATCCATCAGTCTGGTGACGCTTCCAGAAGCTGCGCTTCTCGCCGGCTTAATTAAAGCGCCGAATTCCTTTTCGCCTTTTAACAATCTTGTAAGGGCTAAAGAGCGTCAGGATGTTGTTTTCCAACGCATGGAATCCGAAGGTTACATCACACCTAAGCAAAGGATTGAGTATAAAAAACAGCCAATTCACCTGTCCTCTTTAAGGACAGAAACAGAGGCATATAACTACTTTCTCGAGTATGTAAGGCAGCAAATTGAACAGAAATACGGGGAGGAAATGGTATATAAAAAGGGGTTAAATGTATATACAACCCTTGACAGGCGAGCTCAGGTAGCGGCTCAAAAAGCATTGCGGGAAGGGCTGAGAGATGTTGACAAAAGGAAGGGCTGGAGGGGTGCTATCGCGCATAAACAGATCAAGGATGGCGAACAAGATGCCGAACAGAAGGCATCATTTTCTGCATCGGCAGGCGATATCTCCACAGGGACAGTTTTATCTGTTACTGCCAATGAGGCTATAGTAAAAACGAGAGGCATAATCGGGAAACTGGCATTGCAGGATGCCTTATGGGCAGGCAACATTTTAGATACAAAGACCGGGAAGGTCAAGACCATTGCCAAACTTAAACTTACGGATATCCTTAAAAAAGGTGATGTGATTCATGTAAAGGTAAAATCCATCTCCGGTAAAAATGTCTCCTTCAGCCTTGAGCAGGAACCTGAAGTTGAAGGTGCCGTCGTTGCCATTGAACCCGAAACAGGTTATATCAAGGCTCTTATTGGAGGCTTCAGCTTTTCTAAGAGCGAATTCAACAGGGCGTTATTGGCTAAAAGACAGCCTGGTTCGGCATTTAAACCTCTGGTTTATGCCGTTGCGCTACAAAAGGGATATACACCCGAAAGCATTGTTATTGATGAACCTGTTACATATCGCTGGGGCTCTGAAGAATGGAAACCCGAAAACTACGACCGCAAATATTATGGTCCTACCACGCTTAGAGAAGCGCTTGCCCACTCGAGAAACATAGTGACAGTCAAACTCGTTGATTCTATAGGAGTTGATGGTATCACTTCATTTTCTAAAAATGCCGGGATAGAATCAAATATGCCAAGAGATCTGTCAATAGCTTTAGGTTCTATGAGCCTTACGCCCCTTGAGCTTACCTCTGCATTTTCTGCCTTTGCCAACAGCGGAAAAAGGTTCAAGCCTATCTCGATCAAATATATTACAGATTCAAAGGGTGCCGTTCTGGAAGAAAATCTGCCCGACGGGTATGAGCTGATGAGCCCTGTCATTGCATCCCAGATAACATCAATGTTGAGGGACGTCATAACTTACGGAACTGGCATGAGGGCGAATATCGGCAGGGCTGCCGCCGGAAAGACTGGGACAACGAGTGATTACAAAGATGCGTGGTTTGTTGGCTACACACCCCAACTCATAGCAGGTGTATGGATTGGATATGATGACATGAGGAAATCTTTAGGCTCAACGGAGGTAGGTGGTAGGGCAGCTGCGCCTGTGTGGGCGAATTTTATGAAAAACGCCCTTGCAGACCTTCCGCCTGTTGATTTCGAATCGCCATTGGTCTCAAATTTATCCCATTAATGTCAATTAAAACAAATCCTAAGGGGGAGTATGAAAAGACTTTTAATATCAATTCTCTTGTTTTTACTTCTTGCCGGATGTGCATCTGTCACAGGCAGAACAGCAGGTGAGATATTAGATGACTCTACAATCACAAGTGCCATAAATGTGGAGATAATCAAATCCCCTGATCTCAAGTATCTAAAAATCAATGTTGATTCTTTTAGGGGGCATGTAACGCTTACAGGGGTTGTTCCTAGCAAGAATGCTGAACAAAAACTGATTGAAATTTCAAAAGGCGTGAGAGGAGTCAAGAGTGTTAAAAGCAACCTCATGGTCGAAAAATAAATAAAGGGGTATTTTTTTGATAATAGCTACTCTCTAAAATAAGGTTTAGTCCCGACCAAAAATCGGCGATAGAACTGAGAAGCTTTGCAAAATCAACAAGTCAGATAGGAGGGCTGGACGAGGATTGTTATACGACACTTTATAAAAAAATTCATGAAACTTTAGCAAAAGGTTTTGCATTATAAAGAATAAAGCAAAATTAAAATAAGATTAGTAGATTATAAAAATCCTGAAACAGTTCTTCCTGTCGCTATATTAGGGGGCAGATTCTATTTGAGAATATTTTCTGATGAAATGGTATAATAGCTGAATGGAAATTTACAAAGAAATAAGGGCTTTTTACATTAAGCTGCCGCGCACAGCAGTATTAGACTCAAAAAAAATCGTAGAAGCGCTCTGGAGTCTCTCCAAAGAGGTCCGTATATCTTCTATTGAGATTAATAACGATGAAATACTGATTCACTCTGATATTGAATTTTCCCTCAAAAATTGGGACGCATCGGTTAGATATCTCAAATATGCAATCCTGCTTTTTAAGAAAAAATACGGTTATATTATAATGAGAAAGGTTTCTGCATCACGAGAAGGCTTAAAAACAGAATTGGAAAGCTACAAGATTACCAACAGGGGTATTTATAATGCTGAAATTCCGGGCTCCAAGTGCTTTGTCGATGATATAGTGAGGTTTTCCGGCAGAAACAAGAGCCTACAGTTCGCTGACGCCATGGGTAATATCTCCAGCCCCACAGAAGAGCCTGAGCAAGAAACAGACAGCGAGGAGCATTAAGATAAAATCAGCATTCCTCTCCCAAAAAAACATCCCCCCCACTGAAAGACTCATCTTTGCGCTGGATGTCCCTGATGAACAAGAGGCAAGAAGCCTTGTGAACAAACTTGGGGATGCCGTGAGTTTTTATAAGCTCGGACTGGAGCTGTTCATGTCAGGCAGTTATTTCAACCTCCTGGAATGGCTTACTCACGAGAAAAATAAAAAGGTCTTTGCAGACCTCAAATTCTTCGATGTCCCCCAGACAGTCCGCTCAGCCATAAGACAACTCCGGGGGAAAGGCATCACCTTTACAACTGTCCACGGCAACGATTCAATCCTGGAGGCGTCTGTTAAAGAAAAGGGGGATATTAAGATACTTGCTGTTACGGTGCTCACCAGCCTTGACCAGAAAGACATTGAAGACCTTGGTTTCAATGTCGATATCAAAAAACTTGTTCTCTCACGAGCCAAAAGGGCTCTCGAGATTGGTTGTGACGGCGTGATATCTTCAGGGCTTGAAGCTCATGAATTAAGAGAGTCTCTGGGCGAAAAATTTCTTATCATAACACCAGGAATTAGACCTGTATTAAACAAATCTGCCGATGACCAAAAACGGACAGTGGATGTCGAAGAAGCCTTTTACAATGGCGCAGACTATATAGTAGTAGGCAGACCTATCAAGGCAGCCCCGGATCCAGAGTATGCAGCAAAAGCCATACAACAGAGAATATTAAGGCTCTTTACAGAAGCTCGCTAATCTACCTGAAACCAGCCCACAAGATATTCGATAAAAAGTGAAACATGATGCAGGGCGTAATGTTCTCCGTCTTCATATACAGAAGCCCCATTACAATTGATGGGAAAAAGGTTAGTAGCGCATAGATATTGTTATAAAAAATAAAAATCGGCAGATGTGCAAGAGAAAACAAGAGACTAGTTATTAAAATCCCTTTATAGTTATTGCCAAAGCTCTGCTGCAAAAACCCCCTGAAAAAAATTTCCTCCGGTATTGAAACTGCGAGAAATTGAAAGGCAATCAACTCAGTGCCCGGCATCTTAAATGTCCTGCCGGCATAAAACTCAATCAAGGCGTAAGGAAAAAGAATCGCCAGAGAAACTAAAAGCCCTGCAATAAAATGCCTTCCGGAAAAAGAGAAGTTCAACCTGACGCCTGCTGCCATTGGCAATGCGACTAAGAGAATCGGGATTAGATAATCAAAAAATCCCTGCGGGGCTAAAAAAGACGCAAAGTTAACGGTAAAAACGATGACATAGGCTAAAACTGCCTTTCCAATCAGTTTATTTTGTAATTGTGTTCTCAATATGTCAGCAACAATTCAGGCTTTCAGATGGGGGTAAAGATTTATAACATCTAATCTGATTGGATTTCAAGGAATTCTCTGGTCTAACTGCCTATAAAACGAAGATTTATATTTTTCTGCATGATAAGGCTGCATCCTGATTATTGTAAGGTGGGGAAATCTGCTTGAGAGTGCATCCTCATTAACCCTCTGGTCGTAGCCAAGAGCTACTATATCGGGTTTGATTTCATCTAATATTTTCAGTATATCCTCATCGTAATTTCCCAATATAACGAGATCGGCAAGTTTACAGTCTTCAACATTTTTTTTTCTTGTTTCTTCTCTATGAGTCGGCAGAAAACCCTTGATTCTTCTGACCGTCTCATCACGGGCTACTATAACTAAGAGCGTATCTCCCAGCGACTTGGCTTGTTTAAGGAAGTCAATATGACCGGGGTGAAGATGGTCGAAAGTGCCTCCACAAACTACCTTTCTTATCATGATTTAATGATAATAGAAAATCTGCAAATTTACAATAAAGCTAATAACGGCACACTACGCCCTTGTTTCAAATCATTCCTACTCTAATGCTGTTAGCCTATAATCGCAGTTTACCCCGATGCTATTGCCCCTTCAAATCGGAAGTGCAATTGGGGCAGCGAACGGCTTTAATTGGAATACTGGAAAAACAGTAAGGGCATTCCTTGGTTGTTGGAACTGCAGGAGGAGCTTCCTTTTCCCTTTTGAGCCTGTTGATATTTTTTACAAGTAAAAATATAGCGAAAGCAACTATCAAGAAACTTATTATGGTATTTATGAACACCCCATAATTCAATGTCACAGCACCTGCCTTTTTCGCATCTGCAACGGTCGCATAAGGCGGCGGAGCCGCGCCTTCTTTCAAGGTTAGGAAGAGGTTGCTAAAATCAACATTGCCAAGAAGCAAACCAATAGGAGGCATAATAACATCTGCTACAAGTGAATTGACTATTGTTCCGAATGCGGCTCCGATTATTATTCCAACAGCCATGTCAATCACATTTCCCTTAACAGCAAATTCTTTGAATTCTTGCAACATATGGTCCTCCTTGGTGAAAAAGTTGTGAGTTTCAAGTTGAAGGTTTTTAAAACCTTTAAAGCTTAAACTATTTTTAATGAGATTGCAACGAACCCTGCAGGTTCTCGGAATGACCTATAAACCAGCAGTTTTATATTTCTATCGCTGTTTTCAGGTATAAGTTTCTGGTCTAAGTTAATCATGTTTTCCTTCGACAGGCTCAGGCTGACATGCGAGTCGAACGCTCGACCAGAGAATCCACCCTTCGACAAGCTCGGGGCGACAATGTAACATTTTTAAGCAGAGGCACTAATAAGTTTCTGCGTATAAAAATATCTCAACTTTCTGTACCTTAGTTTACCATACAATTTAGTTTTTCAGGGCTGATAGACCTTTTCCATAGGGCGAGATATTTCTTAAATCTTTTATTATTTGT
>Ga0209721_1001167_pt1 | contig 20440 bp, 9 predicted proteins | sample TshhotsprinmetaG_FD_184139 | JGI IMG/M metagenome (GOLD analysis project Ga0209721, IMG submission 184139) | Hot spring microbial communities from South Africa to study Microbial Dark Matter (Phase II) - Tshipise hot spring metaG (SPAdes)... | ecosystem: Environmental > Aquatic > Thermal springs...
TTGTTCAACCAAATGGTGGTGAAAATTGGATTGTAGGTTCAACTCAAAATATTGTTTGGAATGTAACTGGCGGAATTACACAGGTCAAATTACAATATACGACAAACAATGGTGTAAGCTGGATTGATATAGCTACAGTTCCAGCTGTAAAAACTAATAAGGTCAAACTGGAAGGATACAATCCAAAAGACCCAAGGTCAACTATTGAAGGTACCTTAGGAACCTATGCATGGGTAATACCTAACACACCATCTACTCAATGTAAAGTAAGAGTTTCCGATGCATCAAATCCGGCAATATATGATGAGAGTGATAATACATTTACAATTTCACAACCGACGGGAATTGGGGAGACATGGACAGTTCAAAGTTCTGGTACCACTGCTGCATTATACAGTGTTTCAACTGTTGACTCGTTAGTTGCATGGGCTACTGGTGTTAATGGTGTTGTGATTAGAACTACAAATGGTGGAAATACCTGGTCCGTTGTAACTCCACCTAGGGCTGTTGATGGTCACGTTATCTGTGGTATTAGTGATTCAATAGCTCTTGTTGCAACTAATAGTGCAACTGATGCAAAGATTCATTTAACTACAAACGGTGGCCAGAGCTGGGTAGAAGTGTTTACTCAAGCAGGCGGATTCATTAATATAATAATAATGTTTGATGAAAATAATGGCTTCGCTCAAGGTGATCCTGTTGGTGGAAACTGGACCTTGTTAAGAACAACTAATGGTGGTTTAACCTGGACAAGTGCAGCTACTCTACCTCAAGTAGGTACTGAGTATGGATGGAATAATAGTGGTTGGAGAGTAGGTAGTAATATATGGTTCGGTACTAATAATTCAAGAGTTTATAGGTCAACTGATTTAGGAGCAACATGGTCATTCGCTTCGACAACCGTTGTTAATAGTTATTCAATTACTTTTGCTTCAGCTGCAAATGGTCTCCTTGGTTCTACTGCTGGAACCGCTAATCGTTCAACAAACGGTGGCGTTAGCTGGTCTGCTATTTCTACACCGGCAACGGGTGATATTTTGGGTATGACCACTGTTGGTGGAAATGAGTTCTGGTTCACTTCTGGAAATTCTGTTTTTTATACAAGTAACCATGGTACAAGTTGGACGACAGGATACACCGCACCAAGTGCTTTATATCATCTGCATTTCAAACCACTTAGTGGACAAAATGCAGTTGGATATGCTGTTGGTGCCAGTGGTACAGTTGTAAAATATTTCCGTGGACCGATTACTCCGACAATTACAGTTCTTTCACCGAATGGTGGTGAAAATTGGGCTGTTGGTACTACAAGACAAATTGTCTGGACAGCTCAAGCAGTGCAAAATGTAAAACTTGAATATACTACTAACAATGGTGCTAGCTGGATTACAATTGAAGACAATGTACCAGCTGCTTATAAAATCAAGGTGAATGAATTTTCTGAGTCTATCGAGATTAATGTTGAAAGTGAGATGGGTACTTACAATTGGGTTATTCCAAATACTCCTTCTAATCAATGTCGAGTAAGAGTTTCAGATGTAGTAAACCCGGCTGTGTTCGACGTAAGTGATAATGTATTTACAATTAGTACGGCTGCTCCAGAACCTCAATTACAATTCAATTACAACATTTCCAATCTATATCCATTGCTCTACTCAGCTTATGGTTCTGAGTTTGATGGACAATATTTCTATCTTACAAAGTGGAATGAGCCTAGAATCTTTAGAATTAATAAACAAGGTACATCGATTGATACGTTTAATGTTACTGGTTTGCCTTCTGGCGGATTCCGTGATTTAGCATTTGATGGACAATTTTTATATGGTAGTAATAATACAACAACCGTTTATCGGATTGATAGGACAACATTTGCAGCGACAACAGCATTTACATCGCCCATAGCAGTTAGAGCAATTTCATTTAACGCAGCTCAAAACGCATTCTGGATTTCTAACTGGAGTACCGACATAGTGTTAGTTTCCAGAACAGGTGCTACTTTATACACAATACCAGCTGCACAACACGGTTTAACTGGAATGGCAGGAAATGCATATGATACATTATCGGCCGGTGCACCTTATCTATGGGTTTTCCATGGTGGAACTGCTACAGATCCGAAAATATTGTATAAACTTAATACTGTAAACGGTGCAAAGCTAGATAGTATTGTCGTAACAGGAATATTACCTGATGGAGCTATTGCTGGTGGTTTATGGATTACAGATCAATTTGAAGAGGGTACGGTTACACTTGGTGGTAGTAACCAGGGTGTTCCACATAGAATCTTTGGGTTTAAGATTCATCAATTAGGTCCAATTCCTGGAACAGTTACGGTACTATCTCCTAATGGTGGTGAAGAATTCCCGAGAGGAACAGCGCAATTAGTTACGTGGAAATCTTATGATTTCGATGTTAAAGTAAGAATTAAGATATCTTCTGATGGTGGAAGTAATTGGAGTGCTATTGCTAGCAATGTCGATAACACAGGTGTTTATCCTTTACAGATATCAAGCACGGCTGTGTTAAGTAGTAATTATAAAATTAGAATTGAAGCCCAATCTGATTCTACTAAGTTTGATGATTCTGATTCAACATTTGAAATATTGCCTGCGCTTACTGTAGCACCTGTGGTGAATTTACCTATGGTGATTTCTGATAATGAAAAGAGTAGATTGTTAAGATTCGGTCTTGACCCAGCTGCAACTGACAGTATTGATCCTCAATTTGGCGAGGAAGAATTACCTCCTCCACCACCTGCTGGAATCTTAGATGGTAGATTTATTGGTGATGATATTGGACTACCACAATTAGGACAAGGTTTAGCTTATGATTTCAGACAGGGAGGAACAAACGTACCATCAATTAAGATTCATGAACTAAAATTCCAGAGAGGAACAGGTTCGTTAATTGTAATTAACTTATTATTACCTCCGGATGTAACAGCTAGATTCCAGTCGCTAACACCAGGATTTGACACTACTGTAAGTGGTGTAGCAAGAGTTGTTGTAACTGATACTTTATTGAACAAATTAAGAATGACAATTAATTATTTCCCAGGCGCTGCTCTTGGCACTTTTGAATTATTTGGACCAATAAATAATGCTACCGTGATTGCTCGTGAAAATGATACAACTATTGTAACATATAGGTGGTATAAAGCACGTAATGCTGTTAGATATATAATTAGAAGTGGTGTTCCAACAATTCCACCGTTTATGCTTGAATCACTTTCAAATATTAATGGAACTGATTCAACATTTACTATTCGTAGGTCTGAATTATTCAATATTTTTGTTAGACCAAATTACCCGGTTGATACTACTGTAACTGGTCAATGGGCAGTATGGGCATTTGGAGCTGGTGGTGATTCTGTAAAATCCACTAGTACATTTGCTATTAGATATCGTGTTATTAGAACGACTGGAACTGATAAGAATGTAGAGGTACCGAAGAACTTTGTGTTATATCAAAATTATCCAAACCCATTCAATCCAAGTACTAGAATTAAATTTGGATTGCCTCAAGATGCAAACGTAACCATCGAAGTTTTCAATATTGTTGGTGAACGTGTAGCTACAATTATAAATGGTGAGATGAAGCAAGGTTATCATGAAGTGACATTTGATGCAACGAACTTACAGTCAGGTGTTTACTTCTATAAGATAACTGCTGGTAATTATACAGCAATCAGGAAGATGATGTTGATTAAGTAAGTTGAATTTATGGGTTATTTTGAGTTCTTGCATAAGCAAAAGCCCGAATTATCGGGCTTTTGCCTTAATTATAAATAAATTGTAATCCGTATATGAAAATTTGGTGCATTTTTATACTTATTCAAATAATTGTTATTGATCTTCTTGCTCAAGAAAAATTTTCAATAAATCTAAAAGAATTTCTTAAATACAAATCTGAAAATGAACCAATAAAGGTCTGGATTTACTTCACAGACAAAGGAAATGATATACAAAAATACTTTAGAAACCCTCTGTTAGTAATAAGCGAAAGATCGATTGAAAGGAGAAAAAAAGTTTTTAATCAAAATTCTTTAATTGACTTTGATGATTTACCTGTCAATCAAAATTATTTAAGTGAGCTAAGTAGATACGTAAAGGAGTTACGATATCCTTCTAAATGGTTTAATTCGGTAAGTGCATTTGTATATCCTAATAAATTATATGAAATCGAGAAGTTACCTTTTGTTAAGAAAATAGATTTAGTTCAAAAATTTAGAAAAAAAATTGAGCCTGTTAATAATGAAGAAACCATAGAGCCAGAAAAGAATCAGATAATAAATGAAAATTTAGTAACAGAAAATATTACAATGAATTTTAATTACGGACCATCATTAACTCAGAATCAACAAATCATGGTGGTAGCTGTTCATAATACTGGCAATTATGGTCAAGGAGTCTGGATTTGTCTGATGGATGCAGGATATAACAGACTAACTCATGAAGTTTTTCAAAATATGCACATTGTTGCTACTTGGGATTTTGTGAATAACAGACCATATGTAGGGGATGGTCAAGGAGGACAGGGTTCAGGTAGCCATGGAACCCAAACACTCTCTACAATTGGAGGTTTTAAGGAGGGACAACTAATTGGACCTGCATTTGCGTCTACATATATTTTAGCGAAAACTGAAAATACTGAAAGTGAAACTCCCATTGAAATGGATAACTGGGCACGAGCACTCGAGTGGGCTGATAGTATTGGAGTAGATATCACGAGCACTTCACTTGGTTATCTTGAATTTGATCCACCTTATCCGAGTTATAATTGGACTCACATGGATGGTAATACAGTACCAATAACCATTGCAGCCGATTTAGCGGTAAAAAGAGGAATTGTTGTAATAAATTCTGCAGGCAATGAAGGCTATCATCAAAATCGCAACACACTTGTAGCACCAGCTGATGGAGATAGTGTTATAGCAGTTGGTGCGGTAACATCTACTGGTTCAAGAGCTTCCTTTAGTTCGGTTGGAAATACTGTAGATGGAAGGATTAAACCTGATGTCATGGCAATGGGTAGTGGAGTGAGGGTTGCAAGTCCTTTCTCTAATAATGGTTATTCATCAGCTAGTGGAACCTCCTTTTCGTGTCCACTTGCAGCGGGTGTGGCGGCGTTGATTTTATCAGAGAATCCATCGTTAACACCGATGCAAGTGCGGGATGCCATGAGAAATACAGCAAGTAATGCAAATAATCCTAACAGAGAGATGGGTTGGGGAATATTAAATGCACTTGCAGCAGTAAATTATTTTAATATTGTTTTTTCTCACACTCCACCACGGGATTCATTGAATTTAAATGGTCCATATCGGATAGCTGTTAAAATTACATCAAGATTGGGAGTTGATCCAACATCAGTAAAGTTATTTTGGGGTAGGGGAGTTATTACCGATTCAATGCTTATGCTTGAAGCAACTGGAGATACTTTTTATGCTTTTATCCCTGGAAATGGTCAACCAGCAACTTATAAATATTACATTCAAGCAAGAACACTAGATGGTAGTATTACAAAAAATTATCCTAAAAGGGCTCCTCAAGAATTACTAGAATTTAGAGTTGGTAATTTTGTTGCAGTAAATAATTCATCGGGTTGGAATCTAATTTCAGCTCCTGTAATTTCTAATAATTTAACAATAAGCCAGGCTTTTAATAATCCACAATCGCGTGCATATTATTTTGATGGCAAATATGTAATCTCTGACACAGTCCATCCAGGATTGGGGTTTTGGTTAAAGTTTAATAGTGCGGGTACTTCATTTATTCCTGGAAATCCACTAACTGGAATTTCTATTCCAGTAAAGTCAGGGTGGAATCTAATCGGTTCATTGTCAACAAACATTCCAGTTTATTCAATTGCAAGCGTCCCACCTAATATAATGGTATCACCTTTTTATGGATACAACGGTGGTTATTACAATTCGCCCATAATAGAAAAAGGTAGAGGTTATTGGATAAAAACTAATCAGAACGGGTATCTAATATTAAATTCAAATTTAATTTCTAAAAATAGAGTTGACTATGAGTTATTTAATCTTGAGGATTTAAGTAAAATATTGATCAAAGATAACAGAGGAAACCAAAAGTATTTATATTTTGGTAAGGTAGATTTTGATACAGAATTGCCACCCCGTCCACCATCTGATATATTTGATGTGAGATTTTTTGATTCGCGTGTTGTAAGTGAAAAACTGTTTGATTTGATTGAGCTTCAAGGAGTAGAATTTCCTCTTGAAGTATCATATATATCAAAGCAGAAAAATGAAGTTGAAATTTTTGAACCGATAACTAATAAAATCTTATTTAAACTCCGTTCCGAAGAAAGTTATACAATCAATACTTTGCAAACTAATTTCTTAGGCGTTAGAATTAATTCTGATGGACTTAGCTACAAATTGTTCAATAATTATCCAAATCCTTTTAATGCTCAAACAAAAATCAGATATCAAATTCCAGAAAAAACAAGTGTGACTTTAAAAGTATTCAATTCATTAGGAGAAGAGATTTTAAGATTAGTTGATGAAGAAAAGGAGATTGGCGAATATACCGTGGATATTGATTTTAGTAGAAATGTAAGTATTCCTTCGGGTATTTATTACTATCAATTAATTACCTTGAAATATATTCAAACAAATAAAATGGTATATGTAAAATAAAGGGTAAAAACAATAATGAAAAAATTATATCTACTGATTTCAGTTTTTATGATAATTACAATTCACAATTCTTTAGCACAGGTTCCAACTATTTCTCAAATAGTTAATCAAATCAATCAAGATTCACTTGCTCTTTATATTAGACAATTATCAGGTGATACATCTTGCGTAATTGGTGGCTCGCCATATACAATTTTATCAAGACATAAAAATCAACCTGGTAATGATAAAGCAGCCCAGTATATTTTCGAGAAATTTCAATCTTGGGGTTTGAGTGCTGTATACGAAACTTTCAGCACTACCGGCAAAAATGTTATTGGAATTAAACCTGGTTCGTTTGATTCACAAAAATATGTTGTTGTTTGTGCCCACTATGATGATATGCCCTCTGGTACGATTGCTCCTGGTGCAGATGATAATGCAAGTGGTACTGCAACGGTATTAGAACTTGCACGAGTTCTGTCAAAATACAATTTTGGTTATGCCATCCGTTTCATATGTTTTGATGAAGAAGAGCAGGGATTAGTAGGTAGTAGATACTATGCAACTCAAGCTCGAAATAGAAACGATAGTATTATCGCTGTTGTAAATTTGGATATGACCGGTTATGACGCAAATAACGATGGTCGACTAGACGTTCATTCAAAAAACATTGCTAATACCGTACAAATTGCAAATGATTGGATAAGCAATGTAACAGAATATGGAATATCACTTATCCCAAGAACAGTAGCATCGCAACCTTATAGTGATCATGAAAGTTTTCTACAGAAAAATTATGGAGCAATTCTCGTAATTGAATATGATTTAGAATTCAATCCATATTATCATACGGTAAATGATAAATTTCAATACTTAAATATGTCTTATGTAAGAAAGATAGCTCAAGTTACTGCTGCCACAATTGCTGAATACGCTCAAGTTTTAACTTCAAATGTTGCAACTGTTTATACTACTAGCGGGTGGAATTTAATATCAGTTCCGATTAATCCTCAAAATCCATCTGTATTATCAATTTTTCCAACTGCTGTATCACAGGCATATACCTATTATAATGGATATGTTGTTAAAGATCAATTGGAAGTTGGTAGAGGTTACTGGTTGAAATTTAATTCAAATTCTTCTCATAATATCACCGGTAATCCAGTTAGTCAAGTTCAGATTAATCTTTCGAGTGGATGGAATTTGATTGGCGGATTAAATTCAATTATACCAACCGGTTCCATTATTACAAATCCACCTAACATTATCTCTAGTATGTTCTTCGAATACAATGGAGCTTATAATCCTTCGAATTCGCTTTTACCAGGCAAAGGTTATTGGGTGAAAGCCACACAAAACGGAACGATGACTATAGTTTCAACATCAAAAAGTTCAACAGATGTTGCAAATAATATTTTACCCTTTGAATATCAATTAACATTCATGAATTCTAAAGCCATAACTAGACTATTCTTAACAAAGGACATTTATGATTTTAGTGTTTATGAACTTCCACCTTTGCCTCCTTTATACTTGCTTGATGCAAGGTTCGAAGGAAATACTTTTGTAACCAATTCAAATGGAGAGAATATCATAGAATTAAAGTCAATTGAATTCCCGGTTCGACTAAGTATATTTTCTGAAGTAGACCAACCATTACTTTTTGAAATTTACTCAAATGGAAAAGTTACTGAAACGTTTGGAAGATCTGGTGACGAAATTTTATTTAATGAGCCTGTTGATTTGATAAAGGTTAAAAAGGTTACTATTCCTGAGCAATTTATAGTTTATCAAAATTATCCTAACCCATTTAATCCGAAAACATATATAAGGTTTAATTTACCAACTTCTTCTGATGTAAAACTCAAAATATTTGATTCACAGGGAAGAATCGTAGAAGACATTTTATTAAAGGACCTTGTAAGTGGGTTGCATACTATTGAATACAACGCCTCTAAACTTTCAAGTGGAATTTATATTTATAGAATAGAAGCAGGTTCTTATGCTGCTTCTAAGAAGATGATATTGATGAAATAATAAATTTTTTGGGTGAAAATTTATGAACTTTTTTGTAAAAATTTTTGCAGTGGTTTTTGCTTTTTTATCGGTTCTGCTAAGTCAACCTGAAAAATATGCAAAAGTTAGAATTTATATTAATTCGCTTTCTGATATGCAGAAGTTAATGGAGACAGGTGTAGATTTAGAATGTCAATTAGATCGAAAAAACATTGATAGGCCTGAGTTGTGGGTATCTTATGAAGAAATAAATTTGATTCGTTCCCAGGGTTTAAATTTAGAAATCTTAATTGATGATTGGCACTCATATTATAAAACAATAACATCAAATTATGATGTAAATGAAACATTTTACAGAGAAAAATATGGGGTTCAAGGATTTCAGTTTGGCTCGATGGGAGGATTTTATACTCTTAATGAAGTAATTGCTGAACTTGATACTATGAAAATGTTATATCCAAACATAATTACTGAAAGACAACCAATAGGATACTCCATACAGAACAGACCAATATGGATGGTAAAAATTTCTGATAATCCTGATATTAATGAAAACGAACCGCAAGTTTTGTATACGGCTTTGACACACGCTCGTGAACCTCAGGGAATGATGACGATTATGTATTATATGTATTATTTGCTTGAACGATATAACATTGATCCGGAGGTTACATATCTTATTAATAATCGAGAAATATATTTCATTCCTGTCGTAAATCCAGATGGGTATGAACACAACCGCACAACCAATCCAAACGGCGGCGGATTATGGAGAAAAAATCGGCGAGATAATGGTGGAGGAATTTTTGGAGTTGATTTGAATAGAAATTTTGGTCCTTTTGAATATTGGAATCATCCTAATGGTGGTTCAAGTACTTCACCAAGTAGTGAGACATATCGAGGGACTGCACCATTTAGTGAACCGGAAACAGCAACTCTCCGTGATTTTGTAATTTCAAAGAAAATTAGAGCTTGTTTGAATTATCATACTTATAGCAACCTATTAATTTATCCATATGGTGCTTTACAAAGAGAAACACCAGACTCTGCAATTTTTAGAGAATTTGCAAGAGATATGACAGCATTCAATGGTTATGTTTATGGAACTGATATTCAAACTGTTGGATATAATACACGTGGTAACTCAGATGATTATATGTATGATGGCGATCCAATTACTTTGAGACCAAAAATTTTTGCTATGACTCCAGAGGTCGGTAGCTCTAGTGATGGTTTCTGGCCTCCTCAATCGAGAATTTACCCCCTAGCTATTGAAAATTTAAGGCCTAACATTTACTATACCTGGATTGCCGGTGATTATCCAACTATTAAAAATAAAATTTTAGTTAAGAACGGTGAACATATTTTACCTGGTGATACAGTAAGATTAATAATAGAATTGAAAAACAAAGGATTAGGTAATGCTTATAATGTGAACGTTAATTTTACATCTCTATCCACTGGTCTGATTATTCTAGCAAACAATAATATAACGATAGATTCTTTAGCTGCACGAACAACTTTTGTTACAAATACAAGTCCTTTAATTTTTCGTGTTGCCCCTTACGTTCCGGTTAGTTCATCTCATAAATTAGTAACTAATATAAGCATCAATGGTGTTGTATTAATTCGTGATACAATTAATTTACTTGTAGGTCAACCGACATTATTACTCTCAGATAATTTTGAAAATGGTATTTCAAACTGGCAAGTTACTACACCATGGAATTTAACTGGTTCGACTTTCAAATCACCAATATATTCCATGACAGATAGTCCCACCGGTCAATACGGAAATAACGTGAATGTCCATATAGTATCGGTTAGTAATTTTGATTTAACGCAATCGATTCATGCAACGCTTGAATTTTGGACAAGATGGGATATTGAAGCTTCCTATGATTTTGCTCAGGTTCGAGTTTCAACTAATAATGGTGGAACGTGGATTCCATTACGAGGAAAATATACAAGAAATGGAAGCGGTAGAGGTGTGCAAACTTTAGGCGAACCAGGATATGATGGTACCCAAACGACTTGGGTTAAAGAAGAAATGTCATTAAACAGCTTTCTTGGAAAGAATATCAGGATTCAATTTTTACTAAAGAGTGATGGAAGCTTAACTAGGGATGGTTGGTACATAGATGATGTGACAATTAATAGTTATAATGTAACTTCAAATGTTGTTACAGCAACCTTTTCTACAGCAGAAGGATGGAATCTTGTTTCCGTTCCGGTAGTGGTTGATGATTTTAGAAAGGGAACCATATTTCCTCAGGCATCTTCATTCGCATATGCATTTGAAAATGGTTACAAAAGTAAAGATACTTTGAAAAATGGTGAAGGTTACTGGTTAAAGTTTAATTCACCAGTAATTCATAATATTACAGGTAACAATTTACCTTCATTTCAAGTTAGTGTTAAGTCAGGATGGAATTTAATCGGTAATGTGAATGGGTCTGTTGCAGTGAGTTCAATTACAACTAATCCACCAAATCTAATCAGTAGTGCTATTTATGGTTATAATAATGGTTATGTTCCAGTATCTTCACTGGAAAAAGGTAAAGGTTACTGGGTAAAAGTTAATCAAAATGGGTATTTAAACTTAAATGTTTCTTCTTCACTCTCGAAAGTTGATGAATTGAAATTTAGCACAAAAATTATTATTAAAGATAATTTGGGTAGATACATTGAACTGTACTTAGATGATACTGATGATTATGATAAATTTGAATTGCCTCCTGTTCCTCCACAGGGTATACTAGATGCCAGGTTAAATGATAATTACTTAATTGGTTCGATAAATGATGAGAATGTTCTATCCATTAACAATGCGGTTTATCCAATCACTATAGAAATAAAAGACTTGGAAAATTCAGTTTACACATTGAGGGATGTTTTTGGAGGAAAGATTTTCAGCTCTGAAATAATTTCAGGAAACTCATTAAATATTTATCAGAACATTGATAAATTTATTTTAGCTAAGTCAAAAAAACAAAATTTTGTTTTCGATTTATCTCAAAATTATCCCAACCCATTTAATCAAAAAACAAAAATAACTTTCACTATACCAGAAAAAGTTAAATCAAAACTTGTAGTTTATGATATTTTAGGAAATGAAGTTGCTTTGTTGATAGATCAAGAACTTGAATCAGGTAAATACTCATTTGATTGTGATGCTTCGAGTTTAGTATCGGGAGTATATTTTTACAAATTATCTGCAGGAAATTTTGTTAGCACAAAAAAAATGATTTTAATCAAATAAAATGGTTAATTTACATTTCAAATCAGGCCCCGATTAATCGGGGCTTTTTATTTTTAAACGTAGTATTTTTGATTTAGTAGAAATTAATAAACATTTTTCCAGGACTAAACATGAAAGTGTTAATTTTTAACTTATTGTTGTTTTCATTTTCTTTGGCACAATTTCCGAATATTCGAGTTAGTTCAACTTCATCTACCGATCCAAATGAAACGAGTATTGCCATTAATCCAACTGATACAAGTAATTTAGTAGCAGGCGCAAACATTAGATATTATTATTACTCAACGAATGGCGGATATACTTGGACTCAGGGTAATTTAACTTCACCTTTGGGCGTTTGGGGCGACCCATGTGTCGTTTTTGACTTGAATGGACATTGTTACTTTGGTCATTTATCCAATCCATCATCTGGTGGATATTGGATTGACAGAATTGTTGTTCAAAAATCAACCAACAAAGGAATGAGTTGGTCAAGTGGTGTTGGTATTGGTTATAATCCACCATCGAGAAATCAAGATAAAGAATGGTTAGCAGTTGATTGGACTAACAGCCCATATAGAAATAATATTTACGTAGCGTGGACTGAATTTGATAGTTACGGAAGTACTAATCCTCAGGACAGTACTAGAATTTTGTTTTCTAGATCAACTGATGGTGGTTTGACTTTCTCTGCTCCAGTGAGAATAAGTGATCGTGGCGGTGATTGCATTGATTCAGACAATACGGTGGAGGGTGCGGTTCCGGCGGTTGGCCCAAATGGAGAGGTCTATTTAGCCTGGGCTGGTCCGTTGGGACTTGTCTTTGATAAGTCTACAGATGGTGGAGTTACATGGAGCTTGGATAAAGTTATTACTTCTATTCCAGGTGGATGGGATTTTTCTGTTCCAGGAATTTACCGCTGTAATGGGCTGCCAGTAACTGCTTGTGATATAAGTAATTCGCCATACAGAGGAACTATTTATGTTAATTGGTCTGACCAAAGAAATGGTACTAACAATACAGATGTTTTTATAGTTAAATCAACTGATGGTGGTAACACCTGGTCGTCTCCAAAGAAAGTTAATCAAGACAATACTCAGTCACACCAGTTTTTTACGTGGATGACAGTTGATCCGACAACTGGATATTTATACATAGTTTATTATGACAGAAGAAATTACAATGACAATAGAACAGATGTTTATTTAGCCCGTTCAAAAGATGGTGGTGAAACATTTACTGAATTTAAAATTTCGCAATCACCTTTTACGCCTACTGCCAGTGTATTTTTTGGTGATTATACAAATGTTGCTGCTTTAAATGGAAAAGTTTATCCCATATGGACACGAATGGATAATAGCCTTAGAAGTATATGGATGGCAATTTATTATGATACAGTTCAAACATATCCAACTAGTAATTTTATTTTGACTGAAGGGTGGAACTTACTTTCTGTTCCTCTCAAACGTAATAACATGTATTACAGAGAAATTTTCCCCGGTTCTAATTCGCTCGCATATACATATTTAAATGGTTATGCTGCAAAAGATACTCTTGAAGTTGGAAAAGGTTATTGGTTAAAATTTCCTGTTGCACAAAATATTACTTTACAAGGGTTGCAAATTAATGAATTAACGATTCCAATAAATGAAGGATGGAATTTGGTTGGTTCCCTAAATGGAGTAATTCCTGTTAATTCCATTAGTACTTCACCACCTGGAATTTTACAAACTCCATTTTATGAATATAATAATGGTTACAATGTAGTTAGTGAATTAAGAAGAGGTAAAGGGTATTGGGTTAAGTCTTCAAGTCCAGGAACACTTACATTATCCTTATCGGGATTAGCTAAAGGAAACGTTTCAATTGAAAAAGAATTAAAATACGGTAAGATTGTTTTCGAAATGGAAAAATCAGTAATTACCTTACTTTCATCAGAAAAGGTGATTAATAAAGAATATTTCAATCTTCCACCTGAGCCACCATCCGGTGCTTTTGACGTTCGATTTGATGACGATACGAGAATCATTTTCCTTGGGGAAGAGAAGTTTTTAAGAATTAAGTCAGATTATTTTCCAATTAAAATTACTTTTAAATCGATGGACATGGCAGAGGCATGTATCTTAACTTTTATGAACAATAAAGTTGTGAAATTGAGTAGTGGAGATTCATATTTTGTGAAATCGAAAGATGAATTTCAATTTAAGTTGAAAATATTAAAGGCAAATGAAAGCATAAGTGATAATAAGAAACGATTGTTAGTATCCGAAGTTTATCCTAATCCATTTAATTCATTCACTAAGATTAGGTATTATATTTCTGAATCAAATGAAAAAAGAAAAGTCTTTACTGTCAGGTTGAATTTTTATGATTTATTAGGTCGGAGATTTGCTTCAGTTAGTGAACAAGTTGGTACTGGGTATAATGAGTTTAACTTCAACAGTGATGATTACAATTTGGCAAGCGGAATTTATTTCTATGAATTAATTGTAACTGATTATGAGCAAAATCAAATATTTCGTGAACTTAAGAAGATGAATCTTATAAAATGAAAATAATATTTTTAGGCACAGCTGATTTTGGTATCCCAACGTTAAAGAAAATAATAGAAAACAATCACGAAATACTTTGTGTTGTAACAGTTCCAGATAAACCACAAGGTAGAGGACTTCAACTGGTACCATCGCCCATAAAAAGTATTGCCTTAGAAAAAAATCTTAAAATTCTTCAACCACAAAAATTAAAGGATGAAAGTTTTATAAACGAGGTTAAATTACTTGAACCAGAACTTGGAGTTGTTGTGGCGTTTCGAATTTTACCTGTCGAGCTTTATTCAATACCTAAGTATGGTACGATTAATTTGCATGCGTCTTTGCTTCCAAAGTATCGTGGCCCTGCGCCAATTCAGTGGGCATTGATGAATGGTGAAACGGAAACGGGAGTTACTACTTTTTTTTTAAAGGAAGTAGTAGATACGGGGAATATAATTCTTCAAGAAAAAGTTTTAATTGACCATGAGGATAATTTTGAAGTTCTTTATAATAAACTTTCAATTATTGGAGCTGATTTAGTTTTAAGAACGATTCAACGAATAGAGGAGGGCAATTTTGAAACACTACCACAAGATGATAGACTTGCTTCGTTTGCACCGAAAATTACAAAAGAGATTTGTAGAATAAATTGGGAACGTCCAGCATTTGAAATCTACAATCAAATTCGCGCTCTTTCACCAATTCCTGCCGCATTTACGTTTTTAGATAGTAAAATGATAAAAATTTATAAAGCCAAATTAACTGATATTACTTCAACAAAAGATTGTGGTACTATAGAAATTTCAAACAATTATATTTTAGTACATACCACTGATAAATTACTTTCCATTGTTGAGCTTCAAGTGGAATCTAGAAAGAGAATGAGCTCACAAGAATTCCTTCGTGGTTATAGAAATTTAATTGAAGCTAAAAGATTTTCATAATCACTAATCACTACTTATAAGTTGTTTTTTGCAAAGCTCAAAAATTATTGTAAGAAATTAAATGCTTTTTTAATTTGCATTTGAAATGAATCCTTTAGGAACACAACACGTAGCAGAGTTTATTGAATGTGACAAAAGTTTACTAAATAATCCGAAAAAGATTGAAGACATAGTCAAAACGGCAATTGAAAAGTCAGGCTTAAATTACAAAAAAATTATAACATATAAATTTGATCCTGTTGGCGTTACATTACTTGCAATAATTTCTGAAAGTCACATCGGATTGCACACATATCCAGAAGCTAGACATATTTCAATTGATATCTTCACATGTTCCCATCCTTCCAAACAATTAAATTTATTAGCACAATTAAGAAAAGTCTTTAAACCGAAAAGTGTAAAAATTGCAGAAATAACTCGCGGTAATCCAATAGAATTTAGACAAGAAGATTGGTTGACTTCCAGATCGGAGTATGGTTTTGAAGTACGTTATCACATTAAAAATATGTTGTATTCGAATAAATCAAATTTTCAATTCATTGATCTGATCGAGAACGAACATTTTGGGAAAATGCTTTTTTTAGACAAGGATTTACAGATATCCGAAGCTGATGCTGAAGCATATAGTTTAGCTATGATTGGTCCAATCTTAAAAAGGAAAAAAACAATCGAGAACGCTTTAATTTTAGGTGGTGGTGATGGCGGATTATTAAATTATTTACTTAAATGCGATGTTGAAAAGGTAACGTTAGTTGAAATTGATGAAGAGGTAATCAATGTTTCTAAAAAATTTTTGAAGAAAATTACAGGTAATGCTTTTAATGACAAACGAGCTCGAATATTGATTCAAGATGCAGAAGAATTTCTGAGAAACACTATTGAGAAATTTGAAGCAGTACTTTATGATTTAACCATGCACCCCGAATCTTTTACTCGATTCAGACGTGAGAAATATCTTGATTTTATTTTTAGTAATATCAGTCGTATTCTGAAAAATAAAGGAGTAGCAACATTTCAAGTTGGAAGTGAATATGACACAGTGACAACTCGACTCGTTGATAAGTTACTTTCAAAACATTTCAAAAAAGTTAATTATTCTGTTCATTATCTACGAAGTTATTTAGAACGTTGGGTTTTTGCGGAAGCCAGTAAATAAGTTCCATATTCCAGAGAATTTCTCACCATACTTTATTTTCGTAAATTTGTCCGTAATTAAATTTTCAAATTTATGTTTATTTCAATAGTTATAGGATATTTCCATGGGCTTTTCAACTGATGCAATTCACGCGGGGCAACATCCTGATCCGTCTACAAATGCAATTATTCCTCCAATTCATTTAACAACAACATTTTATCAAGAAGAAATAGGAAAGCATAAGGGATATGTTTATACAAGATCAGCAAATCCAACACGGGATATACTTCAAAAAAATATTGCAGCACTTGAAAAAGGAAGCTATGCTCTGGCCTTTTCCAGCGGGGTTTCAGCCATTCACGCCTTAACTTCTACACTCAAAGCTGGGGATCATATTATTGTATCAGAGGATATCTATGGAGGAACTTTCAGACTCTTCGAACAAGTAATGAAAAATTTTGAACTTTCATTCACGTTTGTAGATTCAACTAAAGTTGAGAATGTAGAAGCAGCAGTTCGATCGGAAACTAAACTTGTATTCATTGAAACACCAACAAATCCACTTCTCCTAATAAGCGATATCAAAGCAATTGCTGAAATTTGTAAAGAGAAAAACTTAATTCTTGCTGTTGATAACACATTCATGACTCCATATTTTCAAAATCCATTAGAGTTAGGAGCTGATGTAGTAATACATAGTGCTACTAAATATCTTGGTGGACATAGTGATTTGCTTGGTGGTGTGCTCGTTTTTAATTCAGATGAATTGTTGAATAAACTCAGTTTTGTACAAAAATCAATTGGATCCGTCCTTTCACCTTTTGATTCTTGGCTTCTCCTGAGGTCAGTTAAAACACTTGCTGTTAGAATGGATAGACATAACTATAATGCAAGTAAAATTGCTGATTTTCTTTTAAATAATAATTCTATTAAGAAGGTTTATTATCCTGGATTGTCCTCTCATCCTCAATATGAACTTGCGAAAAAACAAATGCGAGGTTTTGGCGGAATAATTTCTTTTGAGTTACACGATTTCAAACAAGTCAAAAAGTTTCTTACAAATTTGAAGATTTTTACACTTGCTGAAAGTCTTGGTGGAGTCGAAAGTCTCGTATGTCATCCTGCTACTATGACTCATGCATCTATACCAAAAGAAAGAAGGGAAAAACTAGGGATTAGTGATAATCTTGTAAGACTTTCGGTTGGAATCGAAGATCTAGAAGACTTGATTTTAGACATTGAACAAGCATTAAAATAAAGGGGAAAAAATTTATGAATAAAAACGATAAATATTCTCGTGAAACTCATTTAATCTACGGTAAGGCTTTTACAGTCAAATGGGATTATAATCATCATGTTGTTCCACCCATTTCATCATCAACTACATTCCGACTAGATTCAGTCGAGAGAGGAGCATTGGGATTTTCAGAATTTGGTCACACTTGTAATCTACCTGATGAAGAGGAACCAATTTATATTTACGATCGACTTGGCGAGCCTAACAAAGAAATTCTGGAAGAAAACCTTGCTGATGCTGAATCGGGTGAGACCGCCGTAACTTTCGCCAGTGGAATGGCTGCAATTTCAGGTATTTTAGGGATTTTAACTAAAACTGGTGATGAAATTGTTGCCCATAAAACTCTTTATGGCTGTACTTTTTCTCTATTAAACAACTGGTATCCGAGATATAATATAAACACAATCAAAGTTGATCTAACCAATCCTGATAATTTAGACGAAGCTATTAATGATAAAACGAAAGTTGTTTACTTTGAATCTCCGGCTAATCCAAACCTGGAATTAATTGATATCGAGGCTGTAGTTAAAAAAGTGGCTAAATTTAATGAGAATCGTGACGAAGAAAACAAGATAAAAGTAGTAGTTGATAATACGTTTGCAACACCTTTTTGTCAGAGACCTCTGGAATTAGGAGTCGATTTTGTTGTTCATTCACTTACTAAAAATATCGGTGGATTTGGAACCGATATGGGAGGAGTTGTAATTGGAAAAAAAATATTTAGGGACCTATTAATGCTATATCGAAAGGATTTCGGTGGAGTTCTTGCAACAAAAAGTGCTTGGCCCATTATGGTTTATGGATTACCTTCACTTGCGGTTAGACTTCAAAGAGAAATTGAAACAGCCATGAAAGTTGCACGGTATTTAGAAAACCACCCAAAAGTTGCTTTTGTAAATTATCCCGGATTGCCTTCCTTTAAATTTTATGAATTAGCTAAAAAGCAAATGCGTGATTTTCATGGAAATTTTGCTCCCGGTAACATGATTTACTTTGCGTTAAAAGGTGATACACCAGAGATGGGAAAGGAACGTGGTAGGCAACTAATGAATTATATTGCCAAAAATGCATATACCTTAACTTTAGCAGTTAGTTTAGGTCATGTAAGAACTCTAATTGAACATCCGGGCTCGATGACTCACTCAATGATACCAGCAGAAGAGCAAATTAAGGAGGGTATTGATCCAGCTGGGATCAGAATGTCTATTGGTTTAGAAAATCCAGATGATATAATTACCGATTTGGAGGATGCCTTAGCTAGTATTCAATGAAACCACTAATTCTTAAGAGTTTTTTGCTTTCTAAGTTTCATGGACTCTTTCATGGGGTTTCCACTAAAATTGCAAATCCAAATGAGTTTAATTTTGATCTCGGTAACTTTAATCATTTAAATCTTGAAAAAAATTTAGAACACAGAAAATTCTTTTTTAATTTATTTGGAATAGATTATAAATCAGTGGTTTTGCAGAGGCAAATTCATAGTACCATTTACACTTTTGTTGATAGCCCTGGAATTGTAGATGGCAATGATGCAATTGTTACAAACAGGCGAGGTTTATATCTTGTTGTAACCATAGCCGATTGCATTCCTATTTTATTTTATGATTATAAAAATCAAATTGTTGGTGCAATACATGCTGGATGGAGAGGAACAGCTGATCAAATACTTATTAAAACAATGGACTATGCTATTCAAAGTTTAAAGATAGATGTTAAGACTACTTATTTTTATTTTGGTCCTTCAATTTGCAAAGATTGTTTTGAGGTTGATGAAGATGTGGCAGTTAAATTTGAATCAAAATACGTTAGAAAAAAAGGAAAAAAATTTTTAGTGAATCTACCCAGAATTAATTTAGATTATCTTACTCAATGTGGTTTTGACAAAGAGAAGATACAAATCTCGAGGCTTTGTACTTACGAAATGAAAAATTTATTTCATTCGTATCGCCGTGATAAACAAAATTCTGGTCGTATGTTTGCTATAATTGGAATAAAAGATGAATAAAAAAATTTTGATTCCCATTTTATATGTTCTGATTTGCTTATTCTGGGGTTCCAGTTGGTTAGTGATTAAACTGAGTCTTGAATACATATCTCCTTTTATTAATCTTGGTTTAAGATTTTTAATTTCTGCTTCCACAATTTTACTTGTAATGATTTGGACTAATACCAAACTCGATTTATCTTCTAGATCGCTGGTTATTTATTTAGTTCTAGGATTTTTTTCATATGCCATTCCATTTAACCTTGTTTACTGGGCAGAACAAACAATTCCTTCATCACTTGCATCTATTCTATTTGGAATGTATCCGTTTTTTGTTGCTATACTCTCTACAATTTTCATAAAAGAAGAAACTATGAGCGTTCCAAGATTTTTAGGAATTATTATGTCTTTTACGGGTTTAATATTTATTTTTAACGCTAGTTTTCAGTTTGAACTTTCTCCATATCTTCTTGGGATGGTTGCTGTAGTTTTAAGCGCTATGATGCAAGCCAGTGTAGCTATTTTTATTAAAAAAAATGGTAGTAACTTAAATCCATTAAGTATGAATTTTATTCCAACTTTGATTGCTGGATTGATATTAACAGTTTTAGGTTTGTTAACAGAAGATATTTCAAAAGTTAAT
>Ga0209721_1001170_pt1 | contig 20390 bp, 15 predicted proteins | sample TshhotsprinmetaG_FD_184139 | JGI IMG/M metagenome (GOLD analysis project Ga0209721, IMG submission 184139) | Hot spring microbial communities from South Africa to study Microbial Dark Matter (Phase II) - Tshipise hot spring metaG (SPAdes)... | ecosystem: Environmental > Aquatic > Thermal springs...
GTGCGGCTGGCAGTGGCGATGGAGGAGGCCAGCGATCCGGAGTACAACCCCCTGCTGCTGGGATACCTTGTCCACTACGGTCAGTTCCCCCAGCCGACGGGGTTGCGGCCCACGGCGTTTCTCCTCCCGCCCCGGCAACTGGAAACCATTGGTGAATGGCTCCAGTGGCCCTTATCGGCGGATGACGTCACCGTCAAACGGGCAGCAGTGGAGGCCTACCCCTCCCAGATCCGGGTTCTGGGCCGCTTGCTGCACAGTTTCATCCGCCAGAACGAACTGTTTATACCGGTGGACTCTGCCATCTCCCTGGAGGGGGTGGATGGGGCGCTGGTATATGACCCGCAGGAAATCTGGAGAATCGGAGGGGACGGGGGATTCGCATCCGTTGCGGACCCGGTGAAGGACAGCGTAATCCGCTGGGTGGCGGGCGGGGCAGACATTGCCCATCTGGCGCTGCTACGGACCGGGGATTCCCTCTGGGTGGGGGTGGAGATGCGGGGGCGCCCTGCCGTTACTTACGACTATCGGCTCTATGTGCGCGCGATCTCTTCGGATGGGGAATCCCCAACATGGATGGGCCGCTGGGGGCAGAAGAGACGGGGAGACGTCTCGCGGCACGGGCGTTTCCTGTGGTACCGGGTGGACCTGGAGGCACTGGGGAATCCCGCATGGGTCGCGCTGACGGCGGAGACCCGAGAGGAAGGCGTGCTGGATTTTACCGCCTGGTATTTGCTGCGGTTAGAATAGACGCTGCAATAGGCCGCGAAGTCGCCTCTCTGCCTACCCCTCTACTACCTTCACCGCCCCCGGCCCCAGCAGGTCGGCCAGTTTCTCCCCCAGTTCGTCGCAATAGCGGGTGGAGTGGTTGGGGAATTCCAGCAGGACTTCCCCGTTGCCCGGTGGACCGCCCACCAGTCGGAAGGTGAACCGGTCCTCCCCCGGGTAGGCCGTCAACACCTCGTGGACGGCGGAGAGGAGGCGAAAGTCCCGCTCATTATCCCCGCTGCGGTGGATGGTCACCTGGACGGTGCGGCCGGCTGTTGGGGACGGGCCCGAAGTCGGCGCGGTTGTCGGAGGAGGGTAGGGGGATGGGCGGTATTCGGCCGCGGGCTCTCCCACCATCGTTGCCCCGTTGGGGCGCGGGCGGGCGACCTCATCCGGTCGCTTGACCCACTGGCAGATCAAAGTGGGGGGCTCCCTATGGGCATCCACCTTCCCGCAGACGACCACGATCTGGTCCAGTCGCCACTTCTCCCGGCTTTCTGCCCATGTCCGCGGGAAGACCACCACATCGCAGGCCCCGGTGAGGTCCTCCAGGGTGACAAAGGCCATATCCTTGCCGTCGCGGGTCTTGTGCGGGCGGACCCGTCGGACCAGACCGGCGAGGGTGACCACTGCCTCGTGTCGCTCCTCGTGGAGTTGCCCTGCGTAGGCGTTGACCACATCTCCCAGTTCTTGCATCGCGCGGGTGAGCGGGTGCTCCGAGAGGTACACCCCCATCAGGTCCTTCTCCCATTCCAGGACCTCCCGATACGGGGGCTCCGGGGCCGGGGGCAGGCCGATGAAGAGGCTTTCGTCGTCCCGTAACTGTACCCCGGTGGCCTCGCCGAAGAGACTGAGTTGCCCGATCTCCCGCGCCTGGTGGGTACGGGCACTGAGGTCCATCATCCGGTCTATCGCCGAGAGTAGGCGCGCCCGCGGGCCGAATTCTTCCATCGCCCCGGCCCGGATCAGACTCTCCAGCGCCCGCCGGTTGACCAGCCGCAGGTCCACCCGACGGCAGAAGTCCGCCAGGTCGGAGAAGGGACGGTCTTCCCGGGCGGAGACAATCGCCATCACCGGTCCGTCGCCGACGTTTTTGACCGCGCCCAGTCCGAAACGGATGGCGTTCCCCTCTATCGTGAAGGCCAGGTCGGAGCGGTTGACGCTGGGCGGCAGGACCTCTATCCCCATCCGGCGGCACTCGGTGACCAGCACGCCGACCTTCTCGGTGTTGTGCCGCTCCACCGTCAGCAGGGCGGTCATATACTCCAGCGGGTAGTGGGCCTTCAGGTACGCCGTCTGGCAGGTGACCATCGCGTAGCCAGCGGCGTGGGCGCGGTTGAAGCCGTAGCGGGCGAAGAACTCTATGTCGTCAAAAATCCCCTCGGCGACCTCACGGGCGATGCCCTGGGCCTGGCACCCCTGGACGAACTGATTGCGGTGGGCCAGCAGCGCCTCTTTCTTCTTCTTCCCGACGGCCTTGCGGATGGTATCCGCCTCGCCGGGCTCGTACCCCGCCAGGTCGGTGGCGATGCGGATAATCTGCTCCTGGTAGACGATGATGCCATAGGTCTCGTCCAGGATGAGGGCGAGAGCCGGATGGCGGTATTCTACCTTCTCCTCGCCGTGCATCCGCCGGATGTAGGTGGGGATGTACTCCATCGGGCCGGGGCGGTAGAGGGCCAGCGCGGCGACGATGTGCTGATAGTCGGTGGGGCGCATCTCGGTGAGCACCCGCCGGAAGCCCGCCCCTTCCACCTGGAACACTCCCATCACGTCGCCGCTGGAGAGCAACTGGTAAATTTTCGGGTCGTCCAGCGGGATGGAGTCCAGGTCCAGTTCCACTCTATGCCGCTGGCGGATCAGGTCACAGGCCGTCCGCATCACCGTGAGGGTGCTCAGCCCCAGAAAGTCCACCTTGAGCAGGCCGATGGCTTCCAGGTCTTCCATCGGCCACTGGGTGACGGCGCTGAGAATGACCTCTCCCTCGGCCGTCTCGCCGTTCTCCCCATTCTCCTCCGCTCCTCCGCTCCTCCGCTCCCCCGCTCCTCCGCTTTTCCGCTCTCCCGTTCCCTTCTCGGTAGTGGGGCGATGGAGGGGGCAGTATTCCACCAGCGGAGCGTCGGCGATGACGACCCCGGCGGCGTGGGTGGAGGCGTGACGGGCCACCCCTTCCAGTTGCATTGCCGTATCCAGCAGTTGACGCACATAAGGAGTGGTCTCGTAGAGTTTACGGAGTTCCTCCACCTGCTCCAATGCCTCGGCGATGGAGACCGGTTTGCCGGGGATGCTGGGGATCAGTTTGGCAATGCGGTCCACTTCGGAGAGGGGGATGTCCATCACCCGGCCCACGTCCCGCACTGCTGCCCGGGCCCCCATCGTCCCGAAGGTGATAATCTGGGCGACGTTCTCCTGTCCGTACTTCTGGACGGCGTACTCAATCATCTCTGCCCGCCGGTCGTCGGGAAAATCCAGGTCAATGTCGGGCATGGAGATACGGCCGGGGTTCAGGAAGCGCTCAAAGATGAGGTGGTTGCTCAGCGGGTCCACCCGGGTGATCTCCAGCGCGTAGGCGACGATGGAGCCGCCTGCCGACCCGCGGGCGTTGTACCAGATATCCCGTTCCCGCGCCGCCCGGCAGAGGTCCCACACGATGAGGAAGTACGTATCAAACCCCATCTGATGGATGATGTTCAGTTCGTGCTCCAGGCGGGCGCGGATTTCGGGGTGATCGGCCCGGTCGCCGTAGCGGCGGCGCAGGCCCTCCTCGCAGAGAAGGCGCAGGTAGGATTCGGGGGTGTGTCCTTCAGGGACCTGGAACACCGGCAGGTGGAGTCGGCCGAATTCCAGTTCCACCTGGCACATCTCGGCGACGCGCAGCGTGTTGGTCAGCGCCTCCGGCACCTCGGCAAAGATCGCCGCCATCTCCTCGGCGGTGCGCATGTAGTAGGTGTCCCCCTCGTAGCGCATCCGGCTGGGGTCTTTCAGCGACTTGCCGGTGCCGATGGCCAGCAGAGTATCGTGGACGGGGGCCTGTTCACGGGTCAGATAATGGACGTCGTTGGTCGCGATCAGGGGCAGGCCGAACTCGCGCGCGAAGGCCAGCAAATGGCGGTTAACCTTGCGCAGGTCTTCCATATCGTGGTCCTGCAGTTCCAGGAAGAACCGGCCGGGGAAACGGTCAGCATACCAGGCAACGGTGGCCCGGGCCTCTTCCAGCCGCCCTTCAATGATGAGTCGGGGGATTTCCGACGACCCGCAGCCCGAGGTGACAATCAGCCCTTCGCCGTAGCGGGCCAGAGTTTCTTTGTCAATACGGGGTTTGTAGTAGTACCCCTCCAGCATCGCGATGGTCGCCAGGCGGAGGAGGTTCTTGTAGCCGGTTTGGGTCTGGGCCAGGAGGAGAAGATGGTAGGGCTTGCGGTCTTCGGTAGCGTTGCGCTCGTGCGACCGGCGCGGGGCCAGGTATGCCTCCATACCGATGATGGGCTTGATCCCCGCCTCCTGGGCGGCCTGATAGAACTCCACCACGCCGTAGAGGGCGCCGTGGTCGGTCAGGGCCAGCGCGGGCATGCCCAACTCGGCGGCCCGCTGCGCCAGCGCCTTTGGCAACGGAAGGCCGTCCAGCAGCGAATAGTGACTATGGACGTGAAGATGGACGAATTCGGGCATGTCACGTATTGCGTATTCCGTAATCCGTAATCACGAATCACGAATTAGCGCATGTTTCTCCGCATGGAGTTGCAGCACTTTTTCCTGGACCTCGGCGAGATACCGGCCGCGCAGGGGAAACCAGCGCAGGATGGCTGCGCCCAGGATCAGGGCCAGGCCCGGGATGGGGCCGATGAGCGCCCGGATGCCCAGGAGGGCACTGGCAGGCTGGTCCAGGTAGATTTGTCCCCCAAAGGCCTCGCGCGGGACGAAACCGGTCGTTTCTAAGACGAAGGGGATCAGCGCCAGCGCGACCGACTGGGCCGGTTTGGTCAGCAGCGCGTTAACGCCGAAGAAGGCGCCCTCCCGCCGCACGCCGGAGCGGAGTTCGTCCTCGTCGGCCACCTGGGCGAAGAGGACGTTGGTGAGCGTCTGCGGGCCGGCCAGTCCGAAACCGGCCACGACCAGACAGACCAGGATCAGCGGTTTGGGGACGACCGCGATCAGCGTCAGCGCGATTCCGGCGATCAGCAGGAGGGTCTGCTGTGCACCGGCAACACCCAACTTCCGGCGAAACCACGACGTCGCCGGGACACCCAGGAAGAGGGGGATGAAGACGCAGGCCAGAAGCAGGATGGCGTTCATCTGAAGGACGTAGTCCGCCAGATAGAAGAGCATCCCCACCACCAGCGCCTGCATCAGGATGGACATGAAGTTCTGGGAGACCAGGAGCAGGAAGGACCTGCTGGTGAAGGTGTAGCGGAGCGCTTCTTTCAGCGGTAGAGGCTGGTCTACCCGGTAGAATTCCGGGCGCTCTTTGACTTTCAGCGTGGTAGCGATGACCAGCAATGCGCTGACCACGCCCACGACCACCATAGAGACCTGGAGGGGCAGGAAAGACGGAGAGGTCCCGGCCTTCGGGCGGAACATCTCGGGGATGATGAACCCCAGGAGAAAGCCCAGAAGGCCGAAAAGGGACGCCGAAATCTGCAAGTGGTTCCGCTCGGCGTCCGACTCGCTCACTTCCGGCAGAAGGGCCGAGTAGACCAGACCGACGATGGTGTAGCAGGTGTCGTAAAGGAGCATCGTAACCAGCATCCACCAGAAGAGAGCCATCTGGCCGGCATGGGTCGGGGCAAGCCATACTAAAATAAAGGTCAGGCCCAGGAAAGGGGCCGTGAAGCGCATATAGGGAATACGCCGGCCCAGGCGGGAGCGGGTGCTGTCGGTGATATAGCCGAAGAGGGGATCGTTCAGGGCGTTCCAGATTGCGTAGACCGCCGAGGCGATCCCGATCCAGCGGGCCTGGAGGCCCAGGTAGTCCTGGTAGAAGATGGGGAGCAGGGCGCCGTAGGTCCCGGAGACCAGCGAGGTCCCCAGCGCGGCCAGTCCCCAGATGAACTTGTACCCAGTGCTCAGACGGACCGGTGCAAGGGTTTCGGTGGATGCGGAAGAGAGCATGGCCGACCTCCTTAGAATTGACCTTCCAGGTAGGCCCTGGTGCGCATTTGGCGAGGATTTCCGAATACTTCCTCGGCGGGACCGGCTTCCACCACTTCGCCCATATACAGGAAGACCACGTACGCCAGGCCGCGCGCCAGGCACAACCGCTGTTGCTGGCCAATGGAAAGGCGGGTCGCTGGCTGGTGCAGGCGATCCTTGACCTCTTCCCAGAGGCCCGCGCTCTCCAGATAGTGGCGCACCGCCTCATCCAGTTCGCGGCCCTTCTTGAGTTGATGAATGCGCAGGCCGTAGGCCACGTTTTCGTAGATGGACATCGGCAACGGATAAGGACGTTGCGCCAGCAGGCCGACTTTTTTGCGAATTTCGGTTACGTCCATGCCCGGCGCGTAAATGTCCTCGCCGTCAACCAGCACCTGGCCGAAGATGCGTGTCCCCTCCTGCAGTTCCAGAAAGCGATTGATGCTCTGCAACAGAGGGGTTTTGCCGCAGCCGGAGGGCCCCATAATCACCGTAATCTGACGCCGCGGAATATCCAGGTTCACATCTCTTAGGGCCTGATGGGTGCCTTGATAGTACACGTTAAGGTTGCGAATCTGAATGTGGGGTTCCGTCTGCATGGTACACCGTTACCCGATGCAGGACTGCTGGCTCCCGTAGCGAAACGTCTATTTGACAACAAATCGGCTCGTCCTGCCAACCAGCCAGCGCGAACCCAAACTGATGACCAGAACTAGGACGGTGAGAATCAGGGCGGAGGCGTAGGCGCGGTTCTGGACCTCAGGGAACGGCGTGTTCAACGGGCCCTCGCCTGAATACGGCGCAATAGAATGGTAGAGGCCAGGTTGAAGGCCAGGACGACGATCAGCAGGATTAGCGCCGCGCTCATGAGCGCCGAGTCGTAAAGCGGGATGGACATCATTTCGCCGTAGTTATTCGCGATGAGCGCGGGCAGAGGGTATGCTGCATCCAGAAGCGAGCGCGGCACCTGCACCACATTCCCCACGACCATCAGGACGGCCATCGTCTCGCCCAGAGCGCGCGAGAGCCCCAGGCCAATCCCCGCTAGAATCCCTGGCGCACTCTTCGGTAAAACCACGGGATAAACGGTTTGCCAGCGGGTGGCGCCAACGGCCAGCGAAGCGTGCCGCAGACCGTCCGGCACATTCCGCATGACTTCGCAGGCGACCGCGATGATAAACGGGGCAATCATTACCGCCAGCACGATGGCGCCCGCCAGTACGCTGAAGCCGGTAGGGTTATCGGATCGGAAAAGAGAGATAAAGCCCAGTTGTCGCCGAAGGAACGGGGCCAGGGTATTCTGGATCGCTGGCACAATGGCGACCATGCCCCACGCGCCGTACACGACCGAGGGGATGGCCGCCAGCAGGTCCAGCATGGGTTTCAGAAACGCCCGCACAGAAGACGGAGCGTACTCGGCCAGGTATATCGCGGTGAGCAGACTGGGTGGCACGGCCAGCACCAGCGCAGCGCAGGTGACCCATAACGTGCCGGCAATAAACGGGTAAAAACCGAATTCCCTTTGAAGGGGCCGCCAGGATCGTCCCATCAGAAGTTCGCTCAATGGGTACCGGCTGAGAATCGGCCACGCCCGCCAGGCCAGCAACCCGGCGACCAGCAGCACAAGCAGAGGTGGAAACAACGTGAATACGAAGCCCCCCCATGCGGCGGCCCTTTCCTGCCGACGACGCATCCGGAGGACGGATACCGGGTGGTGGCTTTTCGGAAGCACGCGCGACGAGGGGGGCATGTCCTGCCTCATCGTACCCGATTCAACGCCTCGTTTAGTTGTTCTGCGCTCAGAGGGACATAACCAGCTTCGCGGACAAACTGCTGTCCGTCGGTCAGAATCCACTCCAGGAAATCCCGTGCCAGGCCATTCGGTTTCCCGTAGGTCACCAGATAGAGGGGACGGGCTGGCGGCGATGGGTACTTCCCGCTGGCGATGGCCTCCTGAGCCTCCGAGCGGGTCTCCAGGACCTCCCACTCTTCGGCCACTCCGTTAGTGTTTACGTCAATAGGCACGATGATCGCGCCGGTTACTGGTCTCCCCGTATTCGCATCAAAGGCGTAGCCCAGATTGTTGTAGCCGATTGCCAGGGGGTCCCTCACCACCGCGTCCAGCAGGCCCGGGTCGCCCGAGATTCCGACTCCCAGCAAATCCTCTTGCTGGCCGCCCAGATATTTCGCCCAGACTTCGGCGGCCCCGCAGGCGTCGGCGCGGGTATAGGCGTGGATTTCTGCGGTCATCTCCGGCCGTCCCACCACCTGGCCCCAGGTCCTGATCTCGCCGGTCAGAAAGATTCCGATGAAGGTCTCCCGCGTGACACCTCGGGCCAGCAGGTCCTGGAGAACTGGATTCTTGTCGGATGCGGTGGGAAAGACCGCGTCCATCACCACCGGCACTCCGTAGGCGCCCTGATTTTCCTCTTCGGTGGTGATGGCGCGCGAAACCATGCCGATATCTACAACACCGCTCAGCACATCGGTCATCCCCTTGCCGGCCCCACCAGCGGAAATGTCAAACTGCACGCCTGGGTGGAGTTTCTGGTACTCTATGGCCCAGCGTTGCATGAGGGGATAGAGGGCAAAGGCACCGGAGATGGTGAGCGTGCCCCGGACCTCATCGGCCGGCGTCTGGACGCGCTGGCGACCGCAGGCGCTCAGTACAACTGCCAGCAGAGCAGCCAGTAGCAGTGGGGGAAGGTACATTTTTTTCATTATCGCGCCCATGATAACTCCGTTCCGGTCAGGGTTCCTCTTGCGGTAGTGCCTCTTGGGGTCAGTCGGATACGAAGATGGGGACTTTGTTCCGCTTTAGATTATAGCACCGAATGGGGGAAAGGCAACGCGCCCGGAAAGGGAAGACATGGGGCTTGTGGGGCGGCGAAGCCGCCCCGCAAACCCCACACCCCACCCCTTTCCCATGCGGGGCAAATTGCTGCGCAAGCCCCCTCGGCAAAGTTTCTTGACAAGGAATAGATTTTGGCTATCATGAATGCACAGCACGGCCTGGTACAAAAATCCTCCGAAACGCCCGTTTTGCACAAGAAGAGACCGCTGATGCAGCCTCTTTGCGCCCCGTTTCGCTTGTGCCCCTTCTCCCGGGGTAAAGGGAAACCGAAAGTGGGTTAGGCGGGCGGCGGCTTTGCGGCTCGCAAAACCGGCCTTTATTCCCCGGAGCGGAGAGCAAAAGGCAGGGAGAAGAAGCAAAACACACCGGATTCGGAGGAGGGGCCCGTTGCCATCAACAGCAAGCGGGGAATCTGTCCCATTCAAAGGAGTCCCTTGGCCGGAGAGCGGGTACTGATTATAGACGATAGTAATGAGGTGCGGGATATTATCGCCAATCTCATCCTGGAGCCTGCCGGATATCGGGTGCTCACAGCCAGCAACGGTGCAGAGGGCTTCCGGATGGTTGTGGAGACACAACCGGACCTGGTGATCCTGGACGAGCAAATGCCGGGGATGACCGGGATCCAGGTTCTGCGGGCGATGCGAGAGCAGAACCTGCAGATCCCGGTTATTTTTATGACCGCTTTTGGTTCGGAGGACCTGGCTGTCCAGGCTTTCCGGTTGGGCGTGCGGGATTATGTCATTAAGCCCTTTGAGCCTCCGGAGATGGCCCGTGCCATAGACCGGGCCCTCACAGAAGTCCGACTGCGCCGGGAACGGGACCAACTGGTCGCTCAACTGGAAGAGGCGAACCGGCGATTGCAGCAGCAACTCCAGGAATTGAACGCTCTCTATTCCATTGGGCGGTCCATGACATCCCAACTGGACCTGGAGGTTGTGCTGACCCGGGTGGTGGAGGCGGCCGTCTTCCTGACCCGGGCGGATGAAGGGCTGCTTCTCCTGCTGGACTCCGAAAGCGGCGATCTGATGTTGCGGGCGGCGAAAAATGTGGACGAGCAACGGGCGAGGGAATTGCGAGTCCGGGTGGAGGACACTTTGGCCGCACAGGTTTTTCATAGCGGGGAGCCCCTGTTGATTGCCGATGGTCAGCCGAAGGTGGTCACCGGATACCTGGTACGTTCCCTGATATATGCTCCCCTTCGGACGCCGGAGCGGGGCACCTTTGGCCTTCTGGGGGTCACCAATCGGGAAAGGCAGCGGGCGTTTACCTCCCACGATGTGCGCCTTCTGTGTGCTCTGGCTGACTACGCGGCCATTGCCCTGGAAAACGCCCGTCTTTATGAAGAGACGGAAACCGCCCGGCGTAAACTGGAGGCCGTCCTGCGGGAGACGGAGGAAGGAGTGATCATTCTGGACCCGGAGATGCGCATCCTCCTATGCAATCCTGCGGCAATCGCTGCCCTGCGACTTCCAGCGGGGGGAATTGTCGGGAGATCGGCTGCCGCGTTGATTTCCAATAATACCCTTCTGAATCTCTTCTGGAAAGCCAGGCAAGGGCGAAGGACGCACTCTGCCGAAGTATGGATCCCCGGAGGCCGGATTTATAACGCCCAACTGACGCCGGTGGAAGGGGTAGGCTACGTCCTGATGCTCCAGGACATTACTCAACTGAAGGAACTGGATCGGGTCAAGTCGGAATTTCTCGCCACCGTCTCCCACGACCTGCGGGCCCCCCTCACAACGGTGCGGGGATATGTGGACCTGATGGAGAAGGTGGGGCCGCTCAACGACCAGCAGCGGGAATTCGTGGAGAAGGTGCGGCGGAGCATCACACATATTGCCGCCCTGGTCAGCGACCTGCTGGAACTGGGGCGCATTGAGGCGGAGCGGGAGCTGGAGATGGAACTGTTTCACCTGGAAGCAGTCATAGATGCCGTGGTGGATGGCTTCCGCACCGTTGCGGCTGAGAAGAAATTAGAATTGCGCTGGGAACTTATCCCCCTTCCCCTGATCCGCGGCAATCCTCACCGACTGCGGCGGGTGATAGAAAACCTCATCAGCAATGCCATCAAATACAACCGGCCGGGAGGGTGGGTCGCAGTAAGTGCCGTCCAGCGGGATGGGTATATTATCGTGCAGGTGGCCGATAGCGGTATCGGTATCCCCCCCGAGGACCTTCCCCATATCTTTGACCGTTTCTATCGCGCGCAGCGTCCGGAGACCGAGGAGATTGAGGGCACCGGATTGGGGCTTGCCATCGTTAAATCCACTGTGGAACGGCACGGCGGACGGGTCTGGGTGGAAAGCCGCCCCGGAGAGGGGTCTACCTTTACGGTCGTTCTACCGGCGGCAGAAGAGGGCGCGATGTCTTGACAACTCCGCCGTTTCCGGCTATAATCAGTTGTCAGATGTCTGACCACTGAGAGCGGAAACGGCTGTGCATACCCTGAAACCGGACCGACGATCCCTTCCTGCCCAGACCTATGAACAGTTGCGGGCGCTCATCCAGCAGGGCCGCTGGGAGCCTGGTAGCCAACTCCCACCGGAGAACGCGCTGGCAACCCAACTGGGTATCTCCCGCGCGACGCTGCGGGAGGCCCTCCGCCTCCTGGAAGAAGAAGGCCTCATCGTTCGCCGCCACGGGGTGGGTACCTTCGTCACCCCGCACCCCCGCCTGGAAAGCGGCCTGGAACGCCTGGAGAGCGTCCTCTCCCTCGCTACCCGCCTGGGGATGCAGGCCCACTACCAGAACCTCTCCGTACAGACCGTGGAGGCCGATCGCACCATCGCCGAGCAACTCCAGGTGGAAAAGGGAACCCCACTGACCCTGGTCTCCCGCACTATCCTGGTGGACGGGCGACCGGTTGCCTACCTGGAAGACTTCGTCCCCACTCGCTGGCTCTCCGCCGATGACTTCGGCGATGCGTTCACCGGCTCCGTCCTGGATGCCCTCCGCCAGCACCCCTCCCTCCGCGTCCAGGAAGCGCGCGCCGATATCATCGCCATCTGTGCCAGCCGTCCCCTTGCCCATTGCCTCCAGGTCCGGCCCGGCGATGCCCTCCTGCTTCTGGAAGAGACCCTCTTTGACGCCTCCGGCGTTCCGCTGGACTTCTCCCGCAACTACTTCGTGCCGGACCGGTTCCGGTTCTATGTGGTCAGGAAGTAAAACGTAAAAAGTAAAACGTAATGCTTAAGGAGGATTCCGATGAAGACTGAGACGTTCCGTGGCCGCGATTTCATCACGCTCCTGGATTGGAGCAAAGAGGAGATTGAGACAATTCTGGATATCGCCCTGGACCTGAAGCGACGCTTCGCTCTGGGCGAGCCCCACGACCATCTCCTGCGCGGCAAGACCCTGTTCATGATTTTCTACAACCAGTCTCTGCGCACCCGCAACTCTTTTGAGGCCGGGATGACGCAACTGGGAGGGCATGCCCATGACCTGACACCGGGCCAGATTTACACCCCGGCGCTCCCCGGTAAAGAGGTCGCTTATTCCACCGAGCGCGTCTCCGATGTGGCGCGCGTCCTCTCCCGCATGGGGCACGGCATTGCCATCCGCTGCTACGGCGACCCGGTGGACTGGGTCTACGGCGCGGCCAACGAGATGCTCCGCAACTTCGCCTATTGGGCCGACATCCCCGTGCTCAATATGGAAGACGACAAGTACCATCCCTTCCAGGCCCTCGCCGATATTCTCACCGTCTACGAGAAATTCGGCACCTTCAAGGGTGTCCGGTTCACCATGTCCTGGGCCTACTCCCCCAGCGTCCACAAGCCGCGCGCCGTCCCCCAGAGCGCCATCATCGCCGCTACCAAGATGGGGATGGACGTGACGCTGGCTCACCCGCCGGAAATGGAACTGGACCCCGAAGTCATCCGCGCCTGCCAAGAGCACGCCCGGATGAACGGTTCTTCCTTCCGCATTGTCCACGACTTTGAGGAAGGGGCCAGGGGCGCGCACGTTGTCTATCCCAAGGCCTGGGCGCCGGTACAGATGTTCAAGCCTCCCGTCGGCGTGGACGACCCGAAACTGGCCCAGGAGGTCTTTGACCGCTATAAGGACTGGAAGGCGACGCCGGAGTACATGGCTCTGGCTGACCCCAACGCCATCTATATGCACTGCCTGCCTGCCGACCGGGGCTGGGAGGTGACCGACGACGTCATTGACAATACCGATCCCCGGTCCGGCTGGCGCTCCGTCGTCTTTGACGAGGCCGAGAACCGCCTGCACGTCCAGAAGGCCGTGATGGCCCTGGTGATGCGCTAAATCTCCCCCGATGGGGCGATGGTTCTGCCGTCGCCCCATTACTTTTCCTTCCAGGAGGTACAACAATGGACCTTTACGGACGAGACCTGTTGACAACGCAGGACTGGACGTTTGACGAACTGATGGCGGCGCTGGAATTGGCGACGAAGATGAAGCGGGACCGCTTCAACCCGCGCTGGATGCGGGTGCTGGAAGGGCGCACGTTCTTTATGTTCTTCTACAATCCTTCGGTGCGTACCCGCCAGTCCTTTGAGTGCGCCGCGACCGAACTGGGCGGCCATGCCCAGTATCTGACCCCCGAGACGATGCGCCTCAAGACCGCCTCCACGGCGGGGGAGACGATTGAGGACGCAGCAAAGGTGATGTCCCGCTACGCTGCGGGCATCGGTATCCGCATTCTGGAGGACAAGGTCAGCCGCTACGGGGAGGGCTGGGAACTGATTAAGGAGTACGCGTACTGGGCCACCATCCCCGTCTCCTCTATGGCTGACGACCGCTTCCACCCCTACCAGGGGCTGGCGGATGTGATGGGGTGGGCAGAGTGGTACGGCGAGGGGCCGGGCCGCCCGAATTTTGAGGCCCTGCGGGGCAGGAAGTTCCTCCTCACATGGGCGCACGGAGCGCTGGCCCGCTCCTGGTGTTCCGTCCAGGAGGCGTTGTTGATCGCTTCCCGCTTCGGGATGCACATCACTCTGGCCTACCCCGAGGGGTACGACCTGGACCCCGAGGTCATCCGGTGGGTGCAGGATAACTGCGCGGCTCACGGGACCGACTTTGAGATTGTCCACGACCCCGAGGCCGGGTATGAGGGAGCGCACATTGTCTACGCGCGCAACTGGATGAGCCCCCAGGCCTACGAGGGCGGCGTCTTCCGCAAGCAGGAGGAAATCCAGAAGGCGCTCCAGCATCCCCAGTGGATTCTCACCGCCGAGAAGATGGCCCGCACGGCCAACGCCATCTTCTCCCACCCGATGCCGGTGGACCGGGGGCACGAGGTGACCGATGAGGTCGCTTCCGGCCCGCGTTCGGCCATTTACGACATCGCCGAGAACCGGCTGCATGTGCAGAAGGCGGTGATGGCGCTGACGATGGGGAATTTGTAGGGGAAAGTAGACAGGTAGACAAGGGATAAGTAGACAGGTAGACAAGGGATAAGTAGACAAGGGGTGTGGATGGGGTTGCGGTGGTGTTGCCGCCGCAAACCCGCTTTTTCAGAAAGTGCCCGGAGGTAAAACGATGCGAAAACTGGCTGTAATTGCAATTGGCGGAAATTCTCTCATCAAGGACAACACTCGTGTGCGGGTTGAGGATCAGTACGAGGCGGCGAAAGAGACCTGTTATCACATTGTAGATATGATTGAGCAGGGTTGGGATGTGGCGATCGGTCACGGGAACGGCCCGCAGGTGGGCTTTATCCTGCGCCGCTCCGAGATTGCGCACAAGGTGGCGGGGATGCATGAGGTGCCGCTGGACGTCTGCGGGGCCGACACCCAGGGGGCCATCGGTTATGCCCTTCAGCAGAACCTGCAGAACGAGTTCCGGCGCCGGGGAATCAAGAAGCAAGCCGCGACGGTGGTGACCCAGGTGGTGGTGGACCGCAACGATCCCTCCTTCCAGAACCCCACCAAGCCCATCGGTGGCTTTATGACCGAAGAGGAAGCCCGACGGCGGGCCCAGGAGGAGGGTTGGGTGGTGGTGGAGGATGCTGGGCGCGGCTGGCGACGGGTCGTCGCTTCCCCGCTGCCCCAGCGCATTGTGGAACTGGACGCGGTGAAACAACTGCTGTATGCGGGCATCATCACCATCACCGTGGGCGGTGGCGGCATCCCGGTCATTGAGGACGAGGAGGGCAATCTGAAGGGCGTCGCCGCGGTCATTGATAAGGACTACGCGGCCTCCCTGCTGGCCCGCTCCATCGGCGCCGACCTGTTCCTCATCTCCACTGCGGTGGAGAAGGTCTACCTGAACTACAACAAGCCCGATCAGCGCCCCATTGACGTGATGACGGTCTCCGAGGCGAAGCGGTACATCGCCGAGGGCCACTTTGCCAAGGGGAGCATGCTGCCCAAGATTGAGGCCATCATCTGGTTTCTGGAAGCGGGTGGCAAAGAGGCCATCATCACCAATCCGGAGAACATCGCTCGGGCGCTGCAGGGCGAGACGGGCACGCGCATCATCCCCGGCTGATGGGCCGCTGCCCAGTTCCCATCCGTCATTGACAGGAAGGGGATGGTGTGGTAAAATAGCGGTGCGAGTGGGGAGAGTCCCCCCGCACCGTACGGAGGGATGGCCGAGCGGCTGATGGCGGCGGTCTTGAAAACCGCTGTGACCGTATGGTCACCGGGGGTTCAAATCCCTCTCCCTCCGCTGGATACGGGGAGGTGCCGGAGTGGTCGATCGGGGCCGCCTGCTAAGCGGTTGTGGGGGTAAAACTCCACCCAGGGTTCAAATCCCTGCCTCCCCGCCTGGGCCCCCGTAGCTCAAATGGATAGAGCATTTGGTTGCGGACCAAAAGGTTGCAGGTTCAAGTCCTGCCGGGGGTACTGGGTTCGCCCGTAGCGGCGGGCCCCGCCGTTCCTGGGGATGAACGGGTTTCGACGGGGAAGGCCGGTCACGGACGGCGAGCCGGGGCGCTCTGACCCCGTGAACAACGGAGCAACGCAAGAATGCCAACACTTGGGCTGCGATTCCCGTCGCCGCGTAAGCGGTAGGGAAAAACCGGGCCGCCCAGGGAGCGGCCCCGTCCGCCTCCACCCATCACCGACGGGGGGAGGATGGGGCGTGACAAAGTCGGTGTGCAGGGGCCTGACGCCGATACGGTCCTCTAAGTAGCATCGGCTGAGTTCGGGTGTAGCGCGGTCGGCTGCGACTCCCCGGGCGAGAGCGAAAGTGCCGACTACGCTCGTAGATGTCCCTGACCAAATTCTCCGGACGCGGGTTCAACTCCCGCCATCTCCACAGGTGTGACGTTGTGGCGGCAGCAGATCTGTTGCTGCCACAACGTCTTTTTTATCAAACACTTTTAGCTGCTTACCTGTGCAAGCGGGGAAGGCGGGGAGAAAATTATGGGTTTTGGCGCTGGCGGCCGAAGGCCGCCAGCGCCAAAACACTCCTTCTCCGAGAGGGGCCGGATTTTACACAAGCCCCTCAGAGGCTTGTGCAGCAAATTGGTTAAGGGAGCAGCGCGCCCGTGATAAAAGGGAAAGTGGAGTTTGTGGGGGCGGCGAAGCCGCCCCCACAAACTCCACACCCCACCCCTTCCCTGTGCGGGGTGAATTGCCGCACAAGCGCTTCACGCCGATATTTGCCGAAACGAAATTTTAGGGTTATACTAAAGGTTGGTCGTTGGGATTCGCATAATTCGGGGAAGTACGTCGGAGATGAACAGGAAGCAGGTAATCCGGGAAAAACGAGATGAAATTCTGCATATTTGTGCCCGGTATGGGGCGCGCAACGTCCGCATATTCGGCTCAGCAGCCCGCGGAGAGGACGATGCGCAAAGCGATGTGGATTTCCTGGTAGAGATGGAGCCTGGTCGGAGCCTTTTTGACCTGGGAGGGCTTCAATACGAACTGGAGCAACTGCTGGACTGTCCGGTAGATGTGGTTACCGAGCGGGGGATCAGGAAGCGGTTTCGGGATCGGGTACTTCAAGAAGCGACACCGTTATGAGAGACCCCAGGGAACGGGTACGCGATATACTGGATGCTATCGCGGCTATAGAACGATACATTGGCCGCGGTCGGAAAGCCTTTGAAGAGGACGAACTGTTGCAAAATTGGTTTGTCCGACAACTGGAAATTATCGGTGAAGCGGCCCGATCATTGCCTGAAGAAGTTCGGTTGTTAGCACCAGAGATCCAGTGGCACAAAATTATCGGTATGCGTAACGTGCTGGCGCATGGCTACTTTGAGATTGATCTGGACCTTGTTTGGGATACGGTCTCCTGCGATATTCCCCTGCTGAAGCCGATGCTGGAGCATCTTTTGCAAGCGCTGGAAACCCAAGGCGAATAACGGTATCCGCCGGTATGTGCCCCCTATAAAAACTCCACAAACACCCGATTCCCCAGCAGTCGCCCGCGCGGGGTGAGGCGGGCCGTCTGTCCATCCCATTCCATCAGCCCCTGCTCGGCCAGGTGTGCCAGTTCCGCCCCGAAGACCCCCGCCAGGCCGCGCCCGAACCGGGCCCGGAAGCGGGCATCGTCTACTCCCTCCAGCAGCCGCAGCCCCATCATCATCGTCTCCCCCATCTCCAGGCGCAGCGGGATTTCCTCTACGTTCTCAGCCACTAGTCCACCCGCCGTCAGCCGCCGGATGTACTCCTCCGGATGCCGGACATTGTTCCACCGCCGTCCGCCCCACCACGATGCCGCCCCCGCCCCCAATCCCAGATACGGTTCGTTGTGCCAGTAGACCAGGTTGTGCTGGCAGACTCGCGGCCCCTCTGGCCCTATCTGCGCCCAGTTAGAAATTTCGTAGTGGACGAATCCCGCCCGCTCCAGATGCTCCTCGGCCCACTCGTACATCTCCGCCGCCAGGTCGTCGTCCGGCGGGGGAAGTTCCCCGCACGCCACCCGCTGCTCCAGCGGCGTCCCCTCCTCCAGCGTGAGCGCGTAAAGGGAGAGATGGTCGGGCTCCAGCGCCAGTGCCGCCTCCAGTGTCTCCTGCCAGCGGGCCAGCGTCTGACCGGGAAGGCCGTAGATGAGGTCCAGGTTGACGACGTCCATTCCCGCCGCCCGCGCCGCTCGCACCGCCGCCACCGCCTCCGACCAGGTGTGGCGGCGGCCCAGCAGGCGCAGTTCGTCTTCATGGACTGACTGGACTCCCAGGCTGAGCCGGTTGACCCCTGCCGCCCGCGCGGCCCAGAGATACGTTTCGTCCACCGTGCCAGGATTTGCCTCCAGGGTGACCTCTGCTCCTTCGGGAAGCCCGAATCGTCCCCGCAGGAAGTCCAGCAGACGGGCCAGCAACTCCGCCGGAAGCAGAGAGGGAGTTCCACCGCCGAGGTAGAGGGTACGGGCCCGGACTTCCGGCGCGCTCCGCGCTTCCGCCATCAGCGCCTCCCCATAGGCCGGAATCAACGACTCCAGCCCGGCATACGTGTTGAAAGCGCAGTAGTGGCAGCGGCTTCGGCAGAAGGGGATGTGGACGTAGAGGGCAACCGTTTCGCAGGGCATCATTTACGTGTTACGCATTACGTATTAGGTAGGTTCCGCTGCAGGAGGGCCACGGCGGTCAATACCAGCGCGGCGCCGAGGATTTGCGGCCATTCCATCCGCTCCCCCCAGACGGCCCAGCCCAGCGCGGCCGCAATGACCGGCTCCAGGGTGGCGACGACGCTGGCGCTGCTGGCAGGCACCCGCCGCAGCCCCAGGTTGAAGGCCAATCCCCCGCCCAGGGTGGGCACCAGCCCCAGCATGACCAGCCAGAAGAGCAGGGTGGGGGTAGTCAGCGCCCGGAGAAGGACCGGTGGCGACTGCAACGGGAGCAGGAATAGGGTGCCGAACCCCAGGCCGAAGGCAAGGGTCGCCCAGGCGGTGTGTCGCCGCTGGGCGACTTTGCTGAAGATGGTGTATGCCCCGTAGGTGATCCCCGCACCCAGCCCCGCCAGAATCCCCGGCCCGTTCAGCCGCATCCCCGTCGGGTCGTAGGCCCGGCCGACCAGCACGCAGCCCAGGAAGGCCAGGGCCAGAATCCCGCCGCGCTGCGGGGTCAACCGTTCCCCCAGAAACAGCGCACTGTAGAGCGAGACCCACACCGGGGCAGTGTACATCAGGACCGCCGCCACTCCCATCCCGGCCCACTCAATGGCATAGATGTAGACAATGTAGAAGGCCGCCACGCCGAAGAGGCCGAAGGCCAGGAAAAACAGCCCGTCCCTTCCGCTCAGTTGCAACGACGACCGCTCCTGCCAGAGAAGGACGGCGAAGAGGGTCACAGCGGCGACTCCTGCCCGGAAGAAGACAATGGTCAGCAGGGGCAGGCCCGACGCGGCCAGTCCTTTGTAGAAAAGGCCCAACGTCGCCCAGAGGACTGCCGCCAGCAGGACCAGCCCGTATCCGCCGACTTCCCGCCTCACAGGCTGACCTCAACCCCTAGATTCTGGCGACGGGCGGCCTCCAGGACGGCCGCCGCGGCCGCCACGTCTTGTACCGCCACCCCCACCGACTTGAAGAGCGTCACCTCGTCGGGGGAAAGACGGCCCGCCTTCCGCCCGGCGACGATCTCCCCCAGTTCGGCCCAGATGTGCTCCTCGGTCATCCGGCCCTCTCGGATGGGGATAAGCAGGTCGCCCGCTTCGGCCAGACTGGCGGTCCGGTGGTCTATGACGACGCGCGCCCGCAGGACGGTCTCGGTGGGAACCTCCCGCATTTCGGGAGTGTATGCGCCGACGGCGTTGATGTGAGTGCCGGGCCGGACGTGGGCATCGCCAAAGACAGGGACGGAAGAGGTGGTGGCGGTGCAGATGACGTCGGCGGGGCGGGCGGCCTCGGCAGGGGTACTGGCAATGTGGACCGGTATCCCCAGGCGGGCGCCCATCTCCTCGGCGTAGCGGCGGGCCCGGTCGGGGTCCACGTCGTACACCCAGGCCTGACGGATTTGCCGCACCGCGCAGACGGCCTCCAGTTGGGTCCGGCCCTGGACCCCCGCGCCGAAGACCGCGACCGTGGACGCATCCAGCCGGGCCAGGAGGTCGGTGGCGGCGCCGGAGGCGGCCCCGGTCCGCAGCGCAGTCAGATATCCCCCCTCCATCACCGCCGCAGGCTGTCCCGTCTCCGCATCCACAACCACCACCAGCGCGTGAATGAGCGGCAGGCCGCGGGCGGGGTTATCGTTGAAGACGGAGACAATCTTCACCGCCATCCGGTCATCGGCGGCGAGGTAGGCGGGCATGAAGAGGGTGAGGCCGTTGTGGCGGGGCACATGCACCGGCACCCGCAGGGGGACTTCCGCCTGACCCGTGGAGAGTTGGGCGAAGGCCCGCTTCATGGCCTCCACCGCCTCCCGCATCGGCAGGGCCCGGCGGACGTCGTCGGCGGAAAGAACCCGGATTCGCATCGCGTCACCTCCAGTAATTGCCACGGATTACACGGATTACACGGATTACACGGATTTCACGGATTTCACGGAAAGTTCTAGCCACCTGACACTTTCGGCTCATATGTTGACAATGGCAGATTCTAAATTATAATGACAAACTATGCGTTAAAAGTATAAATGGTATTACCCAATTCGGCTTCTGACCGAAAGAGGTCCCCTGGTGAGCCGAAAGAGATCGGGCCCCACCCCCCTGCCCCCCTCCCCGTTGAGGGCGGACGGATCGTCCGCCCCTACAGCCGCACGGGGAGGGGGGAGAAAAGATGGGGT